>ENA-ORCY01001745-ORCY01001745.1-marine-metagenome-genome-assembly--contig:-NODE-1745-length-9870-cov-2.839579_pt1 | contig 9870 bp, 10 predicted proteins | sample MGYA00248634_ERZ508507 | MGnify/ENA primary metagenome ERZ508507 (study PRJEB26178, sample SAMN06266269) | marine metagenome | isolation source: Columbia River Estuary | place: USA:Columbia River Estuary... | reverse complement strand
GGCCAAACACGTGTGGTTTCAACTGAAATTTATGGACATGTGGAAGCCATGGAATATGCGCAAGCGCATCTGCTTGCTGCTGGCATGTTGGTCTTTTCTTTTGTGGTCTTGTTGGCCTTGGCCTTGATGAACCGGCGTCAAAGGCAGGTGGTTTAAAAATGCTTCACCTGCAAGTTAAGTTGAACCGCAAAGAGTTTCTACTGGACGTAGGCCTACAACTGCCTGAGCAGGGGATTACGGCCATATTTGGTCCCTCAGGTTCTGGCAAAACGAGTTTGTTGCGCGCGGTTGCTGGTTTGGAAAAAATCCAGCAAGGACGTATTCAAGTGGGTACTTCTATCTGGCTAGACACTGCGCAGAGAATCTGCATTCCAACTTGGCAACGACCTTTAGGATATGTCTTTCAAGAATCCAGTTTGTTACCCCATCTGAGCGTTACAGAGAATTTGAACTTTGGCTTGAAGCGCGCATGGAAGTCTGCAAGCAGTGAGCAGACAGAAGCGAACAAAGCTTTGCAGGCTTCTATTGAACTCTTGGGCATTGGCAGTTTGTTGCAACGAATGCCCGCTGAACTATCGGGTGGTGAACGTCAGCGCGTTGCCATTGCGCGGGCCATTGCCATGCAGCCGCAATTGCTATTAATGGACGAGCCTTTGGCCTCATTGGACGCTGCGCGTCGTCAAGAAATTTTCCCTTGGCTTGCTAGGTTGCGTGATGAGTTGAAGATGCCCATGTTGTATGTCACTCACTCTGCTGAAGAAGTAACTCGCTTGGCCGATCACCTGTTGGTTTTGGACAGAGGGCAAGTCAAAGCGCAAGGCCCTGTGAACCAAGTTCTGACGCAAGTGGTGAATCCGGTTGTGGTGGGCGAAGATGCAGGTGCGTTGATTGCGGGTTGCATAGGTGCGGTAGATGCGCAGTGGCATTTATCACGCGTCGATTTTGACGGCGGTTGTATTTGGATGCGCGATGCTGGACTGCCTGTTGGCAAAGCGGTGCGCATTCGCATCTTGGCGCGTGATGTGAGTTTGGCTATATCAGAGCCAACAAACACGAGCATTCAAAACCAACTGCGAGGAAGCATTCAAAGCATGACGCCAGACAAGCATCCATCTCAGGTGATGGTGGTTTTGAAGTGTGGCGCAGAAGAAGTTCTTGCCAGGGTGACCAAGCGCGCCGTCAACGAATTGGCCTTGCAAGTAGGCATGCCTGTTTGGGCGCAAGTGAAGTCGGTGGCCCTGGTGGCTTGAACTAAATCCAAAAGCTACTCGGTGGGTTGATTCAATAGGGTATTTCGTTCTATATGCATTATTTGTATAAACAAACAACAAATGATTCGTTTGAGTTTTGAAGGATGGGTTTCACAATCGCGTCCTTACTCATTTGAGACGCATCATGAACAACATCAAATCCATCGCCGCAGCCGCTTTGCTGGCCGTTTCTGGCCTCAACGTCTCCGCCCAAACATTGCTGAACGCCTCCTACGACGTGGCCCGCGAGTTTTACAAAGAATACAACTCGGCCTTTGTGGCCAACTACAAAAAGACCACTGGCAAAGACTTGAAGATTGACCAGGCCCACGGTGGCTCTAGCGCTCAAGCTCGCGCCGTCAACGACGGTCTCGATGCCGACGTGGTCACGATGAACACCACCACCGACATCGAGTTCTTGGCCAGCAAAGGCATCGTGGCAGCCGATTGGACCAAACGCTATCCGCACAGCGCATCGCCTACCAGCTCCACCATGCTGTTCCTCACCCGCAATGGCAATCCCAAAAACATCAAAGACTGGGACGACCTCATCAAGCCTGGCATTCAAGTCATTGTGGTCAACCCCAAAACAGGTGGCAATGGCCGCATGGCCTATTTGGCCGCGTGGGGCTATGTGCGCAAAAAAGGCGGCACTGAAGCCGATGCTGCAGCCTTTGTGGCCAAGCTCTACAAAAACGTGCCTGTATTGGCCAAGGGCGGTCGTGATGCCACCACCATCTTCTTGCAACGCAACATTGGCGATGTGCTGGTGACTTTTGAATCAGAAGTGATTTCTGTAGACAACGAGTTTGGTGCCGGCAAAGTAGATGCCATCCATCCTTCCATCAGCATCGTGGCCGAAAACCCCGTGGCAGTTGTGGAGCGCACAGTCAACAAAAAAGGCACTGGCGATTTAGCCAAGGCCTATTTGAACTACCTTTACTCTGATGAAGCACAAGAGATTGCCGCCAAGCACGCCTTGCGCCCTAGCAACCCTGCCATCTTGAAAAAATACAGCAAGACCTTCAAGCCTTTGCAGTTGTTCACTGTGAATGAAGTGTTTGGCTCTTTCGCTGAAGCGCAAAAAGTGCACTTCAACGACGGTGGCAATTTCGACAAGCTGTACACCGTTAAGTAATTCATGCTCTCTCGTTCCGCAGCGGCAGCCCCTGTCAAGCGCAGGGCGCCCGCCCGAGTTTTGCCCGGTTTCAAGATCACCTTGGGGTACACCTTGATGTACCTCTGTTTGATTGTGCTCATTCCATTGTCGGCGCTGGTGTTCAAAACATTCACGCTCACATGGGATCAGTTTTGGGATGCTGTCACTGGCCCACGTGTCATGGCGTCATATCGCCTTACCTTTGGCGCATCTTTGATTGCTGCTTTGGTCAATGTGGTGTTTGGTTTGCTGGTGGCCTGGGTGCTGGTGCGCTATCAGTTCTTTGGCAAAAAAATTGTTGATGCTTTGGTGGACTTGCCTTTTGCATTGCCCACCGCGGTGGCTGGTATTTCTTTAACGGCATTGTTGGCCGGCAACGGTTGGGTGGGGCAGTACCTAGAGCCTATGGGCATTCAATTGGCCTTTAATGCCAACGGGATTGTGATTGCGCTCATCTTCATTGGTTTACCGTTTGTGGTTCGCACGGTGCAGCCTGTGCTGGAAGACGCTGAAAAAGAATTGGAAGAAGCGGCAACTTGTTTGGGTGCTTCGCGTTGGCAAACTTTTACGCACGTTATTTTTCCTTCTATTGCCCCAGCCTTGCTTACAGGCTTTGCCATGGCCTTTGCGCGGGCTATTGGTGAATACGGCTCTGTCATTTTCATTGCGGGCAACATGCCCATGATTTCTGAAATCACACCGCTCATCATCATTGGCAAGTTAGAGCAATACGACTACGCGGGTGCTACTGCAGTGGCCACTGTCATGTTGGTCATCTCCTTCATCTTGCTCTTGGTCATCAATGGCTTGCAAACTTGGCAGCGCCGTCATTCAGGAGCGCCTGTATGAGCACGCCCATTATTCGCCGAGCAGAAGCAGGCACCACTGAAGCGCCTTGGGTGCGCTATACGCTCATCGGTATTTCGCTCGTCTTCTTATTTTTATTCTTGGTCTTGCCGCTGGCTGCAGTTTTTGCAGAAGCATTGCGCAAAGGCTTCGACGCTTATTGGGAAGCGCTCAAAGAACCCGATGCATGGTCGGCCATTCGACTCACACTCATCACGGCGCTCATTGCAGTGCCCCTCAATTTGGTATTTGGTGTGTCTGCAGCATGGTGCATTGCCAAATACGAATTCAAAGGTAAATCGGTGCTGACCACCTTGGTGGACTTGCCGTTCTCGGTATCACCTGTGGTGGCTGGCTTGGTGTATGTGTTGATGTTTGGCGCCCAAGGCTGGTTTGGTCCTTGGCTGCAAGAGCATGACCTGAAAGTGATCTTTGCAGTGCCAGGCATTGTGTTGGCCACCATCTTTGTCACATTTCCCTTCATTGCACGCGAACTCATTCCCCTCATGCAAGCACAGGGCAACGAGGAAGAGCAGGCCGCCATTGTGTTGGGTGCTACAGGCTGGCAAACATTTTGGTATGTCACGCTGCCCAACATCAAATGGGGTTTGATTTACGGCGTGATTTTGTGCAACGCGCGCGCCATGGGTGAGTTTGGTGCGGTGTCGGTGGTGTCTGGCCATATTCGCGGGCAGACCAATACCATGCCTTTGCACGTTGAAATTTTGTACAACGAATACCAATCGGTGGCTGCCTTTGCTGTGGCGTCTTTGTTGGCTTTGCTGGCGCTGGTTACCTTGGTGATCAAGTCGGTGGCCGAGTGGCGCCACGAACGCGAGATGAAAGCCATTGGTCAATTATCACCAGAAAATACCCAGACAGCTTCTGCAACACTGTCAGTGAAAGCCGCATCATGAGCATCGAAATTAGAAATGTCCACAAACAGTTTGGCAATTTTCACGCACTGCGTGATGTGAGTCTTGACATTGACTCCGGCGAGTTAGTGGCCTTGCTCGGTCCATCAGGCTGTGGCAAAACCACCTTGCTGCGCATCATTGCGGGCTTAGAAACAGCCGACACCGGCACCATTGCCTTCAGTGGTGAGGACACCACGCACGTGCATGTGCGCGAGCGCCAAGTGGGTTTTGTGTTTCAACACTACGCCTTGTTTCGCCATATGACGGTGTTTGAGAATGTCGCATTTGGCCTGCGCATGAAGCCGCGAAATCAGCGTCCAACAGATTCAGTCATCCAACAAAAAGTGCACGACCTGTTGAATTTGGTGCAACTCGATTGGCTGGCCGATCGCTACCCTTCACAACTCTCTGGTGGACAGCGTCAGCGCATTGCATTGGCGCGTGCCTTGGCGGTAGAACCTAAAGTGTTGTTGCTCGATGAGCCCTTTGGCGCGCTCGATGCCAAAGTGCGCAAAGAGTTGCGCCGCTGGTTGCGCCGCCTGCACGACGATTTGCATGTCACCAGTATTTTTGTCACGCATGACCAAGAGGAAGCTTTGGAAGTGGCCGACCGCGTGGTGCTCATGAACAGCGGCCGTGTCGAGCAAATTGGCTCGCCTCAAGAAGTGTGGGACCATCCTGCCAGCCCCTTTGTGTATGGCTTCTTAGGCGATGTGAATTTGTTCCATGGCCGAGCGCACGAAGGAGAAATGCGCATCGGTGGCGACAGCGCTGTGAGCCTTAACAGCCCCGAGCATCAGTTCGTGCAAGACAGCAAGGCCTTTGCCTATGTGCGCCCGCATGACATTGAAGTAAAGCGCTACAGTACCGGCGATGCAGGCATCAAGGCCAAACTCACCCGCGCCATTGTGGTCGGCCCCATTGCGCGTTTAGAGTTTGAGCCTGTAGACCACCATGACTTTGCCAAAGACACCGTCATTGAAGCGCAGTTGTCTTCGCACCTTTTTGCTGAACAGGCCTACAAGGAAGGCGAGACCTTGGTGCTCACGCCGCGCAAGGCCAGAATTTTTGTAGAAAGTTAAAACCCTTAGAATTGCGCAATTGCACTCAATTCGATGGAGAGACAGTCTATGAAATTCGCTTTAGCCATTGTTGCTTGTCTTTGCCTCCAAGGCTGCGCCGTTGTGGCCGTGGCCGATGCCGTGGCATCTACCGTCATTTACACCGGCAAGACGGTGATCAATGTGATTGACGCTGTCACACCCGACATCATCAACAAAAAGAAAAAAGATTAAATACCTAGCCAGCCGTTGGTGCGGGCAAAGTGCAAAGCCTGCGTGCGGCTGTTCACGCCAAGTCTTCTAAACAAACGCCAGAAGTGAACCTTGACGGTGTGCTCGCTGATGGTGAGCTTATCGGCAATGTCTTTGTTGCTAAGGCCTTGGTCCAACATCAAAATCAATTGCTTCTGTCGCTTAGACAGTTTGGTGGGCGCAGCTACAGCGCCCTCGGCTGCAGCTTCTTCCTTTGGAGAAGGAAGGAAAGTGCGCAGGCCCTCAATGATCGCATTGGGTGGGCTGGCTTTTTCTAAAAACAAATTGGCACCGGCTTCAAGGCAAGCAGCTTCGCACTCGCTTGCTTCAGAGCCTGTGACCACCACCAAAGGGACATCGGGAAATTTGGCCTTCACAGCATGCACGCCCGACAAGCCCAAGGTATCTGGCAATTTAAGGTCGAGACAAATCAATTCAGGGGTGCCTTGACGTTCAACCGTGGCTTCCAAACTGCTCAGTTTGGCCACAGAAACCACCTTCAATCCGGGGCGAACCCGTTGAACCAGCATGGTGAGGGCGTCGCGCATCAGGGGGTGGTCGTCAATGACGTAAACGGTCATGGTGTGCTCAAGAATGAAACTTAAAGTATGAGAGTATCAGCAAACTCTGCAACAAATCAAGCAACTTTTGTGAAATTTGAACACTTATTACAGATTTTTCAGATTCATTCAGAAAGCCTTAGGGTTACACCCGTCTAACTGGCTTAGGACTAGCCCTTGGCTTTGGCTTTTTCTGCCAATTCAGTACGCAGTGCTTCTAAGGCTGCGGCCACTTCGGCCAACTTCACACCCTCGCCTAAGCCAATTTGCGTTCCTAAGTCGGTCATGGCTTTGGCATCAACTTGCTGCAATTGTGCAATGGCCAAGCCGGCATCCTTGGGTGAGTTGAACCCCAAACTTTGTAGCAGCACGCTTCCTTGAGGGTCGACGAGTTTGAAATAAAACTGGCCATCCTTTTCACGGTACTGTTTGAAGGAAGGCACCGCGACGCGCGAAGCTTTTGCTGAAACTTGAGCATCTCCATGACTGGCCAAGGATCGAAGGCCGACCGCGTGTCTCAACTCTTTGATCAAAGGTGTGGCCAGTTCGCGTGCTTTGGCAGCGCCCTTCAGCAATATGGCATCTACTTTGGCCGGGTTGTTGATGAGTTCTTCGTATTGCGCTCGCATAGGCGCCACTTCGCGGTCAATGCGCTCAAACAAAATTTGCTTGGCGTCACCCCAACCGATGCCATCTGCATAGGCCTTGGCCAGGGTGGTGGTCTCTTGGGCATTGGCAAATGCTTGGTAAATTTGAAACAGTGCAGAGCCCTCAGTGTCTTTGGCAACGCCTGGGGCGCGTGAATCGGTCACGATGCCAGAGATCAATTTCTTCAACTGCGCACTGCTAGAAAAAAGCGGAATGGTGTTGTCGTAGCTCTTGCTCATCTTGCGGCCATCAAGCCCTGGCAGCAGCGCCACAGATTCTTCAACGACCGCTTCAGGTAACACCAAGTGTTCGCCATACAAGTGGTTGAAGCTAGACGCCATGTCGCGGGCCATTTCAATGTGCTGGATTTGATCGCGGCCCACAGGCACTTTGTGTGCCTTGAACATCAAAATGTCGGCGCCCATGAGCACGGGGTACATGAACAAACCGGCAGATACGTCGGCATCTGGGTCGTTGCCGGCTGCGTTGTTTTTATCGACAGAGGCTTTGTAGGCGTGTGCTCTGTTTAGGACGCCTTTGCCCGTGACGCAGGTGAGAAACCAAGTGAGCTCTGGAATTTCTGGAATGTCGGATTGACGGTAGAACATGACGCGCTCGGGGTCAAGGCCTGCGGCAATCCAGCTGGCGGCAATTTCTAAAGTAGAGCGTTGAATGCGCGCAGGCTCATCGCACTTAATGAGCGCGTGGTAGTCGGCCAAAAAGTAGAAGCCTTGGGTGGCAGGGTTGAGGCTGGCTTGCACGGTGGGGCGAATGGCACCCACATAGTTGCCTAAGTGAGGTGTGCCAGTGGTGGTAATGCCCGTTAAAACGCGAGTGCGTGCAACCTTGTTTGAATCTGTTGTCATATCAATCAGCTTTAAGAAATAGATTTCAACATGAGTTGAATGAGTCCAAACGTGGCGTTCATGACGGGGTCTAGCCACAAGTGGTTGACCACGCCCGTGATGACCAAGGCCATGACGATGTAGAAGCCGTAGGGCTCAACGCGAGAAAATTGATAAGCTTGCTTCCAAGGCAACAAGCCCACCACAATTCGGCCGCCATCTAAGGGGGGGAGTGGGAATAAATTGAAAGCGAACATGACGACATTGCTTAGCACACCGGCTTTGCACATGGCCAAGAAAAACTTTTCTGAGACGCCAAAGTCAGTGTAGACCACGAACAGAAGTGCCCACACAATGGCTTGAACCAGGTTAGACGCAGGCCCTGCCAAGGCCACCCACACCATGTCGCGTTTGGGATGACGCAGATTACCAAAATCAACTGGAACGGGTTTGGCAAAGCCAAAGAGCAAAGCACCATTGGTGCTGAAGTAAAGCAGCAAGGGCAATAGGATGGTGCCCACTAAATGAATATGGGAAAACGGATTGAGCGTAACTCGGCCCATCATGTAAGCCGTGCTGTCGCCAAAATATTTAGCAGCATAGCCATGCGCAGCCTCATGCAGCGTGATGGCAAAAATCACCGGAATGGCATAGACCGAAACGGTTTGGATGAGGTTAGTGGTGTCCACAGCGCATTGTCTCAAAGAGTCGTGAAGTTTTTAGAAATTTCTAAAACTTTCTCAGCTTGATTTACAAGCCCAATATGGCAACATCGCCTAAACCTTGACGCACCACTTCGATGTGATCGCCGGTGCAGTCCACCACCGTGGTGGGCTCAAGGCTACAGGCGCCCGCGTCAATGATGCCGGCAATCAGTTTTTCGTAGCGATCTCGAATTTCTTCGGGATCGTTTAGTGGGTCAGACTCTCCGGGTGGGATGAGGGTGGTGGCCAAAAGCGGTGCGCCATGCAAGGCCAGCAGCTCTTGCAACACAGCATGCTGAGGCACACGCAGGCCAATGGTTTTACGTTGCGGATGGCTCACTCTGCGGGGCACTTCTTTGGTGGCTTCCAATATGAAGGTAAAGGCACCCGGTGTAGCCTGCTTCAGCAAGCGAAACTGGGTGTTGTCTACTTTGGCGTAGTTGGCCAATTCACTTAAATCACGACACAGCAAGGTCAGGTGATGTTTGTCGTCCACGCCTCGCACTTTGCGCAAATGATCGGCGGCAGTTTTATCGTCCATGTGACAAACCAACGCATAACTGGAGTCTGTGGGTACGGCCAATACGCCGCCCTGATTGAGCAACGCTACAGCTTGTTTTAACAAACGTGGCTGAGGATTGTCTGGGTGAACGGAAAAATACTGAGCCATAAAAATTCAATCGATCAAGATTCAACAGGCATGATTTGAACTCGGCTTTCGCGCACTGTAAGCCAAGCCCCCAATGCGCCGCACAAGGTCACCACGCCTATGCCCACAAGAGTCCAGTGGTCTGGCATGTGATCAAAAATGAGCCAACCACCCAACATGGCAAAAACAATTTGCGTGTAAAAGTAGGGCGTGAGCACGGTGGCAGGTGCTTTGGTAAACGCCAAGATCAAAAGATAATGCCCTATGGTGGCAAAGAATCCCATCAGAAGCAGTTGAGCCCACACAAACCAGTCAGTGGGCAATTCCCAAGCAAACGGTAGCAAAAATGCACCCAGCGCTGTCCCCACCCAACCTGTCAGAACATTCATCGTCACGGGGTCTTCAGTTTTCGCCATTTTGCTGGTGAGCAAATGAAAGCCTGAGTTGGTCGCAATGAGTATGAAGGGAAAAATAAGGACCCAATCGAAGTTCTGGCTGCCTGGCCGAACAATGACCATGGTGCCAGCAAAAGCACTCAGCACCAAAGCCCAACGCAACTTCCTCACTTTTTCGCCCAAAGACAAGGCTGCCATGAGCGTCACTACGAGGGGCGTGATGGAAACGATGGCTGTGAATTCACCCACTGGCAAGTACTTCAAACCGTAAAAAGCACAAAGACTGCTGCTAAATAAAAGCGCGCCTCGCGCCATTTGAAATCTGGGGTGCTCTGTTTTGAAAAGCGCTATGCCGCGTTTGGGTAAAAAAAACACGGTGCTAAATAGTGCTTGAATGAAATAACGAAACCACAAGGCCAATAGAATGGGCACGCTGGCGCTGATGTGCTTGGTGGTGGTGTCTAAAATTGCAAAACAAGCGACTGACAGAATGACAAACCCAATCCCAGCCAGCGTTTGAGCAGGGGCTTGGTTCACTGGATGCGGTCTGACAGCAATTCCCACACGGGCGTGAGTTGTCCAGG
>ENA-ORCY01001741-ORCY01001741.1-marine-metagenome-genome-assembly--contig:-NODE-1741-length-9880-cov-3.056819_pt1 | contig 9880 bp, 10 predicted proteins | sample MGYA00248634_ERZ508507 | MGnify/ENA primary metagenome ERZ508507 (study PRJEB26178, sample SAMN06266269) | marine metagenome | isolation source: Columbia River Estuary | place: USA:Columbia River Estuary... | reverse complement strand
ATAATTTGATATATACTTATGTTTAGTTCGTATATCATACATTTTAAATGGTTTCATTATTATGATTTCTTTATTTTTCACAATAAATAATTTATCTTCAATTTGATAAATGAAGCCATATATACATTGAAATGATAAATAATTAAAATTTAACTTGGTTTGAAAATAAAGTGCCCATGTATCATCCCAACCACATCCAATCAATTGTTCGGTATAAACATATATCTGTTTAGCGGTTTGTATAACTATTTCACCACTATCCAACATTAGCATATTTTGCACAACATCTTTAACCTCACTTATGTTAAATTTACATAATTTTTGATGATCATATAAATCATAAGAATTTATAATATCAATTACATCCCCAACGGGGACCCAATTAAATAACATATTTTTACGTTTATGGTAATACTCCCTATTTCGTTTAAATTGTTTTTGCTTATTTACTTGAGCCATGTTTAATTTACATAAAAAAATCAATTCTAACTTATATCAACTCATCCATTATACGCATTTAATTCAATTTTATTATAATAATCTATCGATTGATTGGGATCGCCAATCTATCAATAAATTAATACTTTTTTTGAACTAAAAATTCTGTCGAGTTTATTTAATTAAGGGGAATGATAAAGACCGTGATTGTTGGGATATGATATTTTAAAATTTAAAAAAGTAACGCAATACTATTTTAGTTATTTCTAACTTTTCTTTTCCCCTGATGATCAATTCCCTCAGAGCGTTCATAGTCGATCATGGCTTTGGGACGGAAATTAAGAATCAATGCTCTTCTATGAAATTTAGTAGTATTTCCTTTGCTGAAATGTGGGGTAAATCCATCGTGAAATGTTGCTCCTCCTGGATCCAACGGAACGCAAACTGCATTCTTAGTTGTTAACTCAAGCGGCGCGTTTCCTGCCACAGTCGTCACACCTAAAACTTCTGCAAACTTTGACGCAACGATTATCGCAAAGGCATCGTCATGCCCCGGATCGCAATCCATGAGAACTTTCCCTTTGCCCGCCACTAAACACTCACCGTCAGCTCGTTAGTCGACGAAGACTAAACAATTGGGTGATGACAAGCCACGAATTGGCCTGGCGCAACCTCTTGCAATTGTGGCTCTTGCTCTGCGCAGCGCACAGAAGCCGCATGGCATCGAGTTCTAAAACGACAACCCGACGGTGGGTTCATCGGCGATGGTGGCTCACCCTGCAACAATTCAGTTTTTCTCTGTCGCGTTGGGTCAGCGATCGGCACCGAGTCAAGCAGTGCCTTCGTGTAGTGATGAGCAGGTTTCGAATACAAAGCATCTGGCGTCGCAACTTCGCAAATCTTGCCGAGATACATCACCATCACGCGATTGCTCACTGCCTTGACCACCGCCAAGTCATGAGAAATGAAAATCATCGTCAAGCCAAAACGATCTTTCATATCTTGTAGCAGGTTCAAAATCTGCGCCTGAATACTTACGTCAAGCGCGCTAACTGGCTCGTCACAGATCAACATTCTTGGGTCAAGCGCGAGCGCACGAGCAATACTGATTCGCTGACATTGACCACCCGAAAACTCATACGAGCGACGGTTCAAAACAAGCTCAGGCTCAAGCCCGACATTGTTCAGCAACGTATTGATTCGCTCATTGCGCTCTTCGCGGGTTCCACGACCCCAAATCTCTAGCGGTTCGTCGATCAATTGCTGCACGGTCATTCGAGGATCGAGCGACGAGATCGGGTCTTGAAAAATCATCTGCATCGATGTTCGCGCCGAGCGCAAATTTTCTTTTGGCAGCGATGTCAAATCTGTGCCATTAAAAATCACTTCGCCTGAATTCGGCGGTGGCAACTGCAATATGGCACGTGCCAAAGTCGTTTTGCCGCAGCCAGACTCACCAACTACTGCCAACGTCTCGCCTTTGACCACATCAAAACTCAAACCAGAAACAGCTTTTACAACTTTGTCTTTGCTGATTTTGAATTCAACTGTTAAGTCACGAACGGTCAACACTGAGTCAACCGAGTTGCGCATGTGTGCGGTACCCGAACCAGCCATTACAACGCCTTCCCGATCGGAAACCAACAGCGATACAAATGGCCGTCTGGGTCTTTTTGCAACTCAGGGTGCTGCGTGTGGCACTTTTCTTGGGCGTACTTGCAGCGCGGTGCAAAGCCACAGCCCACACCGCGATCGGTTGGGTTTGGAAGTCGTCCCGCGATCACCGAAAGTCGCGTGCCCGACTTGTGATCAATTTTCGGAATCGACTCAAGCAACGCCTCGGTATACGGCATGCGCATGTCGGCAAAAAGTTTCGTGGTCGGCGCATACTCGACAACTTCGCCCGCATACATAACTGCAACGAAGTCGGTATTGCCAGCCACCACACCAAGATCGTGAGTAACCAGAACCATCGACATCTTCAAGTCTTCGCGAAGCTCGCGCAACAACTGCAAAATTTGTGCCTGCACCGTAACGTCAAGCGCAGTCGTTGGTTCGTCAGCAAACAAAAGTTTCGGATTGCACGCGATTGCGATTGCGATCATTACACGTTGACGCATGCCGCCCGAAAGCTGATACGGAAACGACTTCAATACTGCAGTCGGGTTCGGTATGCGAACTAGTTCGAGCAATTCTTTGCTTCGAACCATTGCGTCTTTCTTGCTCATTCCGAGTCGCACGCGCAAGCCTTCTGACAATTGCGAGCCAATTCGGCGCACCGGGTTCAACGCTGTCATCGGATCTTGAAAAATCATCGCCATGCCCGAGCCAAAAAGATTGCGCACCTGCTCTTTGGTCATCGCCGTTAGTTCATTGCCGTCAAAAACTACCGTTCCAGTACGTTGCACGTTGCTGCCTTGAAGCAGACCCATCGCAGCACGACACATAACTGTCTTGCCACTGCCAGACTCACCCACGACACCAACACTCGTGCCGGCAGGTATCTCTATGTCGACGCCACGAACAGCCTCAAGAGACCCGCGTGGCGTATCAAAATTTACGCCCAAGTTTTTGATGCTCAGCAACGAACTCATACTTTGGCCTCACGACTATCGAGTTGTGCACGAACAACGTCACCCAAGTGATTAGTCGAGATCACGGTCAGCGCCAAGAAAAAAATCGGCACATACAAAACGTGCGGTGCATATTCAAGATCATTTCTTCCGCGCGCAATCATTCCACCCCAACTAGCACCGTCTGGTATGCCCACACCGAGAATCGATAGCGATGCCTCGGCGATGATTACGACGCCAACGGCGAGAAATGCAACTGCGATCAAGGCTGGCAAAACGTTAGGGACGATGTGCTTGGTGATGATCTTGCTGTCGCGCATGCCCATGCTTCGCGCGGCAGTAACGAATTCGCGCCCAGTCCACGACAATGTGGCTCCACGCGCAATGCGACCCAAAATCGGTATCAACACAATTGTCAACGACATAATCAAAACCATCACACGGCGCCAAGTTGGCACTGCTTGATTGATGTCAACATTCGTTGCCAAAACCGATACGAGTGCCAAAGCCAACACAAGGTTTGGCACCGAAAGACCAACGTTAAATATTGTGACCATCACTGTGTCGACTTTGCCTCGCACATACGCGGCAGTGATCCCGAGAACGCTTCCGATAAGGCCTCCGAGACCAACAGCCGCAATCGCAATGAAAATGCTCATCCGAGTGCCGGCAACTATTGAAGCAAGCAGGTCATAGCCGTTGCTGTCAGTCCCCAAAATGTGGCCATTTGTGAACAACCCGACTTCAAGGTCGTCTTCATATACAAAATTCCATGACTTAAACGGCAGTACCCAACCGAAAATGGCAAAGAACATCATCAGACTCAGCCAACCAATCGCCAACCAAGTTGGTTTTGTAAATTTACGCATTTACTCTCCGATCGCGCGTTCGCGGGTCAACAAAGCCAGAAGCGATGTCAACTATGAGGTTAAAGAAAACATAAAACAACGCAATCACAGCCACTGTTGACTGCAAAGCCACATACTGGCGGCCTGCAATCGCTGCAAATACCTCGAAGCCAACACCGTAAGTGGCAAACAAACTTTCGATGACGATCGCGCCACCAATTAAGCCACCCATACTGAGAGCCGCCGAAGTTAGCAACGTCAAGCTTGAAGGTCGCAACACATGACGCCACAAAATCCTTTGATCGCTCAAACCCTTTGAGGCAGCCATCGTCACGTAGTCCTCACGTAACGCCGCAATCATGTCTGCGCGCAGTAGACGGGTATAAGTAGCAATCAACCCAAGGCTCAAACTAATTACAGGCATGATCATGTGCTTCAGATGTTCCCAAACACCATCCGAAAGAGGTACGTAACCCAAAGTCGGCAGCCAGGCGAATTTCACACCAACAAAAATCACCAATAGAAGCGCAATTGCGAAGTTGGGCACCGACGACAACGTGAACAGAGTATTGCTAATTATCTTGTCAGCACGCCGACCAGCACGATATGCCGACACAACGCCAAGGGGTACCGCGATTGCAATCGCAATAACTTGGGTGTAAGCCATGAGCAATAACGACCGCGGCATCGCATCGGCCAAGTGCGCCGAAACCTCTTCGGTGCCACCCGAGAAATAGATTTTTCCAAAGTCGCCCTGCACAAAATTGCCAAGCCATTGCAAGTAATAACCAATCGGCCCTTTATCAAAACCCAACTCTTCTCGCAGAATGTCGCGCTCATTTTCGGTGCCAACCGGCAACAGAACCGTCGCAAGGTCAACAGGTATCAATCGCAGCAACAACGAGACACCAAAAGTTACGAGAAGCAAAACGATCAGCAACTGCGCGATTCGCTTTAACCAAAAACTAATTTTTAGCAACTGAACACCTCTTAGTTCTCAGCATTTGACATAGGCAGGCTAGACGAAATTACCAAGTTACGGCAAATAAACAAAAGGGTGACGGTGCGCTTGCACCGTCACCCTTTTTGCTTACTAAATTATTTGATTACTTCGTCGACCAAACACCTGTCCAGTCAATTCCGAAGTTTGTAATCAGGCGACGTTCGCCACCTGCTGCCAGACCCAATTGACCAACGCCACCGAGTTTGTTGTAGCTCACCGTGTATTGCAAGAACGAAATGTTCGCCACGTGAGCTTCTTTTTGCAACTGCTCGGTTGCTTGTGCATACAGTTTCTGTGCTTTCGCTTTGTTCGGCTCAGCACGAGCTGCAAACAGCAAGTTCTCGCTCACTTCATCTTTGAAAGATGAGATGTTCAAGATGCTGTAGAAAATCTGCAGACCGGCCAAAGCTGGTGAAAGTTTTGCTGCACCGCGCAAGAAGTGCGTTGGGTTGCCACCAGATGTGTCACTGACGATGAACGGAAGAATGAACGCTGTTCCTGTTCCTTCCATCAAGAGCAATGGCAACATTTGATACTGCATTGGGAATGCTTTTTGAATTGCTTCAGCAGTTGTCTGCGACAACAAGTTGACTTTCATGCCAGCAGCTTCTGCCATCTCCTTCATCAGCTGAGCATTTGCTGTCGAGTCTGCTGATGAACTCACGTACGGAAGGCTGAATTCAAGTGTCTTACCAGTTTCTGTTGCGTAAGCCGCTGTAAATTCTTTGGCCTTCTTTAAGTCATAACCCGCGTAACCCTTTTTGTTGTACATGATGTTGTTCGGTCCGACGATTGAATCTGGCACAGAGCCGAGACCCTTCTGACGAACTTTCAACCATTTTGCACGGTCAAGCGAATGTGAGAATGCCAATCGAGCGTTCTTGCTGCTGAATGGGGCAACCTTATGGTTCAACCAAATTGTTGGGTAGTAGTCCATTGGTGAACTGATCGTCGTAACTTTCTTGTCTTTTTGCAAGGCAAGAATTTGTTTGGCTTCTGAAGCCGACGAGAACATTGTCGCTGCAAGCGAACCACTCTTTACACCGCTGACGCGTGGTTGCGCATCTGGGATAAATGTAAACGTGATGCCGTCAAGGTATGGCAATGCGCCACCCTTGGCGTCTTTGCGCCAGTAGTTATCGTTTTTAGCGACAACAAGTTCGGTCAATTTATGCGAAACGTATTTGAAAGCGCCGGTACCTACTGGCACTGTCGAACACGTAGGTCCTGTGATCTGCGCGATTGAACGTACGAAGTTTCGACCCGATGCATAAAGCGAATCTGGGTAGTTGGCTTCAGCGTTGTACAACTTCACAGTTACTGACATTGCACCTGTCTGAATGACGTCAGCGATGTTTGCAGAGAAACCTGCTCCGGTACCCGAACTTGGCGACTTTGGCGTCTTGCCAATCAAACCGTTGAGGTAAAGCGCACCGCGCGATGCCTGCAAGTTAAGAAGAAGTGCCGTGCCGTCTACTGGTGACCCGTCATGAAACTTGATGCCGTCGCGAACGACGAGGTTCCAAGTTTTGTAGTCGGAGCTGCTTTCGAACGACTTAAGAACGTAAGGCACAATTTTGCCATCTGATCTTTGTTCAACCCAGGTCTCGTAAATCGTGCGACCACCCATAAGTGCCGAGTTCGCCAAGTTGTCTGCCATACAGAAACCTGGGAACGAGTCGAAAATACCAACTGTGATATTTCCGCCACGCTTCGGAGTGCTGGCACCTGAAGCACCGCTGGTTGCTACCTGACTGAGTGAAGCAACAAGTGCGATTGCCATAACGGCAGCAACCTTGCGACGACCTCCTGTGAATAATTTCTTCATTATTGATTTCCCCCTTCGGAAAAAGGCATAGGGCCTGTAAAGCACGATACCCGCCTAACCCCCCTGTGTCAAAAGTTACTTAAACTTAAAACGGCCCAAAAATCAGCCAAGTTTTAACTTCACCAAATTGGCTATTTTGGCGCCATCTGCCCCTGAACCAGCTTGGGTTCGCACGGCTTTGACCACCGCACCCATAGCTTTTGGCCCAGTCAGCCCCGAACTGGCTGCCACGGCGATCTGCTCTTCCACGATCTTTTCTAGATCGTTATCGCTCAACTGCGCGGGCAGATACTTCTGCAAAATCCCCAATTCGGCACGTTCCGCAGCCTCGGCATCAACTCGACCCGCTTCCTTATATATGTCTGCCGATTCGGCTCGCTTCTTTGCCTCAGCACTAACCACTGCCTGCACTTGCTCATTGGTCAGTTCTTTGGCTTCGTCGCCCGCAACTTCGGCGTTCATGATCGCAGCCAGCGTCATTCGCAGGGTTGAAGTTTCAACTTCATTGCGCGCCTTCATTGAGACAGTCAGATCTGCCTTCAGTTGGTCTTTTAAATTCGTCATTTAAGGTCGCTCCGGTTCAATTATCAAGTTCATTCGTGAATCATTCTCTGGCAATTAGCGTAGTACGCACGATGAACAACGAAGTGTTCGAACTTTTCTTTTCGATGCTCAGTCTCGGCACGCTCGGCCTGGGTCTCGTTGTGATTTTTGCTCGGCTGACCAAAGCAAATAATTTCTTACTTGAAATCAAAAAAATTGCACTACCTCTCGCAGCGTTGATCACCACAACTTCGATGCTCGGCAGTCTTTACTTTTCAGAGATCGTTAACTACAAGCCGTGTCGACTCTGCTGGTATCAACGAGCAGCAATGTATCCGTTGGCGATTTTTCTCATCGTTGCCGTCTTCAAAAAATTTAAATTCACTAAAATTGTTGTAGCTGTTCTCGCTCTTGTAGGTGGCTCAGTTTCTACGTATCACTGGTTTCTCGAGAGATTTCCAAACTTGGATGCTGGCGTGTGCGACGCCAAACTTCCGTGCGAGTTTGTTTGGTTTGAGAGTTTTGGTTTTGTCACACTCTCATTCATGGCCTTCACGGCATTTTTCACCACAATCGCTTTAGTTACAATCCCTGAAATGGAGAAGAAATAAATATGAATAGCAAAAAAGAGTCATCTAACAAATCTGTCTGGCTAATTGGCAGTATCGCCGCAGCGATTGCAATCGCGGCAATTGTCGCAGTTGCAACCCAATCAAGCAGTGACGATGTTGTCACTGGCGTTGAAGAATTTAATTCTGTCGAAGTTGTTGGCGATCCGTTGCCGGAGTATTCAGATTCGGCATCCGATACAGCAATCGGCATGACAGCACCGATACTCACCGGCAAGGGCTTCACGGGTAACACGATCGTCACGGGTCCGGGCGCACCAACTCTGCTGGTCTTTCTTGCACACTGGTGTCCGCATTGCCAGCGTGAAGTTCCACTACTCGTGCAATGGAACCGTGATGGTCTCGTACCGAGTGGTCTCGATGTAATCGCAATCGCAACTTCGTCTGACCCAGCATCGCCAAACTTTCCACCGTCTGAATGGCTGGCGCGAGAAGAATTTCCACCGCTTTGGCCAGTCATGACTGACAGCGGCGAAAAAACTGCCGCGAACGCCATGGGTGTTTCTGGGTTTCCGTTCTTTGTCTTGCTCGATAGCAGCGGCAAAGTCGCACTAAGAATCAGCGGCGAAATTGAGATGCCAGTTCTAACCGAGCAAATAAACAAGGCGCTCGGCAACTAGTCACAGTCAAGACAATAATGGGAATGGTTCTCATTACTGCTATGCTTAACATGTGGGTGAAATTTTTATTGCACCATTCGTTGATCACGAGTACATGCGTTTGGCATTGTTCGCCAGCATCCTTGTGGCAATCACTTGCGCTATCGCCGGCACATTCGTCGTTCTCCGTGGCCTAGCTTTTGTCGGAGATGCATTAAGCCATGGAGTTTTACCTGGCATAGCGACTGCATTAATTTTTGGTGTTTCTGGAATCATTGGTGCAGCAGTTGGCGCGGTCGTAATGATGAGCGGTGTCAATTTGATTACTCGCAGATACAAGCTTTCTGGAGACACAGCAATCGGACTTTTATTCGTTGGAATGCTGGCACTAGGCGTGATGATCACATCTCGATCATCTAATTTTGAAGAAGACCTAGACCACATTTTGTTTGGCGAAACATTATCGGTTAAGCCCAATGACCTTCTTTGGCAAAGTCTCGCACTAGTGATCGTTCTTCTTACCGGAATTTTTGCAAGGCGACCGTTCTTGCTGATGTCGATTGATGAAGGTCTTGCTCGCACATCTGGATTTAATGTGACACTTTTTCAAAATCTAATGCTGGCAATTGTCGGGTTAACAGTGATCGCTAGTTTTCAAACTGTTGGCACATTGCTGGTGCTCGGAATGCTCATCGCCCCAGCCGCTACTGGTGTGTTATTTGCAAGACGTATTTCGTCAATGATGATAATTGCAAGCATCATTGGCTGCATTGCCAGTTATGCAGGGCTTTTAATTAGCTTTCATTTCAAACTTACCGCCAGCGCAAGCATCGTGCTAGTTGCTGTGTCAATTTTTGCAATCGGTGCAATCGCCACCGAGATAAAACGTAATCGCAATTCATTGCAAGACGAAATGCCCCACCAGCACGAACACAACCATGCTCACTAAAACAATTTCGGCGTCTCGTCTTTCGATTGGGTTCGGGCGACATACAGTCGTTGCGGAAATCGAACTCACAACTCTGCCAGGTGCATTGGTCGTTTTAATTGGCACAAACGGTTCTGGTAAGTCAACTCTTTTTCGTTGCATCAACTTGTTGGAATCTATTGATGACGGACAGATTTTCTTGGATGGCAAAGAGATCTCTGATCCGCTTATCAATGTTGATGATGTGCGACGTCGTCTAGGAATGGTTTTCCAATCATTTAATCTGTTCCCACATAAAACAGTTTTAGAGAACATCACGCTTTCGCCGATCAAGGTTCATGGCAAGAGCAAAGATGAAGCGAACTCACATGCGATGCACCTATTAAAGCGTTTTGATTTAGCTGACAAAGCAGATCAGTACCCAGATCGTCTTAGCGGTGGTCAGCAGCAACGTGTTGCGATCATTAGATCCTTGGCTGTTAGCCCACGTT
>ENA-ORCY01001738-ORCY01001738.1-marine-metagenome-genome-assembly--contig:-NODE-1738-length-9891-cov-2.585388_pt1 | contig 9891 bp, 6 predicted proteins | sample MGYA00248634_ERZ508507 | MGnify/ENA primary metagenome ERZ508507 (study PRJEB26178, sample SAMN06266269) | marine metagenome | isolation source: Columbia River Estuary | place: USA:Columbia River Estuary... | reverse complement strand
TAAAGTAAATTATTTTATTTCAAAATATATACAAAGTAATAAATTTTACACTCAATCTTATAGACAGCAGCAAGCTTTGAGTCAGCTTCCTAGACTTTTATTAGAAATAATTACTATATCGTCAATTATAATATTGTTAATTGTTTGATGTTCTTCGAGTGATTTTAATCCAGGTATCGACATTTTCCCGGTTCTGAAAAGTTTGGGTTTTACTATCCTACTGTTTATTTCTATTTCGAAGGATAAACAATATTTAAAAATTTTGTTATCGTGTTGAATATAGCTAAAATACTTGTAAAGACACCATGCAAGCCACCAGAAACCTTGTAAGAACCTTTATCAAACTTACCACCAGCATGCAGCACCGTCATTACTACTTCTAAAGCAGAACGCCCTTCTTTTTCGTGCATTCCAGTTGGAATTCCTCTACCATTATCAGTTACTGTAATTGAGTTATTTTCATTGATAAAACAATCAATATGAGAACAATGCCCAGCTAAAGCCTCATCAATTGAATTATCCACCACCTCATACACCAAATGATGCAGACCTTTTACACCAATATCACCAATATACATGGCTGGCCTTTTCCTTACAGCTTCTAACCCTTCAAGTACTTGAATATTATCAGCACTATACTCTTGATTTTTATTTTCCTCACTCATAAATTTGAATTATATATCTCTAATTTTTAAAACAGACAAATATACAATTATTGAATGATTTAAACCCATACAGAATACGCTAAAAAATAGAAGAGTTTTTCAACAAATGTTGATAAGATTTAGAAGGAATAATTGATGCCAAAAACACCATTAAATCCAACTTCTTTATAATCTTTCCAGATTTCATTTTGCGTTCCTGTTAAGTTGTTTAATTGCAAATAAGCCGAAAGCTGTTTGGAGTATGAATAATATAAAGCAAAATTAGCATGAAACTGAGCTGACAAAAACTGATCTTCATCATTCACATTTCTTTCTCCTATATAACATAGAGATGGGGCAACTTTTATTTTATTTCTCAAATTAATAGGGGCACTTAAATTTGCAGTAAAATTCGGTTTATGATAAACTTCTTTGTCCCAAGAAAAATAATCAGCAGCTGCGTTTAAACTGATGATATTATTAATCTTTTTATCATAAGTTGCATTAGCGTGTAATTGCCAAACAGACTCTAAATAATTTACTTGAAATCTATTGTAACCACCATTTGAAATGCCAATAAAGTGAGCAAAATTATTTATCTCACCATAAGCAAGGCTTCCTTCAAAAACCTCATCCTTTCCTAAAACATTCCTCATACCTACAAATAATTCATCAGAATCAGTAGTTTCTAAACTTTGCGGCACATTATTACCTGCTAAAATAGATTGATTTGTTCCGTAAGAGTGAATGTACGGGTTTTCATCTGAAAGCGATTTAAGCGTATTCCTGTGCTCGCTATGACGCAAACCACCATAGACTAACAAAATACCTTTTACCAACTCCTTAGATGCTTTTATTTGCGGAAAAATCTCGAATTCATTGTCATAAAGTTGTATCTGATAATGCAATTCAACCCCTAAATCAAAATCAATACCATATTTAGCAATAGAAGTTGATGGGGAAAAATGAAAAGACTTAACATCACTACTTTCAAAAGCTAAATCTTTACTATTATAATTTAGATAATCGTTCAACTCAATTTCTAAATTTATTGGATACCCTTCTACTATTCTACTTATATCTGTGCTTAAATGAATTTGATTTTCAGAAAACTCATTCAAATCAGAAACAAAGAAAGTTGTATGATGTTTTAATTTATCTTCATCATGCTCTTTTGAAATTGCAGAAAATGAAAATTTAGTGTATGCAAAACGATTATAATAAGGATTATTTTCAAACCCTTCATGATTTTTATTCTCAGATCCTATTCCGTATGTATAAACCGCTTTTCTATCATAATCCAAATTTGAAATAAAAATATGTTTAGCTGAAATTTTCTTAACATATAAATGAAGATTATTATTACTCCTTCCTGCAATTTTTGAGTCAATTTTATAATCACTATTTTGATGATTAGCAATAATTCCATAACTCATGTCTTTTGAGCGCAAACTATTATGAACTACACTTGTTTTACTTCCAATTCTAAAACCTGTACCTAACGAAACTTTTGTAGCATATAATTCTGGGATTTTATCATCTTTTACTTTAGCAGCTTTCAAAGGTTTAGTTTTATAGTCTGACTGCAATTCAGAATCAATAACTTCATAAGTTTGAACTCTATCTTCTTTTATTGTGTCAGCAAAAACTGCATTTTCATTTAAACGAGTGGCTTCTGGAATTGTGGGCTTAAAACCTTCAACCACATTTACCTCAGTTGTTTTTAAATCCTGAGCAAAAACAGTGATAATATTTACACAAAAAAGTAAAAGTAGACTATTCGATTTCTTCATCTTCTAAAATTTTAATTTCTAAACTATCCGACTCAACCTTCAAAGAGTCTGGAATTTCCACTATATAGTCCTCATCAATCTCATCAAGAACTTCTTCCTCATATACAATCACATCTTCTGAGATATCAATATAAAATTCCTCTTCTACTTCATGGGTTACAACTTTTTCCTTTTCAACAATCTGCTCCCATTTCTCACGAGCTAAATTCACTAAATCATCACCATCATGATTTTCAATAATACTTTCTAAAGTGGCTTTTGCCTGAAAATTATTTTCCTGCGCAACATAAATATCAGCCAATAGGATAAAAGCTTTTGCAATGAAATAATCGCTAGAATATTTCTCAGCAAGTTCAAAAATCATTTGCTCAGCCAAACTCAAATTCTCATCTAAGTAAGTAAGGTAAGCTAAATAATATTTTGCCTCAGCACCTTCATCATAATCAGAAAGCCCAACCACTTGCTTAAAAGTAACTTTTGATTTGGCATAATTTCCATTTTCAAACTCATTTCTAGCAATTATAACATAAGCCTTACTCAACAACCAATTATCTGTTTTATCAAATTCCACAACTTGTTTTGCAAACTTAAACGCTACCTTATTATCAATCATCTCATTGCCTGTCATCAAGCGAATAACAACTTCTCGTTTTATTGAGTTTGAAGAAGCGTATTCCAAAAGAGTATTGTAATGTTTATTAGAATTTACAAAATCATTTCTTGAGTAACTCTCTCTAGCCAAAAACAACATAGCAGTTTCTTGATGAGATTTAACACCTAATTCCACAACCTTTTCATAGAGGGTAATAGCTGCAATTGAATCATTAATTTTTACTAAATTTTTAAATACTCTTTTTAAAATGTACTATTCCAATACGTTTTGATACTATTTTGAATCTTTTTTGAATCTTCATCTGTATCGCCTAAAAGCGCTCTTTGTTCGAGAAGTTCTTTTTTTAATTTTGTTATAACCTTTTGATATGATGAATCTTTATAGGCATTATGGAGTTCATTAGGATCCTTCTGTAAATCGTAAAAATCCCAAAATTTTGTATTTTCATCTGCTTGTTTATGATTATTTTCAAACCCTTTCCCATAGTAAAAAGCCAATTTATAACGCTTTCCACGAATTCCAAAATGGCCTGGTCTGTCTTTTTGATGTTGCCAATACCTGTAATATCCGTATTGTCTCCAATCTTTAGAAGTGTTGCCTTTTAAGTTTTCTCTAAAACTTTTACCTTGCATGTTTTCTGGATATTTTATACCCGCATAATCTGCAAATAATGCTGAAAAATCTACATTTTCTATAATATCTTTATTGCGTTTTCCTGCAGGAATTTCTTTGGGATACCGAATTACAAATGGCATATGAATGGATTCTTCATAAATCAACCTTTTATCAAACCATCCATGTTCTCCTAAAAAATAGCCTTGATCTGCTGTGTAAATAACGATTGTGTTTTCATCTAAACCAGACGCTTCTAAATAATCTAAAAGCTTACCAATATTATCATCAATTGCTGCTCCACATCTCATAAAATCTTTTATGAATTTTTGATAGACTTTACTTCTTGCTTCTTTTTTACTTAATCCATCAATAGAAAAAGGCAATTCTGGGTATTGCATATAATCTGACCTTTTATCAGGATTATTTGTTGAAAAAACATATCGATTTCCCAAACTATCTATAGACTGACCAATTAGTGAACGTCCTGTAGTATTGGGTCCGTTATCATACAAAGAGGTCGGTTCTGGAATTGTTTCATTACGATATAGATTAGAGAAACGCTCTGGATAATCATAGGGTTCATGAGTCGCTTTAAAATGACAAAAAGATATAAATGGTTTTGATTTATCTCTATTTTCAATCCAATTTATTGTTTTATCTGCAATGATATCAGCACTAAAACCTTCGTATATTTTTCCTCCTTTATTATAGTCTTTCCAATTTTCTTTGGTTTTCATAATCGGATTATTATACAAGCCTTGACCTGGCAAGACACAATAATAATCAAAACCACTTGGTTCTTGTTTTAGATGCCATTTACCAATTATAGAGGTTTGATAACCTCCTTTACCCATTTCTTTAGCAATATTATTATACGCAGGACTTAACCCTTTTCCTAATGTTGTAATACCATTTCTATGGCTATACTGTCCTGTCAGTATGGTAGCTCTACTTGGCGTGCAAATTGAATTTGAAACCAAACAATTTTCTAAAACAACTCCTTCGTTCGCTAACCTTTCTATGTTTCTATTTTGTACATAGTCTTTTAAAACCCCACCGTAGATTCCCCAAGCTTGCTTCGTATGGTCATCAGACATGATAAAAAGAATGTTAGGTTGTTTCGTTTCTTGTACGGGTTTTGGTTTAGCACTAGAACATCCAATTAAAATAAGTGATAGCAATAGTGTATAAGATAAATTTTTCATTTTCATTTTTCATTATTTTTTAACCAATTTCTATACTGTTGTTCTAATTCGATAACTTTACTGGGGTATTTTTTAGCCAAATTTATAGTTTCACCAATATCATCATCAAGGTTTACCAAGAATCTTTTTTCCTTTAATTTATATGTTTTCTTGCTAGTATCTCTTGGGTTTCCTAACAATTTCCATTGACCTTTACGAGCTACCCACATATCTTGATATTGCCAACAATAGCCTTCTGTATGTTGCGTTTTTTCTTTTTCATTATTGATAACGGAAACTAGACTTTTACCATCCAAATCTTGTGAGTCAAGTTTAATCCCACATAATTCGGCGAGTGTTGGCATCCAATCTGAATTTACTCCAAACTGATTTCTAATGGCGCCTTTTTGAATTTTATTTGGCCAAGTGATGGCTGCAGGAACTCGAATGCCCCCTTCAAACAAACTCGATTTTGCACCTCTATAAGGCCCGGAATTTCCTCCACCAAAATGCGCACGTTGTTCTGTTGAATGGCCATTATCAGATTGAAATACAATAATAGTATTGTCTTTGATTCCTAATTCATCGAGCTGTTTAAGTAGTGCACCAATTCTATCATCTAAAGTTGAAATAAATGCAGCATATAAATTTCGGGGATATGAAACCCCTTTATCATTATAATAGTCTAACCATTCTGCATCACCTTGGTAAGGATAATGCGGCATATTCACAGCGAAATACATAAAGAAAGGATTATTTGTATTGTCTTCTATAAAAGTAGAAGCTTCATTGACCATTAAATCAGGAAAAAATTGTCCATCATAATAGACTTCTTTTCCGTTTCTGAATAAATCGTGTCTGTTAGGTCCATTCCAATAAAAGAAATGCGAATAATTATCGATACAGCCCACCATATGACCAAAAGAATGGTCGAACCCTTGAGCATTTGGAGTCATTTCTGGAGCATCGCCTAAATGCCATTTTCCAATATGTGCGGTGGCATAGCCTGCATCCTTAAACATTTCTGCCATGGTATATTCCGTTCCAGGAAGTCCCTTTTTTACTTTTGAATCTGGCACAGCATTTCCTGACAAACCTGCTCTTTGAGGCGTTTTACCCGTTAATAAAGCAGCTCTAGAGGGCGAACAAACTGGTGAGGCGTAAAATTGAGTAAATCGAGTCCCGTTTTCTATAATATAATCCATGTTTGGAGTGACTAAATCTTTTGCTCCATAAGAATTTACATCCATAGAACCTTGATCATCTGTTAGAACAAAAATAACGTTTGGTCGTTGATTTTTTTCTAGTAGGTGTTGATTTTCAACTTTTGATTTCGATGAAGAACATCCCCAAAAGAGAAAGCTAATAGATAAAAAAAGGATAATTTTATGTTTCATTTAAGCTTAAATTAGTACTAATTTTATTTTTTTCTACTTAAAGAAAATGGTAAGTTTTCTGCTTTACTTCCCCAACTTTTATTTGGAGTATTAGAGACCTCAAATTCTAAAAGACCTCCTTTTTGAATGTCACTACATTTTATAAAACTGTTTTGATAATCAGAATCATTTAAACGTGCAGACTGAATATAAAAATTGTTTTTTGAATTGTTTTTTGCTTCAATGGTAAAGGTTTTTCCGTTTCTTAAATTTAATGTTGCTTTTTTAAACAAGGGACTTCCTATAATAAATTCATCAGTCGCTGGCGTTACAGAATAGAATCCTAATGCACTAAAAACATACCAAGCTGAGGTTTGTCCATTATCTTCATCACCACAATAACCATCTGGAGTTGGTGTGTATAATTTGGTTAAAACATTTCTAATTTTATCTTGTGCTTTGTAAGGAACACCTGCATAATTATAGAGGTAAATCATATGTTGTATGGGTTGATTTCCGTGTGCATAATTGCCCATGTTTGCAACCTCCATTTCTCTAATTTCGTGAATTACCTTTCCGTAATAGGATGCATCATATTTTGGTGGCATTGTAAAAACACCATCTAATTGTTTGATGAAATTTTCTTTTCCGCCCATTAAATTAATCAATCCATCTATATCTTGAAAAACAGACCAGGTGTAATGTAAACTATTTCCTTCTGTAAAAGCACCACCCCATTTTAAAGGATCAAAAGGACTTTGAAAAGTACCATCTTCATTTTTACCACGCATTAAATTTGTTGATGGATCAAATACATTTTTATAACGATACGATTGCTCATAATACTTTTTTGCAAGAGCATCTTTTCCCATTTTTTCTGCCATTTGCCCAATCGTAAAATCGGCATAAGCATATTCTAATGTTTTGGCAGCATTTTCTCTAATATTTACATCAAAAGGTACATAGCCTAAAGTGTTGTAATAATGTAACCCTTCTCTGCCTACAGACCTTACTGGTCTTCCTTCTTCTACAGTTGCGTTTTTAAGAATGGCTTCAAATAAAATTTCTGCAGTTTTTTCATTTTTAATGTTTCCTTTTAAATAAGCGTCTGCAATAATAGGTGCAGAATTAGAACCAATCATAACAGCTCTATGTCCAGGACTTGCCCATTCTGGTAACCACCCAGATTCTTTATAGGTGTTTGCTAAACCTTCCATAATTTTATTATTCTGTTCTGGATACATCATATTAAAAAATGGAAAAACAGCCCTAAAGGTGTCCCAAAAACCATTGTCTGTAAACATATAACCAGGCAATACATTTCCATTGTATGGACTGTAATGCACCATTTTATTATCTGCATCAAACTCATAAAAAGTTCTAGGAAATAACAGAACTCTGTATAAACACGAATAAAAAGTTTTGATGTGATCACTATTATCATCTTCAATTTTAATTCTACTCAGCTCCTCTTCCCAAGCATTTTTTGCTTTCTCTTTGGTGTCTTCAAAAGAATTTTCTCCAATTTCTCTATCTAAATTTAGTTGTGCTTGCTCTAGACTTATGAAAGAGGAGGCTACTTTTACGTTTACAACTTCTCCTTTTTTGGTTTTAAAACCAATGATTGCACCCACGTGTTTTCCTTCGCTATTTAAGTTGTTTTTTTGAAGTATCCAATTGTCTTTCCAAGTGTGTGTCATTTCAAAATCTTTATCAAATTCTGCGACAAAATAATTATGAAAATTTTCTGGCACACCCCCTTTGTTGTTTCTGCAATAGCCAATAATTTTACGTTTTTCTGGAATGATTTTAACCATGGAACCTTTGAAAAAAGCATCTAATATAATGTACGAAGAATCTGCCTCTGGAAAGGTGAATTTAAAATATGCAGCTCTAGAAGTTGGCGCAACCTCTGCAACAACATCATATTCTGCCAGATAGGTTCTGTAATGATATGGTTTTACTGTTTCTGCTTTGTGTGAAAACCAGGAAGCTCTTTCATCTTCTTGATATTTTAATTCACCCGTTACTGCCATGAAAGAAAATGCAGCATAATCGTTAATCCAAGGACTTGGTTGATGTGTTTGTTTGATGCCTCGTATTTTATCATCATCGTAATTATAGGCCCAACCATCTCCCATTTTAGAGGTCATTGGTGTCCAAAAATTCATTCCCCAAGGGGTGGCAATTGCAGGATAGGTATTTCCATTAGACATACTTTTTTTAGAATCTGTACCCATTAAAGGATTTACGTAATCTACTAAATACGTCTCCTCTTTTGATTTTGTAGTTTGTCCATGAACTTTAAAGGAGCTAAAAAAAATGGTCGAAAGCAAACTCACAATAAGTAGTGGTTTGAAATTATTTTTTGTTTTAGTCATAATCTAATTTTTAAAACGTAACAAGAACAGTTGTGGGTTTTGATATTTTTGCGGTGACTATATTGTCTTTATAAATCCAACTGGTAACACCTGCAACCACTTTTGGCTTTTTAGTACTATAAAAATCTACTTCTGCATTTTGAAATACATTTTCTATAGTGGCTTTTATTGATCTGTTTTTTGATTGATAAGGCACTAATTTGATGTTTTCTGCATAGCGAACTCTATGTAAATAAGGACCTATATTTTTTTGAAGTGGAGAGATAATAATCTCTAATTTATCCGAAATATGGTTTCTTATTTTGCCTATTTTAATATGATTATCTAAATACGTTACTGTGGCATTTCTGACTTGCCATTTCATATTTGAATGACGTACTAAATAGGTAACTCTTTTGTTTCCTGATGTTGAAATTTGATTGACACTTCTTGTTTCTAGAGGTTTCCCTAAATCAATCTTTTTAATATCTCCTTTTGCCAAAACACCAGAGGTTTGGTGGCTTTTTCCATCAATAATTACACCAGCATCTACTGTATTTAAAGAGGTATGTTCTTGTTCTAATTTTAGATAGATAATATCTACATCTGTATTCATCCCAGTAAAGGAAGCTTCTACAGCAATGTTTACTAAATTATCACTTTCTGGATTGCTATAAATCGTATCAAATTCTGGCAAGATTGGCACATCTAATAAACAATCGAATTGTTGTCTTCCATCCCCTAAGATGATTTGATCTGACTGTACAATTCTTAATTTACGTCCGTTAATGTCATAAATATGCAATCGAAACCATAAACGCTGTGTACCTTTAATACCTTTTACATCTAAATCGATACTCGCTTCGTATTTTTGACCCAATGGACATCTATAATACGAATATTTATCATAATTATCTGATGGCATTGTTAAGGTAGTCCACCAGTTATCATTTGCTTTTAAACGAATTCCTGGATTTGCATATTCAAAACCAGCATTTCCGTGATTCACTTTTGCAGCAAACAAAATTTTATCTAATCCATGATACGCTTTTCGTTCTGTGTATTTTGTCATTGCGTGATCATCGTTAATAACCGCATTTTCACAACCTGTTAAAAATAATTCTGATTTGGTATTTTCACCAACGTGATGATGATATGAAGGAATACGTTCGCCATTTACTGCTCCACCAACTCCATAACTGTAAGCGAAATCTGCTTTGTTATCAAACGTAGTTTTTACATCAAGTGTTTGACTTAAAGACACATCAAAAGAATCTAAAAACATATCTTTTTCTGCGGAATAACA
>ENA-ORCY01001735-ORCY01001735.1-marine-metagenome-genome-assembly--contig:-NODE-1735-length-9899-cov-2.489004_pt1 | contig 9899 bp, 9 predicted proteins | sample MGYA00248634_ERZ508507 | MGnify/ENA primary metagenome ERZ508507 (study PRJEB26178, sample SAMN06266269) | marine metagenome | isolation source: Columbia River Estuary | place: USA:Columbia River Estuary... | reverse complement strand
AGCATGAGTTTACTCAGCCTACAGCTATTCAACAACAAGCCATTCCACCACTTTTGGAAGGCAACGATCTACTGGCCTCGGCACCTACCGGCACCGGCAAAACTTTAGCCTTCGTTCTACCTGCGCTACAGCATATTTTAGACTCGCCACGGCGCGAACTGGGCACACCTAAGGTACTAATCCTTAGCCCTACCCGCGAACTCGCGCGCCAGACTTACGATCAAGTCGAACAGCTAGTCGCCCATAACCACTTAAAGAGCTGCCTTATAGTGGGTGGCGTGCCGTTTGGCATGCAAAAAGCCATGGTGGCAGAGTCCATCGACGTGCTTATCGCCACCCCAGGCCGCTTGCTAGAAATTGAAGAACACATGGCCTTGGATTTGTCTCAAGTGACTGTGTTTGTGATTGACGAAGCCGATCGCATGTTAGAACTGGGCTTTTGTGAAGACGTAGAAGCCATTGCTGCAGCGGCCCAGACTGGGCGCATTGGTGACGGCAAGATTTTCGTTATCCCTGTCGAAACCGCGCTGCGTATCCGCACCGGCGAACGCGATAACGACGCCGTCTAAAAAATCCAAAATATCCAAAAAAGACAAGCCAAAGAAGGAAAGCAGAATGGGTACCTCAGCTAAGGACATTATCAAGCGTATCAAGGATGAAGAGATCGAGTGGGTCGATGTCCGTTTCACTGATCCCAAGGGCAAATGGCAGCATCTGACCATGTGCGCTGGCGTGATCGGCGAAGACGAGTTGGAAGACGGCTTGATGTTTGACGGTTCGTCCATCGAAGGCTGGAAAGCCATCAACGAATCCGACATGATCCTGAAGCCTGATCTTGATGCCGTATACGTAGATCCATTCTCCGCCACGCCCATGATGATCATCTTCTGCGATATCGTCGAGCCATCAACGGGCGAGCTGTACAGCCGCGACCCGCGCTCGACCGCAAAGCGCGCTGAAGCCTATTTGAAAACCACAGGCATTGGCGACACCGTATATGTCGGTCCAGAAGCCGAATTCTTCATGTTCGACGATGTGCGTTTCGAAAACAGCTACAACACGTCATATTACAAGATCGACGATATCGAGCTGCCAACGAACACCGGCACGAAATATGAAAGCGGCAATATGGGCCATCGCCCCCGCGCAAAGGGTGGTTATTTCCCAGTTGCGCCCGTCGACAGCGCAATGGACATCCGTGGCGAAATGGTTTCGACCATGCTCGAAATGGGTCTGCCTTGCGACAAGCATCACCATGAAGTTGCTGCAGCCCAGCATGAGCTTGGCCTGACTTTCGGTACACTGACACAGACCGCTGACCGTATGCAGATCTACAAATATGTCGTGCATCAGGTGGCACATGCATATGGCAAGACCGCAACGTTCATGCCGAAGCCAATCAAGGAAGACAATGGTTCGGGTATGCACACCCACCTGTCGATCTGGGAAGGCAAGACCCCGCTTTTCGCAGGTGACGGCTATGCCGGTCTTTCGGACATGTGCCTGTATTTCATCGGCGGCATCATCAAGCATGCCAAGGCCGTGAACGCATTCACAAACCCAACCACAAACAGCTACAAGCGTTTGGTGCCCGGTTACGAAGCGCCTGTGTTGCTCGCCTATTCGGCGCGCAACCGCTCGGCTTCATGCCGTATTCCATATGGAGCAGGTGCCAAGGCCAAACGCGTTGAAGTCCGCTTCCCTGACGCAATGGCGAACCCATATCTGTGCTATGCGGCTTTGTTCATGGCTGGCCTCGACGGCATTCAGAACAAGATCCACCCTGGCGACGCCATGGACAAGAATCTCTATGACTTGCCACCAGCAGAGCTTGCTGAAGTGCCAACCGTAGCCGGTTCGCTGCGTGAAGCTTTGGATTGTCTGGCCGCGGATCACGACTTCCTGTTGAAGGGTGACGTGTTCTCGAAGGACCAGATTGACAGCTATATCGAATTGAAGATGGAAGACGTCGCCCGTTGGGAAATGACGCCAAGCCCAGTCGAATTCGATATGTACTACAGCTACTGATCCCACGCATCGGATCATTAGCTTAAGGCCCGGCGGTTGGGGGACTGCCGGGCCTTTTCATTTGGTGTTTAGTCGTTGCGTCCCTGACGCCATGTCTTGTCGAGGCGGCTCGTGAGCCGCCGTGACAGCAAATGCGCAGATTAAAGCCCGGCCTCTACTGCAATGCGAATAGCATCGGCGGTACTCGCCGCGCCCAAGCGGTCCATTAACAACGCACGGTGCATTTTGACCGTTTGCTCGCTGAGCCCAAGCCGGAACGCGATTTGCTTGTTCAAGTGGCCAAGCGCCATTTCGGCCAACACTTCGCGTTGCCGCCGTGATAATGCCTTCACCGCCATCGCGGCCGCAGCATGACGGCTCTCGTAAGACGCTGGCGCGCTGGGCTCAAGTTCCACCTGAGAGCCAAGAAAGAACTCAAGCTCACCATTTTCGTCAAACAACGGCGCGACCAGCACTGCATTGCGAAAGGGTGTGCCATCGCGTTTGTAGTTCAAAATTTCGACCATGACCGGGGCATGACGTTGAACGCCATTGCTAATCGTGTCGGTTAACCACGGCTCCGTTGCTGGACCGGCCAAAAATTTGCAGTTTCGCCCAATGATTTCATGTTCCGAATAGCCCGTCAGTTCAACAAACGCAGCATTACAGGCGATGATGGGATTACCGTTTTGACGCGGGTCGCTTATCACGGACGCTATCGGGCTATTCGCGATCAGCGCGTCTAGTTTCTCGTTAGACCGTCCCAAAACGTCCAAATTACAGTGCCTCCCGCGTACCCCCCATAGGCGCATTTCAGCGTTAACCATTATATGTGCCAGTTCCGCGATGTCGAGAGCAATATCACAAAAACATGGTATAAAGGTTAGGTTGTTGTCCCCGGGTCAGCGTTTAAGAAAAATGCCCCGACATCCGAAATGATGTCGTAAAGGGGGAGAATAACGTGGAAAATCTAACTTTTGGCCAATATTCATTGGTCTATAATGCATTCTCATTTACATTTGCCACCATGGCAGCGGCCACATTGTTTTTGTGGCTCGGCCGTTCACAAGTTGGCCATGCCTATAAGACGGCATTGACGATCTCGGGCTTGGTCTGCGCGATCGCCGCTTATCACTATCTTCGCATTTTCGAGAGCTGGGAAAGTGCATATTCCGTTAAAGACGGCATAGTGACCGCAAGTGGTTATGCATTTAACGATGCCTATCGTTATGTCGATTGGTTGTTGACCGTGCCATTGCTGTTGATCGAACTCATCCTCGTGATGCGTTTGAGCCAAGACGAAACCGTATCAAAGTCGTTCAAGCTAGGCGCCGCAGCAGCGCTGATGATCATCCTCGGCTACCCAGGTGAAATCGCAACCGACATTCCAACCCGCGTATTGTGGGGCACATTGTCGGCAATTCCTTTCGTCTACATCATGTGGCAGTTGTTCGCCGGCCTCGGTGCATCAATCAACAACCAGCCAGAAAATGTACGTGAATTGGTGAAGAAGGCACGTTTGCTGACCTTCGCATCATGGGGCTTCTACCCCATCGTATACATGATTCCTTACACCAACCTGAGCGGTTCGGACGTAACCGTGGGCGTACAAGTCGGCTACACAATCGCTGACTTGATCGCAAAGGCAGGCGTTGGCATCTTGATCTACATGATCGCGGTTCGCAAATCGCAAGCCGAATATGGCGACAAGGTCTAAGGTTAAGAACTTGGACGTGCGCCGCTTCGGCGGCCTACACTCCTATATGACTACAATTTTATACCCACATTCTGCAGGCGCAACATTTTCAAAAATGTTGCGCCTGTTTGCGTTACCGGTGACCACTCTGCTGTTGATTTTCATTGACCGCGTTTGGGGCGGTATGAATAGCGCGCATGTCAATATGCTGGCTGCTGTCGCAATCGTCCTTGCAGGCATCCCGCATGGAACGCTCGACGTTGAAATCGCCGCGGCCCATTTCGGGCAAAAGGGGTTTGCAAGTAAGGCCAAAATCATCGGCGGCTATCTTGCCTGTGCTGGTGCCATGGTGCTTTTATGGCTCCAACTGCCCGAGCTCGCACTGATTTCGTTTTTGGTTATTTCTATTGTTCATTTCAGCCGCGATTGGCGCGGCGGAGTTGACCCATTTCTGGCGATGATGGTCGGCTGGGCCTTGGTGGCATTGCCCGCGCTTGCCAGCCCGAATGATGTCGCCATGATATTCGCAGCGTTAACAGGAAGCTATAATGGCGCGGTTATAGCCGCGCTGCTTGGTGCAGCCTCGGTTCCAGCTGCCTTGGGCAGTCTCGTTTTTGCCTATTGGGCATTCCGCCATGATGACACACAAAGCGCGATGGAGGTGCTCGCCTGCATCGCAGCTGCCTTATTGCTGCCGCCACTTGTCGCATTCGCGATATTCTTCTGCGGGCTCCATTCGCCGCGGCACATGGCCGAGGCGCTCCGTGAGACAGGTGACCTGTCGCCATTGAAGAAGACTGCCATCATAATCGCCGTATTCTCGCTATCATTAGGGATGGGAGTGTTGATGTTCCTGTTTCAAGGCGATGTGCCGGCTGACATGGGAATCGTGCGGACAGCCTTCATTTTGATATCGACGCTGACTGTCCCACATTTCATTCTTGAACATATTTTGTCGGACAAAAAACCCGTATAAAATAGGGCTGTTCAACGCCCTTGCCTCAATCGGCAAAGCGCGGCACATCAGGCCGGTCTTAATCGGGAGTATATCATGAAGTTCCGTGCCCTCATGCTGTGCAGCAGCATTGCCCTAGTCGCCTTCTCACCCGCGGCGCATGCCAAATTGTCTGCGCCAGAAACTAAAATGGTCGCGACCGTCGACGCGGAGTATGAGCGATCCATCGCCTTATTAGAAAGACTGGTGAACCAGAATTCCGGCACAATGAACTTTCCAGGCGTAAAGACCGTCGGTGACATGATGCGGGCAGAACTGGAGCCGCTGGGTTTCAAAGTACAATGGATTGATATGGCAAAGGCTGGACGCGCGGGACATCTCGTCGCGACCAAGGCAGGTAAGAAGGGCTCGAAGAAACTTTTGCTCATAGCGCATCTCGACACTGTGTTTGAAGCGGACAGCCCGTTCCAGACCTTTGTCCGCAATGGTGATAAAGCGGTGGGCCCGGGTGCGGGCGATGACAAGGGCGGCATGGTCGTCATCGTGTCTGCACTGCGCGCGATGCACGCAGCAGGCACGTTGAAGGATGCAAGCATCGAAATCCATATGACGGGAGATGAGGAGGATGCTGGTGACCCGATTAACATCGCACGCGCGCCTTTGATCGCAGCGGGCAAGGCAGCCGACGTAGCGCTCGATTTTGAAGGGCTTTCGATTGAAAATGGCAAAGACATGGGGGTCATATCGCGGCGGTCTTCGAACAGTTGGAAATTGGAAGTATCCGGTGTCACGGGGCACAGCTCCCTGATATTTGACAACACTTATGGTGATGGCGCGGCTTTTGAACTTGTGCGCATCTTGCATCGGTTTCGTACGGAGCTGCCCGAGCAGAATTTGACATTCAACGTCGGCCTTGTTGCGGCCGGCCAGGAAGTGAATTTCGACAATGATGGCGTTCGCGTGAGTGCGAAAGGCAAGACCAACATCATTCCAGGCCTAGCCCTTGCGCGTGGTGATTTCCGGACGTTGTCCGAAGAGCAAAGTGCGCGTGTCCGCACAAAAATGCTTGATATTGTTGCCGCATCTGCCCCGAAAACCAAAGCGACGATTAGCTTTGATCCAGGAAGCTATCCTGCAATGGCGCCGACACAAGGCAACAAAGCGCTTCTGGCCAATCTTAATGCTGTCAACCGCGACCTTGGCCTTGCGGAGCAGCCAGTGCTTGACCCATTGAAGCGCGGCGCTGGTGACATCAGCTTTGTCGCCAATGATGTGGATGGCCTTGTCGGACTGGGCGTATACAGCAAAGGCGACCATGCCCCTGGAGAGACAGTCGATTTGGTCAGCATCAAGCGCCAAGCAAAGCGAGCAGCGATTTTGATGACACGGCTTTCCCGCGCGAAGTAACGTTCGCTGGCATTCATTACACGGCTCATTTGCCGGGGTACTCGGTCCCGTTCCAGCGCAGGCTGGGATCTGCTACGCTTGTTAATCGCAAACGAGAGGCGCGATGGGCCCCAGCCTGCAGTGGAACGAAGAATTCGGCTTACTGCGCCCTTTATGACCCATCAAACCCGTGGCTTGGCGTTTCGGACCTAGGTCGTAACAAAAAAGGCGGCGCATTTCTGCACCGCCTCTTCAATGTCGATTAGTTGGAAGCCTTTAGACTACCGGCCCTCACGCGAAGCCTTACCGAAGACGCGATATTGTTCGTTGCCGACAAATCCAAACTTCGAGATACCGCTGCGTTTTACAGAGACCAATGCCTTATCCACGGTGTCATAAGGCGCCGTTGGGGCTGGCTGGAACTGAAGCTCCGGCTCTGGGTTCATAGACGTCGTCCGGACCAAATATTGTTCCATTTGCTGCAATGTCACAGGCGTGCCATTCCATTGAATAGTGCTGTCCGGCAGAATGATGATCTTGTTAATTACAGGATCAATAGGCACCTCGGGTGGAGGTGCATTTGGGTCATTGACCGGAAGGTCGATATTTACGGCGTGCGAAACCGGGGGGATGGTGATCATCAGCATGATGAGGAGAACGAGCATGACGTCGATCAACGGCGTCGTGTTCATTTCCATCATCGGCTGGCCATCATCTTTACCGCCACTCATTGCCATGATGATTGCTCCTTATATTGCTTACTGGACATTCGCGTTTTCGAATGGCGACGAAATGAAGCCAACGCGCGCAAAACCAGCCATTTGCATGGTGTAAATTGCACCACCGATGCAACGATAGGGCGTGTTAATGTCACCACGGATATGCGCCTCAGGTAGCATGTCGGGCTCGATTAGTCCGGCAGCAGCAGCTTCTGGGCCACCGAGCTTCTCAAATTCAGCCTTCAAATGCTTTGCAGCGCGATCGACCAATTCCGAAGAATCGACCGGAGTAACATTCCAGTAAATGCGGCACTCGCCTCCGGGGTTTGCACCCTGATAAGCGGGGTCGCCTGGATCACGTCCGCCCACATCCGTTGTTGTTACTGACAACAAAACATTTTCACGCTTTGCTTTTGTCGGTTCAAACTTGATGACCGGAATATCCATCTTCACTGTCTGGATCGCAACCGGAATTGCAATAAGGAACACGATGAGGAGCACCAGCATGACGTCGACGAGCGGCGTTGTGTTGATGTCAGACATTGGCGTATCATCGCCGCCGCCTCCTGAACTGATTGCCATTGGCCAATCCTCTCTAACTAAATTGGGTCAAAAATCGAGCGCCAGCATTGGCTGGCGGACGGGCTGCGCGCGAACGCAGCCCTTACCCAATCTTACTTCTTAGCTGCTGCTGGCGCTGGCTTGCCTGGTGCTGCTGCAGGAACAACAGGCTTCACACGGCCACCCGAAGAGATGTGACCGAGCACATCGTTCGAGAAAGTCGACAAGCTACGTGCGATTGTCTTGTTACGCGCCTGAAGCCAGTTGTATGCAAGAACAGCAGGAACAGCGACGAAAAGACCAATTGCGGTCATAATCAGAGCTTCACCAACTGGACCAGCGATCTTACCGATGTCGGCCTGACCTGCGATACCGATTTTGATCAGCGCCGAGTAGATACCGATAACCGTACCAAGCAGACCAACGAAAGGAGCCGTAGCGCCAACGGTTGCCAGGAATGGAAGACCAGTCGCCAGCTTGTTATTGATTGAATCTTCCGAACGGGCCATCGCGCCGTGCAGCCAATCATGGGCTTCAACTGGGTCAGTCAAAAGGCTGTGCTGCTTTTGCGCAGCGATGCCGTCATCGACGACTTGACGATATGCGCTGTTCTTTTCCAGCTTTGCAGCGCCTTCTTCAAGCGTAGCAGCGCGCCAGAATTGCGCACGAACTTCTTTATATTGGTTCAGAACCTTCTGCTGTTCAAACAGCTTGGTGAACATGATGTAGAAAGAGAAGACAGACATGATGACCATGACGATGAAAATCGACCATGAAATCGGGCCACCTTCGTTAAGCGCAGGGATAAGACCGAATTGTGCGGCGGCCTCAGGTGCGGCACCGGCCGCAGTCAGAAACAAAATCGACATTTTAACTACCTCTCAAAAAATAGAACTATCTAGTAAAAAAGACCCGGAACCAAGGCTCCCCCTTTTACCGGGCCAGAAAATTATTTCGGTATCTGCCACCGGACGCGGTTTGAATACGAACCTTGAACTTTTTCGCCATTACGAACGGCGGGTTCAAAGCGCGCACGACGCTTCACGTTGGTGCAGGTTGCCGCATCAAGATCCGCATGGCCACTTGACTGCGTAACTTGGCAATCAACGACACGGCCATCGATTCCGATAGTAACGCGGAAGCCAGTCGTTCCTTCACGCTCCTGTTGCAAAGCACGGGACGGATAGTCATTCGTGTTTGCCCAGTTGCCTGGATTGCCCCGTGGCTTCGCTTCAGCAGTAGGACCTGCTGGCGGCGGCGGCGGCGCTGGTGGCGCAGCTGTCGGTACAATTGGAGCCGCAGGTGGCGGCGTATCAACTGTGCGAACCGTTGGCGGTGGTGTCACCGTAACAACCATTGGCGGAGGCGAAACGACCGGAGGCTCGATTTGCTTCTCTGGTTCTGGTGGTGGTTCTTCTTCTTCGGGTGGTTCTTCTTCTTTCACGTCGACCACGGTCATCTTTTCCTTGATCGAGACGACCGCATCATATGCGAGGCCAGTCACCAAGGCATAACCGAGGAAAGCGTGAAGAAGGAGTACAATGACGACAGAAACCAAACGGTTTGTGCTCATCCCATCTTGATCAGCATATGCCATGCGGAAACAACTCTCCTACCTTCAAAACAAAACAGTACATTATGGACACATGCTTTTGACATGCCCCTGATGCACCCCTGCGATATCGAATTCTGTCTTTTTTTTTGCTCGATTCAACGACGCATTAGCCAACCCTTACGGGCCTAGCAATCCGGATTCTGCGATTAAGTCGCAATTCATGGATGGGTAGGCATTATCCTGCAATATGATAGAGGCTTAAACGAGGTCTACAGACAGGCAAAGAAAGGGATAATGAATGCGATTCGTTACTGCAAAAACGGGTTTGTGCTTGATTTTATTAGGACTCAGCGCGTCGACATCGGCGCAAGCACCCCTTGATCTGCCGCCTTCCTTTGTAATCGAGGCTGATAAAGCGAGTTATGCAGATATTGCCGATTTGGTGGTGATAGCGCCCCTAATTGTCGATATGACCGTGCGAAATGTCCAAAAATTGTCCGCTGAACAATCGGTAGGTATTCCGACTTCGCTCGAACGTGTGCTGGTTGAAGCCGATGTCATGGCGCTGATTCGCGGCGAAGGTGGCATCACGCCGCGCATCCGCTTCCTGCTTGATGTGCCCAAAAATGCGAAAGGGAAAATTCCCAAACTCCAAAAACAGCGCATGTATTTGTTTGGCCGACAAGTGACCGGTCGCCCCGGCGAAGTCCAGCTGGCACGACCAAATGCGCTGGCGCTATACAGCACAACGAACGATACGCTCGTGCGCGCCATTACGAATGAGGCGGTCCAAGCTAACGCACCGCGACGCATCACCAGCGTAAGTGGCGCTTTTCACAGCGCCGGGACAGTTTTGGAAGAAGGCGAAACGCAGATTTTCTTGAAAACAGATAATGATCAGCCGCTATCGCTCACCATATTGAGCCGCCCAGGCCAGCAAAAGAAATGGGCCGTCTCAACCGCCGAAATCATTGACGCATCGGCAACCGCGCCGCAGCGCTTTACTTTATTGTGGTATCG
>ENA-ORCY01001732-ORCY01001732.1-marine-metagenome-genome-assembly--contig:-NODE-1732-length-9906-cov-3.334927_pt1 | contig 9906 bp, 17 predicted proteins | sample MGYA00248634_ERZ508507 | MGnify/ENA primary metagenome ERZ508507 (study PRJEB26178, sample SAMN06266269) | marine metagenome | isolation source: Columbia River Estuary | place: USA:Columbia River Estuary... | reverse complement strand
ATGATTATTCATAAAATAACCCTGAATAAAAACTAGATAAAATCAAATCTCAGATACATAATGAGGAACATTAACCTGGTGGTAACTTACAATTGTTGGAAAAATTAACTCGTAATCAACATCATTTTTAATAATTTTAAAAAGTTGTGAAATCAATTGTTGAATTTCCAAGTGTTCATCTCGATATAGTGTTTTTTTAGGATTTTTTATAGAATCCAAAATGGTAAACCCGTTATCAGTTTGTAACAGATTTTTCAAAATCATAGTTCCAAGCATGATCTTTTCATCGACATCCTTGTGTGAAAAATCTACATTCAATTTTTTAATTTTTAATTTTAAATCATGATATGTTTTGTTGGTATTTTGTTCCAAACGTTGCTGTGATTTTTCCCTATAATTTGGAGTAAGTACATAAAATTTCATGTTACCCTTTTTTTCAACAGTTAAGATTTCCTTCTCGACTAAAGAATCCCTACTTTTTTCAAAAGTAGTTTTAGCCATATATTCAGGTACAATAATTTTCAACAGTCCATTATGATGTAAATCAGGATTATCTTGAATACATTGTAAAATTATCCTTTCACGCTCATAGTTTTTCATGCTAGGCTCATTACGACTCATCATATGTAGGTCGACCTATATTAAACGAGTTAACTATTAAGGGTATTGACCAGCATTAGAAAAACAATTAACGAAATAATTCCAATTCTTCAAGAACTTTGCTCATAGAGTGTTTCCAACGTCTCATTTCATCTATTTCATGAGGTCGATTATCTTCCAAATCTTTTTTCTTTTTTAGTAATTCCTGATATCTTTGATTATCAACTCTAACCATATACAGAATTTAAAAATCAAATGATATTATTCTTTAGGAATATGTAAAAAAGAGGAGATTTTCTACTCAAAACATTATTTGAGAAGGCAAGTGTTTGTTGCATCATCAAATACAGTTCCTGCACCACATTTGGAAGTAGTTTGAGTTTCTTCTAAGAGACAGGTGTTTGTTGCATCATCAAATACAGTTCCTGCACCACATTTGGAATTTACATCAACATCAGATTCTGTTGTTTTAGTAATAACTTCTGTTGGTGGAAGTATAGATTCATCATCTGAAGAAACTGTTTTGTCAAATCCATTATTCATAACAACTGCTCCACCAATTACAGCTAAAATTGCCAATACACCTATCACTATGAGAATATTTTTTTTATTTCCATTATTAGATTTTTTTTCAATAATCTCGGAGGGTATTTTGTCAGGTGTTTTTTCAACAGGGTCTTCTTTTACTTCAGGATTTTTTATGTCACTGCCACAATCAAGACAAAATTTAGAATTTACAGGAATGGACTTTCCACATTTCCAGCAGTAAATGTGTTCCAATTCAACAAGTTCTTCTCCCTCATCTTCTTCATAATCATCTTCAACAGATTCAGAAGTTCTGGTTTCAGGCGTATCCTCAAATGGATCCTCACCTCGAAGTTTAGATAATTTTTTTTGTGTTTTGACTTCTTCAATGTAATCATGAATTAAATGATCAAGATATGCCCTGTCTGAACCATACACGGTTCTTTTTTGTTTTAACATTAGTTTGATATGCTCTAATCGATATGGGTCTCCCACTTTCATTTTGATTAAAATATTAACCTGATCCAACAGAGATTGCAATAATTGAAATTATATTTCTAAAATTTAAGATTACTCATTACAAAATAATTAAAAAATAACTAAGGTTATTCTTTATCGATAAATTCGCCAACACCTGGTGGTTCAGGGGCTAATCCTTTTCTTTTTCTAATATCTTCTACAGCTGTTTTTAACATAGATTTTGGAACTTCAGTCCATTCTTTAAATGAGGTATTCCATGTTGCACGTCCTGCAGTTTGACCTCTCATTGCTTCAGATAGAGTGAAAGTTTCAGAAGCAGGTATTTCACCAATTACAATACTTGATGCACCTTTTTGCTGCATGTCTAAAACTTTACCACGTTTACCAGAAAGTATAGTTGCAACGTTTCCAACTAAATCAGTTGGTACACGAACTTCAATTGCAAGAGTTGGTTCTAAAACAGCAGTACCTGCAGTTAACAATGAACCCATACATGCTCTACGAGATGCAGGACCTAATTGAGATAGACCTCTGTGAGCTGTATCCTCGTGAGGTACAAAGTGAGTGAAAATGAATTTACAATCTCTCATTTGTTCTTTACAAAGAGGACCTTCTTTCATTACATCATCAAATCCAGAATTTATAGAATCAGTAGATTCTTGAACAAACTGAACACCTTTTGTTCCATTAATCAAAACATTACCTCGAGAATCAAATCTCATTACTCTTTTGATGGTATCAGTATCCCAACCAGCACCTTTGAGTAAATCAGCAACTACTTTCTTATCTTTCATATCACTAATTTCACCAGTTCTCAACATGTGAGCAATTTCAGGCTCTAATGGTTCAACTTTCATGAAAATTTTATTGTGTCTATTTGGAGATTTTGCCATAATTGGTTCACAGCCACCTTTGACAGTTTCTCTATAGTTAATCAAAGGTTCAGATGTAATGATTTCACATTTTGCATCTTGAATTCTATGAGTTGCAACGTCTAAGTGTAATACACCCATTCCAGCAACAATAGTTTCACCACTTTCCTCATCAATTTTTACAATTAGATTTGGATCCTCAATAGTTAGTTGTCTTAAAATTTCTACAAGTTTAGGTAAATCTTTAGGATGTTTTGGTTCAATTGCAATTTGAACAACAGGTTCTGAAACATATTTCACACCTTCAAACATTGGAATATCTTTAACAGATGACAAAGTATTTCCAGCACGACATTCAGTTAGTCCTAATAATGCAGGGATGTTTCCAGCACCCAACTCTCCAACTTGTTCTCTTTGATTACCCATAAAGAAATTAACAGATTGAACACGTCCATCTCTTTTTTCATCGATAATGTGAAGGGTTTGTCCATCTTTGATAGTTCCAGAAAATAATCTTCCAATGGCAACAGGACCTGCTGCAGGATCTAATACCATGTTTACAACCATCATAATAGTTGGACCGTCATCCTCACCAGCAAGTAAAGCCTTACCAACATCAGATTCTAAATCACCTTTCCAAATTTGTGGAATTCTATATTTGATAGCATCTTGTGGTGCAGGATGATGTTTTACAACCATTCCAAGAACTGCATCAGCCAAAGGTGCTTTTTCTACAAGTTCAGGAAGTTTCTCTTCAGTATAAGCATCAATTACATCTTTGAATGTTATTCCTCTCTCTTTCATTAAATCAGTGTTAATTGCCCATCTATCCTTAGCAGAACCAAATGTAACACTTGCATCCTGAATGGATACTTTCCATTTTTCCTTGTATTCAGGTTCAGCATAAGTATCAACTAATTGATTGAAAGTAGAAACAACTTCTGCAAGTTGTGCTTGCATTTTTTCTGGAGTTAATCTCAATTCTTTGATTAATCTATCTACTTTATTGATAAACAAAACAGGTCTTACTCTTTCTTCAAGTGCCATTCTAGTGACAGTTTCAGTTTGAGTCATAATTCCCTCTACAGCATCACAAACAACAACAGCACCATCAATTGCTCTTAAACTTCGAATTACCCTTCCACTAAAATCAACGTGTCCAGGAGTATCAATCATGTTAATTACATACTCTTGATCTTGTTGAGAAAATAGTAAAGTCACATTTGCTTGATAAATTGTAATTCCTCTTTCTTGCTCTTCCTTATCAAAGTCCATTGCAAGTGCTTTTCCAGCAGCTGAAGGTGCAATAATTCCAGAATAAGCCAAAAGACTATCACTCATGGTTGTCTTTCCATGATCAACGTGTGCAATTACACCAAAGTTACGAATATTTTGTTTATTTTTAATAATTTTCAAAACTTCTTGAGTTGACTTGAATTTTGCCATAATGCGAAAACCTGATGAGCATTATATAATGTATGTGATATTTAGTCGTGAAATTGTATTGTTAAATTTTTTCAATATCCAAATTACAGATTTTAAAATCAAATTCCAAAAACAATATTTAGAAAAAATGAATAATGATCGATAGAGAACATGATTGGTTCAAGAGGATGATTTGCATTTTTATTACGACTGTTTAAAAATAAAATATGGAAATTTCTGTAGGACATACTCCTGATTCAGATGATGCATTCATGTTTTATGGAATGTTCACAGACAAAGTGCCATCACCAGACTTTACAGTAAATCACGTAATTGAAGATATTGAAAATTTGAATCTAAAAGCAACAAATCCAGAATTAGATGTTACAGCAGTTTCAGTACATGCATGTGCATACATTCCAGGATATACAATTTTGAGAAGTGGAGGTAGTTTTGGAATTAATTACGGACCAATAGTAACAGCTAAAAAACAAATGACAATTGAAGAATTAAAAAAATGCAAGATAGCAATTCCAGGAAAAATGACATCTGCATTTTTATTACTACAATTAATGATTGGAAAATTTGAATATGTTGAAATGAATTTCAGTGATATTCCCAAAGCTGTAGAATCAGGGGAGGTTGATGTAGGATTAGTAATTCATGAAACTCAATTATCATATGAACAAGAAGGAAATGTAAAAATTTTAGATGTTGGTGAATGGTGGGACAAAACAACAGGCGGATTACCAGTACCCTTAGGAATTAATGTAATGAAGACAGATTTAGGCATGGAAACAATTGTAAAATTTGATAAATATTTGCAAGCATCAATTGAATTTGGAATAAAGAATTTTGATGATGCACTAGAATATGCAATGCAATATTCTAGAGGAAAAGAAAGAACGTTAATTGAAAAATTTGTAAAAATGTATGTTAATCAAGTCACAGTAAACATGGGAGATCCAGGAGAACAATCAATTAGAAAATTATTTGAAATGGCAAAAGAAAAAGGATTAGTCCCAGATTTTGAAATCAGTATTGCCACCAAGTAATTATAGAACAAAAAAATAATAATTTTATGTCAAGTGAACTTGATGGAGATGGAATTGGAGGAGCAGTTTTAGAAGTTTTAACTGAAAATGCATTTAGATTACTTGTAAGTCATACCAGAAAAGACAATAAAGGAGATTATGGAAAAACAGAAAAAATAATCATGGGTCTAATTAAAGAGGCAGAAGACGGACAACGTCCAGAACAAACTAAAGAAGATTTAGAACGAGCATTAAAAGGTAAATTCGTTACATGTAAGGTGCAGTATAGAGATAAAAAAACAGATGCTCTTATTTGCAATGTATTTGTTCAAAGACCACCAGAGTAACAATACAATAAAAAAATAAAAATTAATTATTCATTTTTTCAATCATTGTTTTTAAGAAAATATGATGTTTTTCACCAAGAGAAGTTAGATCATAACCCACTAAACCTTCTTTTTTTATAATCTGAGTAACAATTTTTTTAGTTATCATTATTTTCAAAGTGGGGTTATTTTTAAATGGGTAACCAGGATCTTTGTTTAAAATTTTAAAATATTCTTTACCTTTACTAGTCAATGTAAAAACAATATTTTGTCTATCTATAGAATCAACAATAGGTTCTAAAATCCAATCATTAACTAAATCAGATAAAATTAAACTATCATCAGAAACATTCTTAATTTTTTCCATACATCTTAAAAAACTATACAGTATATGTAATTTGAATAGGATTATTTAGTTTAAAAAATTACAAGACTGTGGCTAATGATGATACCAACGGGTTCTATCTGATTCCTCAATTTGATGATACTTTGCCGAATTTTGAAGCCAAAAATCAATAGAGTTCAATAAAATTTGCAAGAATAATTGTGGCAGTGCCATAGGCAATCAAAGATACTGCGGCAATAAAACATCCCCAGTTCACCATCTTTTCATATTTGAATCCGCTTCGGTAATCAAGAAAAATACCTCGAAGACCATTAAATCCATGAACAGATACTAGAATCAAAATTAATTCCAATAAGATTGCATAACTCAAAGTTTGATAATTAGCAACTACAAATTCATAAGATAATGATGATGCAAAATGACCTGTAGAAAATCTAACAGAAATATGCAATGCAACTAATCCTATAGCACCTAAAGCCGTGCTGTAATGAATTTTCCGAATATGACTTTCTCTTACTCTCAAAATTAGAAAAACACATCCAATGCACAGTATAATGCTAATGCTGAAACACCCATGGTCACATAAATGCACAATCTATTTTTTTTCCCCATAGATTGAATTTGATATGGATAATCAGGTCTAGTTGGAGTTCCAATTCCAATTCCACCTTGTTGGAACATCAATCTGACCCCATTAATTGCATGGAATGTACCCAATGCAATCATTACAGACAATACCACAAACCCAGTTGGAGAATATGTCAAGAACAGCATCTGACCCCAAGTCATACGATCAAGAATAGATGCAGCGTGAATTACATGTACAATAAAAAACACTAGCAAGTAAATTCCAGAAATTCGCATAAGTAACCATGAAACTCGACTTACCCCGTAACCTGTTGGATTAAACCAGGTACGAATTCCTTTTTTATTTTCTTTATTCAGACTTTCGGTGATTATAGGAACTATTTAGCGCCTTTCCATCTTAATCAACTGCTGACCAAAATAATATAATACAGATAAAGAAATTGATGATTATGACAGATGATGTATGTGATTTTTGTAAAGGAGCAGGTTCAAGTTCAACAAATGTATGCGTCTATTGTAATGGAACAGGGGAATGGAATCAAGCTGCTCAATCATATGTAAAAAATCATATTTGTCAATGTATTGTATTAGATAGAAAATTTTGTCCAGTTTGTAACAAACCATGTCATCATGATACAAGTCTAAATCCAAAACAGACAATTGATTCAGGTCACGGTGGAATGTCAGTGCCTGAAATACCAATGTAGTCAAATAAAGAGCAAAATAAGAATTAGTAGAAAATTAAAAAAAATTAAAAAAATAACAGAATTTTACAATAGTTTAATTACAACATGAATCGATGAAATTTAGAAAATATGTCATACAATAGAGAAGATAGAGAAATGTTTGATGCAAAATGCGGAGATTGTGGAACGGATTGTCAAGTACCATTCCAACCAAAACAAGACAGACCTGTATATTGCAGAGAATGCTTCCAAAATCACAAACCAGAACCACGAAATAGAGATAGATTTGGTGGAAGACAAGGTGGTGGAAGATTTGGTAGAAGAGACGAGAGACCACGAGAAATGCATGATGCAAAATGCGGAGATTGTGGAAATGATTGTCAAGTACCATTCCAACCAAAAGAAGACAGACCTGTATATTGCAGAGAATGCTTCCAAAATCACAGATAATACAAACAAATTGTTTTGAGAAAAACACTCAGAACTTTGTAACTTTTATTAAATTTTTATTTTAAAAGAACCCACAAAAATAAATTCCCTAATATATGATGAAATTTAATTAATTTCAAAGATGGTCCTTGTAAATAAAAAAATGTTAGCAGGAGGAATGGCAATGGTAATTGTAGGATTAATACTAACCATAAACATCAATGCTACAATTCCAGTAGGTCAAGCAGGAATGACTGATGAAGAGAAATTAGATCTAATGTTAGCAGAACAAGAAAATGAAGACTATAATACATTAGCAGGTATTTTATTTGGTTTAGGATTTCTACTTGTATTGATTAGTTTTGGAGCAAGAAGGAAAAAAGGTAAATCAACAAAGACTGTAGAAAAAAAAGCAGAGTAATTTTACAACCTAAATAAAATTATAATTTATTTTCTAATTTCGATGTATAATTTTTGCAATTAACCAATAGGCAATTACAATAGGAGGAAAAACATAGATGCTAGTACCTCCAAACCAATCAAGGATATCAAATACACCATCAGGGTTCAGATAATCTTCAATCATAGGAATATCATATGTACCATAAACATAATCCATACCAATTGCAAATCCAGAGGCAATAATTCCAAGAACAACGCAATTTCTACCCAATTTATCATATTGACGGCCTTGTTTTCTTAAAATAATCATAGCAATCAAACCACCAATGATACTTCCAAATGCAGGGAGTAAGTAATACAAATTACTTTTTGATTTTAAATTGGACACGATAATGCCACGTTTTAGTTTGTTTTATACATCACTATGTTTGTAGTGTATTACGTTTGATTCCAAAATCGCGTTAACCAAATCGGGTTAACAAAACGTGTTAAATGAAGAACGGAACTCTCCATTCTTCATGAGGTTGGTTAAGCCTCTTCAAGTTTGACCAATCTCACTTTTCATAAACTATTTTAAATTTAAAATTACTTAAAAAAATGATATGATTCAAGCAGAGATTAGCATATACCCAATGGCAACAAAAACCACTAGTGCTAGTTTTTACATTGCAAAAGCAATTGAATCGATTAAAGATATGGAGAATTTAAGATATGAAATTAATTCTATGGGAACAATTTTAGAATCAGATAACATAGACACCATCAATAAAGCATCAAAATGTATGATAGAGACAGTTCATCATTTAGGAATTAATAGAGTGGAAGTAATCATAAAAATAGATTCAAGAACAGATAAGCAATTAAAAATGGAAGAAAAAATTGAATCGATTAAAAAGCAAATGAATTAGAATTGTTTTAAAATACCAAAATGAGTATTTCTTTGAGCAGGTTTACGTCCTATTTCTTTTACCATAGTGGCCAATTCATCAACTGAAGATGTAGTAGGTTTACCTGCTGCACGATAAATTTCTTCAGAAAATGCAGTTCCAACTAAATCACTTCCACCATTAGATAATGCAACTTGAGCTAATTTTTTACCATATGCAACCCAATAAACAGAAATATTGTTTAACGTGTTTGCAAGCATTAATCTAGATAATGCAGTTATTCTTAAATCATAAACTGAGGAACACTCGTTATTCACCAAATGATCCTTTTCCAACCTTCTTTGTCACTTCATACCTGTAACCCAAATGTTCATTGATCCTAGATATGTACTCATTGCACTCTGAATCAAATCCGTTATTTGTGGTTTCGTTAAAAATTCCCATCTCGGACTAAGATCCTGGGCTACTAGTGTTAGCTCCGTTGAGCTTCTGTTTTTTCCTCTCCTCAATTGGGAAGAAGTAAATGGTTTTGTACTCGAATATCTCCCTCTTCTCCACTTCCCAAAGGTATGGGCTAAGAATCTTGAATGCATCGTCAGCTGTCATTGGGAAACGGTGGTTGTTGTTTGATGCGGCCGTTGAGTCCTACTCGTGGCGCAGAGATGACATTTTAGAGTCGATCAGCTTGTTCTTGTTTGTTGCAGGCACGCGAGTTGAGTTCAGAGGTACCCCAGCGGCGTTGGGGGTCTAAATCATGTTAGGGCTGAACTGCATTGACTTTTGGACAGCCTAAGGAGAAATTACTCCGTTGTTTGTGCTTATTTGTCGAACTGTGTTAAGGTGGTCATTCAAGTTGTAAGAATTTCCTCCTACTCTATTTACTGATCCAGAGTTGTTAGTTTGGTTATTTGTCCATGGGCTCGCGGTCTACCCGTGGGGAGTGACTATCTACTGCATTGACTTGTCATTTGTATCAATAGATCTTGGTTGAGCCCTGCTCTTTTTAAAAGTCTATGCCTAATCCTTCAATCTCTGAGTGTGCTGTTGATATGCCTGAATCAATTGAATTTCCTTTTAGGAACCTTTATTTCCAGATGCTTGATTTGTTGGTTATTAGTTTTAAAGAGTTATCTGTTTCTGAGCAAGACCATGGGCATATGGGGATTGAAGAGGAGATGATATTGTGTTCATCCCAAATTACATAAAGTTTTATTAGCTTCCTTAAGGTCCATTGGCATTTTTAGTGGTAGCTGGGTATTGCTGTTGAGGTGGGGCCACACTATTACTTAAGTGGATTTATGGAGAT
>ENA-ORCY01001727-ORCY01001727.1-marine-metagenome-genome-assembly--contig:-NODE-1727-length-9917-cov-2.612093_pt1 | contig 9917 bp, 7 predicted proteins | sample MGYA00248634_ERZ508507 | MGnify/ENA primary metagenome ERZ508507 (study PRJEB26178, sample SAMN06266269) | marine metagenome | isolation source: Columbia River Estuary | place: USA:Columbia River Estuary... | reverse complement strand
GCTATCAATATATGAAGTGGCAACCACCGACGCCACCGACCCAGGCCGATAGTAACCATCCGCCCCAACAGCAATGCACGGGGCCTCATTCGATAATTACTCCGTCAAGGAGTTCGATTGTCCGATCACAATAACTCAGCGCCTCTTCGTCATGGCTCACGAGTATGACTGTTGCATTGCGATCTCGAGCGGCTCTGCTCAGCGAAGTCATGACTATCCGGCCGTTCTCGCGGTCGAGTGAACCGGTCGGCTCGTCAGCGAGAACCAAACTGGGATTATTAACGAGGGCACGCGCTACTGCACCCCTTTGCACTTGACCTCCTGACAACTCATGCGGAAACTTCTTCGCTTGGTCTAACAGGCCGAACTCAGAGAGCGTATTATCGACAATCTGGCGGCGCTCGCTTGTGTTGACACCTTGTAGCACTAGGGGAAGTTCCACATTGTCGCGCAACGAGAACTCGTTGATGAGAAAAGCATCCTGGAAGACAAAGCCGATGGACTCTCTTCTCAGGCGCAGAATGTCACCTTGGTCAACCAATGAGAGATCCATTCCAGCAACTGCGAGACTCCCACTAAATGAATGATGTAATCCGCCAATGACATGGAGCAACGTGGACTTGCCACATCCACTAGGCCCATGAACCCCAACGAACTCGCCCTGATTAATTGTCAATGACAGGCCATGGAGCACTTCGTTTTTGCCATAAACAGCATGGAGGTTCGAGACGATGACAACCGCCGTTGAGGTCACGGTTGAATTGATGTTCGTGCTGTTTGGCCTGATTGGGTGTAATAGAAATCGGTGTATACGTTCCAGCCATTGGTCGTACCAACCGTGCCTGTGGTCTTGACGATGCATCCGGTGCCGCTCGTTGATGCAAGAGTTGTGTCGCTCCCGAAACCCTTCTCATGGCGAAATCGCGTTTGGAAAGTTCCACACCCAGTGACCAGTCGGCCCGAAGCTGACTGGTCGGATCCGTCTGCCTGAACGTTACTTTGCTTCTTCCAACCGTTGATTGTGGAAAAATTTCCCGACGACCATGTGAAGGCCATTGAAGGCGCAGCTGCCATTAACGACAGCCCGACCGCAGATAACGGGATGAGGATTCTTCTTTTGTTCATAATGTTTCCTAATTCGATGAGGGTGGAGTGGAATCCTCTGCACAGCTTTCTTTCCAAACTGTAGCCCACTCTAGAGAAGGCCTCGAACTGCCGTAAAGGGCTGAAATCGCATTGTCGAGTTCTGCGACGAGGTTCTGTCGATCTACGAAAAGTATGGCTTTACAAGCAACGACTGAATCAGCGTTGGTGGCCCTATAGAACAGGACTGACACAGAACTGTGCCAAGGTGACACAAACTGTGTCGGAAACAGTCGGAATCTGCGTGTTTTTAGGTTGTATGAGGAAACCCAGTTTTGGGCTTATTCAGAGCAAGGACTCAGGAAACCCTTATGTAGCAGGGGTTTTATTCGATGCGCAGGCCGGAGATTGCACGGGCAATCACCAACTGCTGAATCTCTGAGGTGCCCTCAAAGATGGTGTGAATCTTGGCGTCACGGTGCCAGCGCTCTACTGGATACTCGCGTGTGTAGCCGTAGCCACCCAAAATCTGAATTGCATCTTCGGTGACTTTGACAGACATTTCAGAAGCGAAGTACTTGCTCTGTGAGCCTTCTGCATTTTTGTAGCCACCATTTTTTGCCAGCCACGATGCGCGCCAGATGAGCAAGCGTGCTGCGTCGATCTGGGTGATCATATTGGCGAGCTTGAATGCAATTGCTTGGTGCATGATGATCGGTTTGCCGAATGCTTTGCGCTCTTTGGCGTAGTCGAGTGCGTATTCGTATGCTGCACGTGCAACACCAAGTGCTTGAGCACCAACTGCAGGGCGTGTTGCTTCAAATGTTGCCATTGCTGGTTGCTTGCCGCTCGACGTGCCTTCGCGATATCGCGCAAGTTTGGCATCAAGTTTTTCTTTGCCACCAAGTAGGCATCGGCCCGGAATACGAACGTCTTCAAGCACCACTTCTGCTGTGTGGCTGGCGCGAATGCCGTGCTTCATATATTTCTGTCCTTGTGACAAACCTTTTGTGTTTGGCGGAACAACAAAACTCGCTTGACCGCGGCCTTTGAGTTCTGGATCAACTGCTGCAACAACTACGTGCACGTTGGCAATGCCACCGTTAGTGATCCATGCTTTTGTGCCGTTGAGCACCCACTCGTCATTTGCTTCGTCGTACACCGCACGCGTGCGCAAGTTGGACACGTCGCTACCTGCATCTGGTTCGCTCACACAAAATGCACCGACCTTGACATCATCTGCAGTGCCATAACACTGTGGCACCCACTCCATCATTTGCTCTGGTGTGCCGTTGCCGGCAATGCCTGCAGCAGCGAGGCCAGAGCCCATGATTGCCATTCCAATTCCGGCGTCGCCCCAAAACATTTCTTCGATAGCAACCACCATGGTGAGACCAGTTGGGTCTGCCATTGCATTCATGATGAAGTCGAGACCGTACAAACCAATCTTTGCTGCCTCTTGCACGATCGGCCAAGGGAACTCTTCTTTTTCATCCCACTCATGTGCGGCAGGTCGAATGGTGTCAACAGCAAACTGATGAATCCAATCTTTGATTTGAAGTTGGTCATCGTTGAGGGCAAGTGAAAATTCGGTCATGTCACTAAGTTACCGTGTAGTAGACCTGTCTGCCACATTTGTTCTTCAGGCCGCTTTTCTCTAGCAATTGCTACTTTTTAACAGGCAATTTCAAAACCGATGATGCAATCGTTTCAAAAATGAGTTTTGCACCCGGCTTGTAGGCGTGCACACCGTCCCACCTGTATGAAAGGCTCGTTGAAATTTTTGGATCAGAACACCATTCCTTCGGACCACTGACAAAAAATACGCCATCGTCTTCCGGAGCTGCAATTTCACGCAACAAATCATTGAGATGACTTGTGCGCGTATCGTCACCTCGCTGCGGAAGTGCGGGTACTGGCCCACCCTTTGAGTCGACTGGTCGCATACACGCAACCTCGAGCAACGCAACTGTTGCACCTGTTGAGCGCAATGCATCGATGCCTCGTTTCATTTGCGTGCGAAACATCGTGTCGGCGGGCGAAGTGTTGACTGCAAATGTAAAACCATTGATCTTGAGATCGAGCACTTCCCATGCACCAATCACCACGAGCGCTACATCTGCTCGTGCTGTTGTTGCTGACTTGGCCCATTTTTTTTCAAAGCCGACACAGTTTGCAAAATTGCGGCGGAAATTCCCATTCGTACCACCAACGCCGACTCCCCTGTCGTAGATGCCGCAACCATCAATCGATCCGTTGGTGATTACAAAAGTTTTTTCAATTCCCAACGGTTTGTTAACCACTAAGGAGTGCGCTTGAGAGTCACCAACAATCACCAACTTGCGTGGCAATTTTGCAATGGTCGTTGATGTCGTTGATGCTGCAGGCAATGAGGATGCAGAGGCGACAGTGGTTGGCACTGAGAAGATCACATTGGCAGTTGATGTATCAATTGATAGGTCACGTGCTTCGATGCCAACAACCTTTACCCCAGTAATGCCTAGCGAGGCGACTACGGCGGCGGTAATCAAAACGGGAAGTCGGCGATGCATCGCGCTCAATTGTTGTCGGTTGTGCAACCAATTACCAAGTGCCCCTTGACGAGTGGGGATCTCGACGTATTGATAGACAAATTCGTTGATGATGACGGTGAGTGCCAGCGCAACGGCCAAGCGATTGCCCGAGTCTCGCGCATGAGCCACGACGAAGATGGGCCAATGCCAGAGGTACAACCCATATGAGCGACGACCGATTTCGACAAAAAGTTCTTGCGAGAAAAACTTTTTGACAAATAGACCGTTGGGTCGCATAACTACAGCGATGATCACGGCAGATGCAATGGTCGTAGCAGCCAAGCCACCTTGATATAGCCAAGCATCGGCAACATGCACAGTGGCCATGAGAACGCCAATCACTGCGATTGATGCGACTGCAAAAGCGTCAGCAAGCGACGATCGCCACCAGCTCGAAGGTGAGGTTTTACGCCATGGTCTCCACAACATTGCGACTGCTGCGCCAAGCAAAAGACCACTCGAACGAGTGAGGGTGCTGAGGTATAAAAAGTTGGTACGAGTTTCATCATCTTGCACAAAACGAAGTGCGGTCGCAAACATGATTGCGCCACTGCATAAAAGCAAAAGCGCACCCGAGATCTTTGGGCGCATCCACTTTGCGCCAAATACGAAGACGAACAACAGCGGCCAAATGAGATACCACTGCTCTTCCACGGCAAGCGACCACAGATGGCGCAAGACCGGCAGTGAGCTCGCGGCAAAGTATGGAGTATCTACGGCAAAGATCTGCCACCAGTTTGAAAAATAGCCAAGTGATGGCAACACGTCGCGACGAAAATCGGGTGCAGAGTCGGTGGCGTAAAACGCCACACAAACAGCGGTGGCGGCCAACATCACAACAAGCGCAGGCAATAGGCGTCGCGCACGTCGAATCCAAAATTGTTTGAGGTCGATGCGTCGAGTCGATTCGCGCTCTTCAATCAGCAATGACGTAATGAGAAATCCGCTGACAACAAAAAATACCTCGACACCCAAAAACCCACCAGGCAACCACGCGATGTTTGCGTGATACAGCATCACCGCGATCACACTGAATGCGCGAATGCCATCGAGCGAGGGCTCGTAGCCCATGAGTTGCTGATCGTTCATTTGACTTTTTTGAATGCAACAAAAATTGCAATCACATATATGGCTGCGCCAACGCTAAACGGAGCACCAATGCCGATGTGATCAAAAGCCAAACCGGCAAGTGGTGGACCAAGCACTCGCGCGAGTGCCGATGCCGACTGCTGAACGCCGAGTGCTTCGCCACGACGATCGTCATCGGCCGAGTTTGCAACGAGCGCGCTCAAAGATGGGCTTGCCACACCTGCACCGATCACCATGATGACCAATGCAACAATCAGTGTTGGCCAAATCACTGCCGCACTGAGCAATAGCAAGCCAATCGCAACCAACACTTGCCCACTGCGCACAAGTCGTAGTGACCCATACTTGGCCGTGAGCGGTGCAATCAGTGCACCTTGCACACCGGACATCAGTGCGCCGATGCCAAGAAAAACCGCTGCCGTTGATGCTTCAGTGAGATTGAATCGGGCGCCACCAAACAATGAGAATGTTGCTTCGAAGCCCGAGAATGCGAACATCGAAAAAAATCCGACTGCCGCAAGTGCACCGTACTTCCGTTTGCGTAATGGTGTCGGAGTTCGTTTTGTTTCACGGACACGTGCGAGATCACGAGTTTCTGGTAAACGAATCATCGCTGCAACTGCATTGACTAATGCCAAGCAACCTGCAAGATAAAACGGCACGTGCGCACCGCCAAGCGCTGCTAGCCCGCCAAATGCTGGACCAAATATAAAGCCAATTCCAAATGCCATACCAAGCAATCCGAGCATTCGCGCGCGTTGCTCTTTGGAACCGATGTCGGTTACGGCGCTTTGTGCGACCGAGACACTTGCACCCGATGCTCCATCAATGAGTCGACCTGCAAATAACACCCACAGTGCGCCGGCTGCACCAGTGATAAAGCTGCCGACTGCTGTGCCGAGTAGCGAGATGACGATGACCGGCTTGCGACCAATGCGATCAGACCATCGACCAAGGATTGGCGCAAAAATCATTTGGGCAAGTGAAAACGAAGCGAACAACATGCCGACTTGAAAACCAGATGCCCCAAATCGATCGGCATAACGACCGAGGATTGGCGCAACCATGCCAAACCCGATCATGTCGAGAGCGACGGTTGACCAAATGATCCAAAAACCGCGCGGCAAAGGCTCGCGAGCAGTTTTTTGAGTCTCGGTCATGCGCGACGCACGCGAGTGCCAGCCTTGGTGGTCTCGACCACGTAGCCGGCTGCTTGCAGTTCAATACGAATGGCGTCAGCCGTTGCAAAATCTTTTGCAACGCGAGCAGCATCCAGTTGTTGCGCGCGATCAACAATCGCTGCATCAATATCGTCGCCACTGCGCAACATGAGGCCCAACGCATTGCACATTTCGTGCACTGCAGTTGCCAGCGCTGCACATAATTCGGCGTCACCAGATTCAATCGCAATATTTGCTCGTCGTACGGTGTCAAAAATAATTGCCATTGCATTCGGTGTGTCAATGTCGTTGTCCATCAGTTCGCGAAACTTGGCAAGCACTTCAGAGTCGGCAGACATTGCTGGCAACGCAGCCTTGGCCATGCGATCTGCAAACCCGTCCAGATTGGCAAGCGACTTGACCGATGAATCAATGTTGTCTTGACCAACCTTGACCGGTGAGCGGTAGTGCGTTTGCAACAACAACATGCGGTACGCACGTGGGTCATAGTGCTGCACCAAGTCAACAAGATTGGTGACGTTGCCGAGGCTCTTCGACATTTTTTCGCCTTCGGTATCGACAACAAATCCATTGTGCATCCAGTGCTGAGCAAATGTCTTGCCAAGAGCCACTGCTTGTGCTCGTTCGTTTTCATGGTGAGGAAAGCGCAAGTCGGCGCCGCCACAGTGCAAGTCAAAACCTTCTCCAAGCAACTGCAAACTCATCACAACACATTCGCTGTGCCACCCTGGTCGACCTTCGCCCCATGGTGATGACCAACTTGGTTCGCCGGGTTTCGAAAACTTCCAGAGTGCAAAGTCGGCTGGGTGACGCTTTTGTGCAGCACCCAACACTTCGCGGTCGCCACCACCAGACAACATGTCGTCCAAATTTTGATGCGCAAGCAATCCGTAATCGGGCACTGACGAAATGTCGAGATACACGCCGTCATCGGTTGCATATGCGCTATCGCTCGACATCAACTCGCCGATCATCTCAACCATCTGTTCTACATATTCGGTTGCGTGCGGCACATCGGTTGGTCGCATCACGCCAAGTGCGCTCATTGCGTCGAACCACACCGCTTCGCACTTATGTGTGATCTCATTCCACGGACGATTTTCGCGATTTGCACGGTCAATGATCTTGTCGTCGATATCGGTGATATTGGATACCAATCGCACCTGAATACCGCACCACTCCATATATCTGCGCAGAATGTCGTAGACCAATGTGGCTCGGCCGTGGCCAAGATGCGGCGGGCCATAGACCGTTGGACCACACAAATAGATGCCCAACTTGCCCGGCTCACGCATTTTGAGTTCGCGCACATCGCGTGTCACGGTGTCATATAAGTGCAGCACGCACACAGCCTAGAGGCGCAGTTGTAGGCCAAGCAGTGGCCTGACCCAATACAGTTAATGCGCGATGACCGTGCCCGATAAGCCCTCCCTCGACAACGTCGAAAGCAAGTTGATTGCACAGTGGGACGCCTTGGGCACATACGCATTTGACCGCAAGGCCACTCGCGACAACGTCTTTGCAATCGATACCCCTCCACCCACCGTGAGCGGTTCGCTGCACATGGGCCATGTGTTCAGTTACACACATACCGACGCTGTCGCCAGGTTTTGGCGCATGCGCGGCAAGTCAGTTTTTTATCCGATGGGTTGGGACGACAACGGACTGCCGACCGAACGTCGTGTGCAAAATTATTTTGGTGTGTCGTGCGACCCAAGCGTTGCCCATGATCCCAAATTTGTGCCGCCGTTTCGTGGCGACGTGCCAAAAGATCACCGCGCGGTTGCAATTTCTCGCCCAAACTTCATTGCGTTGTGTGAAGAGCTCACACATCAAGACGAAAAGGTATTTGAAGACCTGTTTCGCCGACTTGGACTGTCGGTCGACTGGTCGTTGTTGTACACCACCATCAGCGATCACGCGCGACGCACAAGTCAAGACGCGTTCTTGCGCAACTTGTCTCGTGGCGAGGCTTATGCACAAGAAGCACCAACGTTGTGGGACGTCGATTTTGGAACAGCTGTTGCTCAAGCCGAATTAGAAGACCGTGAGCGTCCTGGCGCATTCCACGACATTTCTTTCAAGCATGAGTCTGGTGGCGAAATACTGATCGCGACTACACGACCAGAACTCATCCCCGCTTGCGTTGCACTCGTTGCTCACCCAGACGACGACCGCTACAAACCATTTTTTGGCACCATGGTGCGCTCACCGTTGTTTGATGTTGCAGTACCTGTGCTCGCGCACGAACTTGCACAGATCGACAAAGGTACGGGCATTGCGATGGTCTGCACATTTGGCGATCTCACCGACGTTGTGTGGTGGCGCGAACTCAATTTGCCAACACGACCAATTATTGGACGCGATGGTCGCATCTTGACGCAAGCACCAGACGGCATGACAAGTGCTACTGGTCTCGAGCACTACGCGGCACTTGCCGGCAAATCGGTGAAGCAGGCTCAGACCGCAATCGTCGAGATGTTGCGCACGAGCGGCGACTTGCGCGGCGAGCCAAAACCGATCACTCACCCTGTCAAGTTTTACGAAAAGGGTGATCGACCTCTTGAAATCGTGACAAGTCGTCAGTGGTATATCCGCAACGGCGGTCGCGATGCCGATTTGCGCGCAGCACTGTTGGCACGAGGCGATCAGTTGGCTTGGCATCCAGAATTTATGCAGCATCGCTACAGCAACTGGGTCGACGGACTGAATGGTGACTGGCTCGTCAGTCGTCAGCGTTACTTCGGCGTGCCAGTGCCGCTGTGGTATCGACTCAATCAAGCCGGTGAACCCGACTACTCAAACCCACTTGTTCCTGAAGCATCACGATTGCCAATTGACCCGAGTACCGATGTACCAAGCGAATTTACAGAAGCACAGCGCGGTGTGCAGGGCGGCTTTATTGGTGACGCCGACGTACTCGACACGTGGGCAACATCTTCATTGACGCCGCAGATTGCTGGCCGCTGGCTCGACGATCCGTCCATGTTTAACAACGTGTTTCCAATGGATGTGCGACCACAGGGTCACGACATCATTCGCACATGGTTGTTTGCAACAACGGTTCGTTCGCACTTTGAACACAATGTTGCTCCATGGCACAACGCTGCATTGTCAGGATGGATCTTGGATCCTGATCGCAAAAAGATGTCGAAGTCGAAGGGCAACGTCGTAACACCAATCGATTTGTTTGAGCAATACGGCAGCGATGCAGTTCGCTACTGGGCAGCAAGTGCTCGTCCTGGAGTTGATACCGCATTCAGCGAAGACCAAATGAAGGTCGGCCGCAAACTTGCGACAAAATTGTTGAACGTCACCAAGTTCGTACTCGGCTTTGGTGAGGCAAACCCAACTGCAACTCCAACAGAAGCAGTTGACATTGCCATGCTCGCTCGACTTGCATCAGTTGTTGACGAAGCAACTACTGCATTCGAAACATATGACTATGCACGGGCGCTCGAGAAGTCCGAATCATTCTTCTGGTGGTTCTGCGACGATTATGTAGAACTCGTGAAAACTCGCGCTTACTCGGAAGGCGCAGGTTCAGATTCTGCACGTGCAGCGTTGCAACGCGCACTCAGCACTCTGCAGCGATTGTTCGCACCGCACATTCCATTTGCAACCGAAGAGGTGTGGAGTTGGTGGCAAACCGGAAGTATTCACCGTGCATCGTGGCCAACACGTGCAGATTTGCTTGGCGGAACTTCGACTGTTGAAGCAACCGAAGACTTGCTGGACGCGGTATGTAACGTGCTCGCTGTCATTCGCCGCACCAAAACCGAGGCAAAAGTTTCACAACGCGCCGAAGTTGAACATGTGCTCGTCTCTGCAACTGATACTCAAGTATCACTTTTACAATTGGGTCTCGTTGACTTGCTGAACGCTGGCGTTGCTCAAAAGATTGAGTTCGTCGCGCATGCAAGCGAGCACATTTCAACAACCGTTCGCTTGTTGGCCCAATGACCAAATACCAGCGCCCGCGCTCGCATTA
>ENA-ORCY01001720-ORCY01001720.1-marine-metagenome-genome-assembly--contig:-NODE-1720-length-9945-cov-3.647953_pt1 | contig 9945 bp, 8 predicted proteins | sample MGYA00248634_ERZ508507 | MGnify/ENA primary metagenome ERZ508507 (study PRJEB26178, sample SAMN06266269) | marine metagenome | isolation source: Columbia River Estuary | place: USA:Columbia River Estuary... | reverse complement strand
TAAAATTTTTCATTTTAAAAAATTATAATTTTTTATTAATAATTAAAAAAAATATATAAGAAATTAAACTTAAAAATAAGAAAAATGAAAAAGCAGCTTTAAATCCTGTTATTTCGGTATAGCCAGAATTTTTAACTAAATCGATTACAAGACCCATAACCCATTGCATTATAAAAGTTCCAAGGAAAATTAATAAATTAAATGATGTTAGTGCTTTACCCGCCAAATGACTTTGAAAAGATAAACCTACAGCTGGTTGTGTTACAGATAAGAAAATTGAACTTAAGATAAATAATGTAATATAAAACGCACCTGCTTTTGATCCTAGAATTATGATAGTTAACATAACTAAAAAACTAACTGGCAAACCAAGTTTTAATATTTTTAATGCACTAAATCCAAGATTTGTAATTCTAGGTAAAAAATAGCCCCATAAAAAAAATGAAACAAGCATTGTAATGTTAATCCAGAATAATCCTGTAGCACTTTCAAGTGGAGTGTAACCAGCAACTCTAATCATCCATGGTCCTGCCCAAAGAGTCTGGATTGCCATTAACCCACCGTAATTAAATAAACCCATCGGAATAACACTGATAAAGAATTTATTTTTCCATACATCGGCAAATGAACCAAGCCTCGATGAGCTATCCAAAGACTCATCCTTTTGGTGATCCCATTTTGGAATAAAGGCCAACATCAAAACAATGCTAATTAATATTAATGCTGCAACACCCCCAAACATCCACCTCCAGCCTAACGCAGGCAATAAAAGCTGAACAGGTAGTGTTGATGATAAAAATCCTAACGAAGCAATCATTAACATCCATGAGTTAGCTCTTTGCTGTTGGTGTTCCGCAAACCAAATTCTGTATCCTGTTAATGGCGCCATTAGGCAAGCACTCACTCCAACTCCAATTAATATCCTAGAAATTAGTAGACCTGAGAAGCTTTGAGCAAGGGCAAAAGAGACAGTTCCAATTAATGCGATTAATGTAAATGAAGATACAATTTTTTTAGGTCCAAACTTATCTAACAAATACCCAAGAGGTATTTGCATGGATGCAAAACCTAAAAAATATCCACCAGCAAGCAGCCCTAAATCTGCAGCCATTAAATCAAATTCAAGTGTTAATACTGGAGAAAGTGTAGCTGTGATAGCCCTTAGCAAGCACGATAAAAAATAGCCAAAAGCAAAAACAAAAAAAACAATAATAGCTTGTTTTTTTGGAAGAATATAATTATCCATCGTTATATTTGAGTCACTTATAAGAACTTTTATCAAGGATTTCAACGTTAGTTTTTTCAAAACTAATGATCGTATTTCTTACCTCATCAGGTATTGAGGCTTTTGTATTGTTGACGTAATCAAATGCAACGACTTTTGCATCACCAATAGCGACAAGCCTTTGGTGATTATGACTCTTTACTTCATATTTCATAGTGAAATACTGATCTGCCATAGAGTCGACTCTAACGCCTACTGAAATATTATCTGGATAAAACAGTGGATAGATAAACTTACACTGGGTGGAGCCCAATATCGTTGAAATTCTTGACTCTCCAAACAAGTCACCAGAGTTTATATTTTCAAAGTATGCAATTCGAGCCGTTTGAAAATACTTGAAATACTCAATATTATTGACATGCTGGAGTGCATCCATATCTCCCCAGTCAACTTTAATGTCAATAATAAAATTAAAGTCTTTTAAAATTTTGTCCATATGAAATACCCTTAATCCATTTTCATTTTTAGATTTAAGCTGACAATTTTAGTTCAGCATACAACTTTATAAATTAAAAGTTAAAATGTTCTTCATAAAAACTATATTATTTCTTCATGCTATATTGTTTGTTTATTAGTACAATTTAATTTTTTTTGAGACCTTCAGGCATCCTTATGATCAACTTAAAGACTTTTTTTAAATCTTTTGCGCTTTCAGTTTTTATTTTATTTGCAACCTCAACTGTTGCAGATGATGACAATTACTCACCCCTTGACTCCCCATCATTCTTTGAGGGGCTAAATACCTTTACTGCTGTATTCTCTCAAATCAAACAGATGTATGTTGATGACATTGATGATGAAACCCTTTTTAATAATGCTATAAGGGGGCTCATTGAAGGACTAGACCCTCATTCGAGTTTCTTAGAGCCAGTTGCTCAGTCTAAGGTCAGCGAGAGCACTATGGGTAAATTTGGAGGTCTTGGTATAGTAATCGGTACTAAAGGTGACTTTATAGAGGTTGTCTCTCCAATTGATGATACGCCTGCTTATAGAGCAGGACTTAAAGCTGGAGACATTATTTTACAAATCGGTGATCAAAATGTCAGCCAAATAAACCTTGAGGAAGGTGTTAAGCTTATGAGGGGTGCCCCTGGGACATCAATTAAACTTACAATTGGTAGGCCTGATATTGCCCCTTTTGTAGTCGAAATTACCAGAGAAGTTATTACAATAACATCGGCCAAAGGACTGCTTGTTTCTGATGGTATTGGTTACCTTAGAATCGCACAGTTCCAAAGGCCAACAGCTGAGGTTGTAGAAAAAATTATTGCTAACTTAGTGAGGAAAAATGAAGGTGACCTTGATTCCCTAATTATCGATTTAAGAAATAATCCTGGCGGACTCCTTGACTCTTCAATTGATATTTCTAATTTATTTATTGACGAGCCAGGAATCGTTGTTTACACGGAAGGCAGAACTCCTACTTCAAATATGTCTTTTCCAACTAAACCGGGTGATATCTTGAATGGTGCGCCAATTGTTGTCCTCATGAATGTGGGCTCTGCATCAGCCTCTGAGATTGTTGCTGGCGCTCTGCAAGATCACAAACGCGCCATCATTATGGGTGAAGAGTCCTTTGGTAAAGGCTCCGTCCAGTCCATGATGAGTCTTCAGGATGGTTACGGTCTTAAGCTCACAACTGCTAGATATTTCACTCCTTCAGGAAGATCTATCCAAGCGAAGGGAATTTCTCCAGATATTGCACTTGATAACATTTCATTGAAAGATGAAGATGAGGAAGAAGAGTCAATAGACTTTAGTTCACAGGAAAAAGATCTTAAGAATGCCCTATCAGCGCAGGATGAAGATGAAACTAATACTGATGATACATCAGACTCAGACTCTACTGAAGTTGATACTTCAGATTCACAAGATGAAGTTAATCCGACTGAGCTTACCCCAGAGGAAATCCTCGAGTCACAGGATAAGATTGCTGCTGAGCGTGATCAGGAGTTCATAGACCTTTTACTCGAAGACTACTATGTCCACGAAGCTGTGAACGTTCTTAAAGCTTTAAAGATTTATAATAAATAAAACCAAGGTGCTCTCAGTTATTGAATTGAGGGCACTTTTAATCTTTAGTCAAATCCACCGATCCTACTAAATTGCATGGTGTTGAAGTTCCAGTCCCAGTGCATCCAGATTCCAATTGCACGCCCTATAATGTAATCCTCTGGGACGAAGCCCCAGAATCTAGAATCACTGCTGTGTGCACGATTATCACCCATTACAAAATAGTGTCCCTCAGGGATCGTAATTTCAGGAAGCTCTTTTGAGTGCCCTTTGGGATTTAAAAGGATCTCATGAGGCATTGAGTCTATGAACTCTTGAACAAGTTTGTAGTTATTCATGGGTTTGCCTGAGTCGACACCGATATAAGGCCCAATTATCTTAATATCCATTGAATTATCGTTGATAGTCAATTGATCATTTTTATATGAAATTACATCACCAGGACCAGCAACAATTCGTTTAATAAAATCAACCCCTGAATAGCCAGGGTTTTTTTCATAATTTGGATACCTAAATACAATGACATCACCCCTATTTGGTTTTGAGAATTCAACAAGTTTGGAGTTTGATATAGGGAGTCTGAAGCCATAATCAAATTTATTGACTAGAATAAAGTCACCCGTTAAAAGCGTCGGCATCATTGAGTTTGATGGAACACGAAAAGGTTCAAATATAAACCCCCTAAAGACTAACACTAAAAGTAAAACAGGGAACAACTCGATTGACCACTGAACAAGTTTAGGCCTGTGGCTATATTTTTCAGATTTTGAGAACTTTAAAAAAATTAAAAAATAGGCAATTTTGCTAAATTTTGATTTTTCTACTATGGCATCTGATGCAGGCTCTTGATCACCCTTAGAAAGAGCTAGATCAATCAAAACAATAACAATTGCAAGTATCATTGCAACAAATAGCCATGAGAGAACATCCCAAGCAAAGAATGGTTCAGCGTTTTTTAATACTGCTTCGTATATAGACATAGAATAGAGTTTTTTTTAAAGGGCGTATTATAACAACCTGATGGCTTTTTGCTTAACTTAGTATCTAAGCGCTTTCAGTAATACTCATTCCGATTGAGTTGGCTAGTGCAACAAAATTAGGGAAAGATGTTTTTACATTATCAACCCCTTCAATCTTTATATCTGAATCTGAACTGACCGATGCAATGGCAAATGCCATAGAGATGCGATGATCATGGTGAGACTCAATGGGTGCGGTTTGTTCTTTAAATTTACCGCCTACTATCCTAATGCCATCTTCTAGCACATGATTTATAATACCCAGCGATGTCAATCCATCAGCCATCACTTGTATCCGGTCTGACTCTTTCACTCTAAGCTCTTTTGCGCCTCTCAGAAGGGTTTCACCATCAGCACAACTGGCAGCTATAAATATTGCAGGAAACTCATCAATGGCAAGTGGGACTAGTTTTTTTGGAATTTGAATCCCTTTAAGGTTTGAAGAGCGCACTCTAATATCTGCAATTAATTCTCCAGCATCAACTCTTTCATTTGAGAGCTCTACATTGCCACCCATTAACTTAAGAATATCAATGACGCCTGTTCGAGTAGGATTGATGTTGACCGCTTTTAAAACAATGTCAGCATCATCTGATATGCATGCTGCAACCATAAAAAAGGCGGCTGAAGAGATATCACTGGGCACTTCAATATTGCAAGCCTTTAAGGATCCTCCACCCTCAATCGATATTTTATTGGGTGAGGTTTGAACTTCATAACCAAAGCCTCTGAGCATACGCTCTGTGTGATCTCTTGAAATGCCGTTCTCAATAACTGTTGTAGAGCCTTTGCTATAGAGGCCTGCTAATAAGATACAGGATTTAATCTGGGCTGATGCAACAGGCAAAGTATATTCGATAGCCGACAAAGTCTTTCCGCCGTTAATCGAAAGAGGTGGCATTGAGTTTGGACCTGAGATGTCTGCACCCATTTGACGAAGAGGCTCAATCACCCTTCCCATTGGCCTTTTGGATAGTGATTTGTCTCCGCAAAGCTCTGAGTTAAATGATTGCGCACTCAGAAGGCCCGACATCAGTCGAATTGAGGTTCCTGAATTTCCAAGATTTAAAGAGTTTGTTGGCATTTTTAAGCCGTGCATTCCAACACCCTGAATGATCACATCAGAGCCTTTTCGCTCAATAGAAACTCCCATTTCCTTGAATGCGTTCAAGGTCGCCAAACTATCCTCTCCCTGAAGGAATCCTGAGACCCTAGTTGTTCCCGTTGCAATTGAACCGAGCATGATAGATCTGTGGGAAATTGATTTATCTCCAGGTACCCTGATTGATCCTGATAATGATTTAGAGTGGGACGTTACAAAGCTAGCCATCGATTATCTTAACCTACCCATGAATCTCTTGTATTTTTCGCAGTCCTGAATAGCAGCTCAAGTTTTTCACTATTATCGCTATTGATAGCATCTTTAAGCTCACTAAGAGTTGCTTGATAGCCATTTATATGATCAGTGATTTGATCTTTGTTTTGTAGGCAAATATCTCTCCACATGACAGCATCACCAGAGGCAATCCTTGAGAAGTCTTTAAATCCTCCACCTGCATAGATTGAAGCCGTTGGGTTTTGACTCACTAGATAATTGACAAGAGAGAAAGCAAGCATATGGGGCAAGTGGGAGGTCATACCAAGTAGCTCATCGTGAGACTCAGGACTCATAAAGTCTACATCAGCACCAACCGCACTCCACATGTCGTGAATGATTTTAGTGGACTCAGGCGCATTATTCTCTAAAGGGGTAATGATGACTTTCTTGTCTTCAAATAGATCCGGAACGCTGACCTCAAAGCCACTCTTTTCCTTTCCAGCTATGGGGTGTGCAGGTACAAAGCATTTAGATTTTTTAGCTAAAACTTCGTTCACAATTTTTATGATATTGGTTTTAGTGCTTCCAACATCAGTAATAATAACTTGATCAGAGATGAATGGCTCTATTTCTTTAAGAATTTGCTTAAAAGTTCCAACTGGAGTAGCAATAACAACGATATCAGCATCTTTAATTGCCTCAGCCATATCAGTTGATAGCTCATCAATGATATTGCCTTTTTTAGCCTTCTCTAGTCGAGATTGATCTCTACCATATCCGCATACTATATTAGCTAATTTGTTAGCCTTTATGGCTTTTGCAAGAGAGCCTCCAATAAGTCCCACACCTATGATTGTAATTTTATTTAGCATAAGATTTTATTAAGAGCAGCTATGAGATGTGCATTTTCTTCGAAAGTGCCAATTGAAATTCTAAGATATCCACTCATCTCAACAGGCCTAACAATGACTCCTTCTTTAAGAAGAGCGTTATATATGTCCATTGCATCATCAAACTCAACAGCAATAAAATTTGCATGCGATGGTATAAAGTTTAAATGAAGCGATTTAAAACATTCGACCAACTGCTCGTATCCATCAGAATTGACCTTGATAGATTCTGACAAGTAGTCATCATCTTTCAAGGCAGCAATAGCCGCAACTTGTGCCGTGAAGTTCACATTGAATGGCTCTCTGACGCGATTAATGAAATCAGCAATTAGAGGACTACAAAGTGAATATCCAACTCGAAGACCAGCTAGTCCATATGCCTTAGAGAAAGTACGAGTAATGATAAGGTTGCTAAATTCACTCAGCCATTGAATGGCAGAGTCATCAATATTTAAATATTCAAAATAGGCTTGATCAAGAACCACTGGAATGCCTTCAGGAACTTGTTTTAAAAAGTTATAAACCTCTTTATCAGTAAGAAGTGTGCCAGTTGGGTTATTAGGATTAGCAACAAAAATAAGTTTAGTATTCGTTGTAATCATACTCAGCATTGAATCTAAGTCGTGGCCAAAGTTTTTTGCAGGTGAGACAACAGCAGTTGCCCCTAAAGCCTGAGTGACAAGTGGATAAACAACAAATGCATACTGTGAAAAAATAACTTCATCAGTTTGTTTTGAGACAAAAACCCTTGCGATTAACTCTAATAGCTCATTCGACCCATTACCCAATGAGATCATCTCAGAGGTCACATTATGTTTGGTTGCGATAGCCTTTTTAAGTTCGAAGCAATTACCATCTGGGTAACGATTGATGCTCGAAAGTGAGTCATTAATTGCCTCTTTGACTTTACTGCTGATCCCTAAAGGATTCTCATTAGAGGCAAGCTTAGAAATTTTAGTTAAGCCAAGCTCTCTCGCAAGCTCTTCAATTGGCTTTCCTCCTTGATATGGACTCAAGCCAAGGATTGATTCACAAGCGTTCATAAGACTGCTATTGGGTATGAGCCAAGAATCTCTAACTTAGAGACTTTAGATTTGATCTTGGAGATAGCATCTTTAACATTATCATTATTTTGATGCCCTTCTATATCAATAAAAAACAGATATTCCCACTTTACACCAGGTATGGGGTGTCTTGCTAACTGGAGCATATTAATGTTGTTATCTTTAAAAGGCTCCAATAGATCAAAAAGAGCACCAGATTCGTGCTTTGTCACAACCAATAGTGAGGTTTTGTCATTCATTCCCATTGGCACTTCATCCTTTCCAATAACTATGAAGCGAGTGACATTTCCAGCATTATCTTCGATATTTTTAGCTACTCTTTGAAGGCCATAAATGTTTAAAGCAACCTTTGAGGCAATGGCAGCAGCATTAGGCTCATCTTTAACCATTCTAGCACCTAAAGCATTTGAAGCTACTGGCCTTAACTCTGTATTTGGATAATGGTTAGCTAGCCATCTATGGCACTGATCAAGTGCTTGTTGGTGCGCATAAATTACCTTAATTTCTTGAGATTGATCCTGCATCATAAGGTGATGAGCAACAGCAATTTCAACCTCTCCACAAATATTTAAGTCATGACTATAAAGCATATCAAGAGACGTTCCAATGACACCATTTGAGGAGTTTTCAATAGGAACAACGCCATATTGTGCATTATCAGTTTCAACTTGATGAAAAATCTCATCCACTGTTCCACAGTCAAGCGGAGAAACGCCATGACCAAAGTGCTTGAGTGCTGCTTCTTGAGTAAACGTACCCTCAGGACCTAGAAAAGCGATTTTTAGTGGCTGCTCAAGTGCAAGGCATGCCGACATAATCTCTCTAAAAATGAGAGCAATATCTTTGTCCTTAAGAAGACTTTTGTTTCTTTCAATCACTTTACTGAGAACTTCAGCCTCTCTCTCAGGACGATAGAAAGCAGTTTGAGTATTTGATTCTTGCTTAACTAGTGCAACCTCTGCAGCAAGGTCTGCACGCTCAGAAATAAGGAGCTGAATCTTTTGATCCAGTTCATCAATTTCTGACCTTAAATTTTGAAGCGACCTACTTTTCATTAGTAAAGCTTTAGTTGAATGTTTTGGGTGTATTTTACCTAAGACTTAATCCACTTAAAAGCATTGTTATTATTATGTATATGAATAAAAAAAACTTTAGTAATTAAACTATTGCGCATTTTTTAAAAAAAGATATAATCTGACTAAATTTGACGACGGAAGTTGGTGTGATTCCAACGCTGCCCTCGCAACGGTGTTTCTTCTAGATTAGTCCGATACGTGTCAAATTGATTTACTTAATACTACGATGGGTGGTGAGTTAAGGATTCATAATTGATTGACTCTTTATCTCTCAATCCCTCTTTAAATTTCTATTTATAAGGGGTCATAATGTTTAATAAAAAAATATTTCTTGCTGTCTCTTTTTCAGCACTTGTGTTATCGCAGCCTTCAAACGCTGTAATCGGTCCAATCAAAATTACTTTAAATCCTACAGAGTTATCTTCAAATTACTTTAATGAAGTGGATACTTTTGCTCCATTTTCATCAGAGGTTTACACGCAATTTGATATTAAAAATTCAAATGCAACTAATATCTATGATTTTTTATCACAAAACACCTCGCTATCACTTGCTCCATCGTCTGGAAATAGATTTTCTAAAAAAATCTCCGCTCGTGGTTATGGTTTAACTATTGGTTCTCATAATCTTGTTGTTACTTTAAACGGTAGAAGACTCAATAATATTGATACTAGTGGTCCAGAAATTGCTGGAGTTAACATCAATGATATTGAAAGAGTCGAAATTACTAAAGGAAGTGGGTCAGTAATTTATGGTGATAGCGCGATGGCAGGTGCTATTCATTTTTATACAAAAAAGAATATACAGACTAAAATATCAACAACCTCAGGAAATTATGGCGTCTCTCAAACCTCTGCATCTGTTGGTATTAATGATGAAAAAATTGACTTAAATATTTCTTTAGATAACTCCAAGCATGATGGCTTTCATAAAGCCGCTACTGGAGGAGTTAAAGATAAAGGCAAACAAACTAAATCAAGTATTGGTGGCACCTATACTACTGATGGTGGGACAGAAATATCACTAGACCTTTATAGAACTAATTCTGACATTAGATATCCAAACTACCTTAGTGATGCACAATTTGAAGCTGACCCAACTGGAAGTGGATCTGGAAGCAGATACACCTACCGTGATGCTGAGTCAAGTACAACTAACTTCAAAGTAAAACGTAACTGGGGTGAAAATTTTGAATTCACAACAAATAGATCAGCTATTGATAAAGAAAGTAGAAATTTTTACTCTTACTCAGGAGCAACTGTTGATAACTACAAGTATGA
>ENA-ORCY01001717-ORCY01001717.1-marine-metagenome-genome-assembly--contig:-NODE-1717-length-9953-cov-10.591434_pt1 | contig 9953 bp, 10 predicted proteins | sample MGYA00248634_ERZ508507 | MGnify/ENA primary metagenome ERZ508507 (study PRJEB26178, sample SAMN06266269) | marine metagenome | isolation source: Columbia River Estuary | place: USA:Columbia River Estuary... | reverse complement strand
GTTTTAGCCGAAGATGCGCCAAAAGTAATCAGTGTCACAAATGAGTTAGATATAGCCGTAGCTGCATGGCATGAAGATGGACGCTGGACCTTAGGAATATTGCCGGATCCAAATGACATCGGCCAAATAATTTCACGCCTTAAAGCGCAGCAAACAAATGGTGGCTCCATCGCACTTATTTCAATTGATGAAGAGTTCTTTATTTTAATTCGCGTACTAGGTGCTCATATTTCACTATTCCTGAGTGATGCAACTGCAGCCCTAGATTATGAAGTTGCTGAAGAGTTATTAGAGATTGCAGACATCCCACTTCCAGAAGATGATGATGAATCATCTCCAATTGGTCAGTTAGAAATCCTTGCAGATCTTGGAATGAACGGTATGGAGATTTCAGCACTCTGTGATGATGCAGAGTTATTTCCTGATGAACAACTGGAAGCGATTGCTAATCGATTGGGATTTGGCGATCAGTTTGCAGAGTTATTAGAACTGTGAACGATCAAGAATTAATGCGCGCAGCTTTAGCTGTTGCGCAACAAGCTAGCGCCAGTGGAGATGTTCCAGTCGGTGCGGTGATTGTTAATAGCGCTGGTGCAGTTATTGCTACTGGCCACAACGAACGTGAATTAAATAACGACCCAACAGCACATGCTGAAATTGTTGCTATTCGAAAAGCTGCGAAAGCATTAGGGCAATGGCGTTTAGAGAATCACACCATTGTTGTGACATTAGAACCATGTCCTATGTGTGCGGGCGCTATTGCACAGTCTCGAATCTCAACCCTTGTATTTGGCGCATGGGATGAAAAAGGCGGTGCAGTTGGCTCGGTTTGGGATGTTATTCGTGATCCTCGGGCCCTGAATAAGCTAGAGGTGCGTGGTGGAGTACTTGAAGAAGAGTGTTCAGCGATGTTGAAAGAATTTATACAAGGAGTTCGTAAGAAGGATTAAGAATCACCATAGATCCTTCATCTTCACCAACCATGCCTTCAGCACGCATCTGTGAACCAACTTCTAGACCTGCGATTTCTCGGCGACCTAAGAACTGTAATGAGACTCCGCCAGTTTCATCCCAGATTTCAACTTCAAGGGTTGGAGCAGAGCCTCGAGGGGCAGTCTTAATTGATGTCACGCGGCCTTGAACTTGAGCGCGCTTGCGCCACTCAATATCACCGATTGGTGTCACATTTTCGGCATAGTGACCAACAGGTTCAAGGTTCACCGGAGGATTCTTCTTAATCACTTTAGGTGCAACTGGTGCCGGAGTAAGTTTTTCAGAAGTGAATAAAACTTTTCCAGATGTAATGCGGTCCACATCGAAGGGAACAATCGTTGCAACGACTCGTGGAAGTTGTGAGATCGGTGCCGCAATTTCTTCAGCGGTTTGATCATGAAGCAATCGTCCCAAGAAACCAGAGTAGGAACGGCGTGGAAGCAATAAAGTCAGTTCAACATCTGGCTTTTCAGTCATTCGGATTGCATAATCCAAAGCAGAGTTAGCAAGACGGCGATCATGACAGTCGATCAATTCAAGTGTCACATCATCTAGTGCATCTGAAGCTGCCCATGCTTTTTGAATTGCTTCAGCACGACGATCATCAATAACAAAGTGGACGGCAGATAAATTACGAGGCTTCAAACTGCGCGCATATCGAATCGCACCAACAGTTGCGATATCAACGTTATCAACAAGAACTGTTACGTCATGTCGAGCAATTGAGGTAGCACGTTCTTGATGCTGCTTTACTGCAAGAGCTTCTTGCTCACGTGCGTATTGATTGTTGAACTTGAGCATGAGTAGAACAACAAGAGGTGTTCCTACAACTACAACCCAAGTTCCTTCTGAGAATTTAACGAGGGATAGGACAATCACCGTAAACAGTGCAATCCCAGTGGCTGTTGCATGGAGAATTACTTTTCTCACTCGATTTGGAGCCTTGGAACCAAAACTCTTTTTTGTCATTCCAGCGCCAGTTAAAGCAAATCCAACAAATACAGCCAGAGCATAGATTGCGGCCAAAATAGTGATACTTGCACTTGTTACAATTACCAAGATTGAGGCAACACCTGCAATAAAAAATACTCCATTTGAAAATACTAATTTGTGACCGCGCTGAGTTAAACGTCTAGGCAAGAAACCATCATTTGCAACCATATTGACCATATTTGGGAAAGCGCTAAAGCAAGTATTAGCCCCGGCAAATAAAATCAACATGGTGCCTAGTTGTGTTAAAACAAAGAGGATGTCGCCGATCAAGCTATCTCCCAGCGCCGCTTTTGCAACTAACGAAATCACTGTTGGTGTTCCATCGGCATATGGAATGGCCTGAGTTTCCTTGGCAAGCCATGCAATACCAAGGATTAAGGTGCCAAGAGTCATGCTCATCAAAATAAGTACTTTTTTGGCATTCACATGCTCGGGGGATTTAAAGAGAGGAACGCTGTCAGATATCGCCTCTATGCCAGTTAATGAGGCGCTTCCATTGGCAAATGCCTTCAATATTAAAAGCATCGCGGCAACTGAGAGCAATCCTTGGGCCTGTCCGATCGGAATTAAACCTTCAGTGTCAGCGCTGTATACCGGTAAAGAATCATTGAAGTACCTATAGATACCAAAGATAAAGACCACAAACATAGTTCCCATAAATAAATATGATGGGATTACGAAAATAACACCTGCATCCTTAACGCCTCTTAAGTTTAAGTAAGTCAAAATAATAACAATCAAAATTGTTAACTCAACTTTGAGCGAGTTCAATTCAGGGAAAGTTGAAAGCAATGCGGCGACACCAGCTGCGGATTGAATGGCCACAGTGATGATGTAGCCAAACATTAATTCAACTGCAGCAATTTGGGAGACTACTCGACCGAAATTTTCTCGTGATACAAGATATGCACTACCAGAGCGGGTGTATGTACTAATCACATCTTTGTACAAGAGAGTAATTGCTACCAACATCAACAAAATAATGCCGATCATTGGTGGAAAAATAGTGAATGCGGCAAGACCAAAAGCTGGAATCAAAGCCACTAAAATTTGTTCTCCACCGTAAGCAGAGGAAGAGATGCAATCAGAGGAGAGAACTCCAAAAGCATTTCGTTTGTTTAATCTTTGTGATGCCAAGGTGTGTCTGTTTAGCGGAACTCCAAGCAACCGGCGCTTAATCTTGTAGCTAAGGGGATCTTTTAAGTGAGAGCTCTCCTGCTTAACAACCGGAGCAGGAGCGTTATCAGTCCACGACTTAGGCACTTATAACTCCTCTTTCAATTGCAAACTATGCAACTTAATGAGCATCACTCTACCTCAGCCCGCACAATCTTCTCTGTTTTACGCCTAAAGCGTATGCTTCACCCATGCATACACAGTTATATATCGATGGCCAATGGGTTGAGGGCGCTAGCAAGGTTGCCGTCCATGATCCAAGTGATAACTCAGTAATTGCCGAAGTTTCTTTGGCCTCTGATGCACAGTGCGAAGCAGCTATCGCTGCCGCAGATGCCGCTGCTGAATCTTGGGCAAAGACTGCACCTCGATATCGCTCTGAGATTTTGCGCAAAGCCTTTGAAATTATGACAAGTGAAATCGAAACAATCGCAACGTTGATTTCTCGCGAAAATGGAAAAGCTATGCCAGATGCTCGTGGTGAAGCTGGATATGCAGCAGAGTTTTTCCGTTGGTTTGCAGAAGAGACAGTTCGCACACCAGGTGATTTCCGCAAATCTCCATCAGGGGACAAGCGAATCCTTGTAACTCACCAACCTATTGGGCTTTCTATTCTTATTACGCCATGGAACTTCCCAGCAGGTATGGCAACTCGCAAGATCGGTCCAGCAGTTGCTGCCGGTTGCACAATGATTTTAAAGCCAGCAACTGAAACACCATTAACGGCCATGTACATCGTTGACATCATGGAACGTGCGGGTCTTCCTAAGGGAGTTCTTAATCTAGTTCTGCCAGAAAAAACAGGACCAGCGATTTCAAAGATGTTGCATGATCCACGTGTAAAGAATCTTTCATTTACTGGATCAACTGAAGTTGGCCGTGTGCTGTTAAAAGAGGCTGCAGACAGGGTAATTCGCTGTTCTATGGAGCTGGGCGGAAATGCACAAGTGGTTGTTCATGATGACGCAGATCTTGCAGTAACAATTCCGCAATTACTTCTTGCCAAGATGCGCAACGGTGGTGCTGCCTGCACATCAGCAAACCGCATCTTTGTTCAGCGCGGTATTTCAGAGGCATTCATAGCCGAGATGACTAAGTCCATGAGCTCATTTGTGATGGGTCGCGGTACCGATGCCACAACAACTCTTGGCGCTTCAGTATCAATGAAGGAGCGCAATAAGATTGCACAAATCGTTGATGAATCTGTAGCTGCGGGTGCGAAGGTAAAAGTTGGTGGAGTAAAGCCTGAAGGTGATGGCGCTTTCTATCCAGCCACAGTGTTAATCGTTGATAAAGACAATCCAATTCTTCTCCATGAAATCTTTGGGCCAGTAGCCCCAATCATTATTTTTGATACAGATGAAGAGGGCATCAAGCTGGCTAATGACACCGAGTTTGGTCTTATTAGTTATGTCTTCTCTTCAAATCTCACACGCGCCCTGCGCACAGCAGAGGCGATGGAATCAGGAATGGTTGCCATTAATAAAGGTGTTATCTCAGATCCAGCAGCTCCCTTTGGTGGCGTGAAGCAATCAGGGTTGGGCCGTGAAGGTGGCTTTGATGGCATCCATGAGTTCTTGCAGACCAAGTACATCGGGGTAGAGATTTAAAAACTCTTAAAGAGTATGAAGCTTCTTAAGGCAACTAAATAGACAGATTGTGAAACTAGGCATCAATTTCAGCTCTAGCTTCACATTCAGCCAAAGTATCAGTTATCGCTGAAATTCTTTCTTCGAGATTTTGAGGAAGTTTTGTCCATCCGAGTCTTTGGAAATCTTTTCCGTCTGACTTTCGAGAGCTATATCCACAACCATTTTCATCAACTGAAATTTTGTAGATTCCACTTGGTAAGTCAAGTAGTTCTTCGCCTCCGGGTGATAATCGGAGTGCAAGCTCCTCATACCGTGAAGAATTCTTAGTTTTTAGATCCTGTACTAGAGAAAAGAAAGTACGTTCCCACTCAATGTCCTTATCGCTTAGGAATTCTTCTGGATTCTCACTCATAACAGAAGTCTAACTCAGGTCCCACATTTAAGTTCAATAGTTTTCTCTGACCACACGGGTGGCGCTATAAACACCTTTCCGTTGATAGTTGCGCGGGCAGAAGCAATTCCATAGTACTTAGTTTTGGCTGTGTTCTTGCAGTAAGCATAAGTAAATTGGTTTTTTACTATTAGTCCATTTGATTTTAGACCATCTGCTTTAGTACTTTTCTGAGCAACGAGATGTGGAGCTCCAAAACCGTTTTTGAAGATTTTTACGGTTAAAACAACGTTACTCTGCGGAACGTTGCATTTTGATAATGCATTTATTTTGACAGCTAAGCGGCCTTGTTGTTCCAGGATTGTGGTTGAAATATGTGCATCCTGGATTTCGATAAAACATTGTGTCTTGGGAGGTGTAACTATGCTCTCGGCAGCATAAAGTGCCGATGATGAAGTTAGGTAGAGCGCGAAAAGAAGTGAGCTAAGGAAAGAACCAGCAGGAATTGATTTGGTCATACCTGAGAATGGCAAAATCTCAAGAAATCTAAATCGGGTTATCCACAGATGATTTGGCGGAGGATGAGGGATTTATCCTCTTCAACCTGGGTAATTCCCCGTTTTTTAGGTAAACGGGTCATGAAAGGCACGCTAACTAGATGGTTAGTTTTTGGCAAGGTGGCCCAAAATGCCGTTGACAAGGATGCCAAAGTGATGTCATGATGACATCATGAAGACGTCAAAGTTTATAGATCTACTGTCTGGGGATATAAAAGCCCTTGGAAAACTAGGTGGGCCAGAGCTTGAAACCGCTGTTTCACGCTTGATTCCAACACTTACACCAGTCCTGCGCACCCGACTTTTAGAGGCGTTGAGTGAAATTGCCGAAGAGATAAACGAGCAAATCCCTGGGGCTCATTTGGAGGCTCGAGTACAGGGTGAGGATATCGAGCTCGCCTATATCGAAGATGGCACTGTAATTCGAGAGAACCCATCTGACCTCAACGCCCGAATCACTTTAAGACTTCCAGAGGATTTGAAGTCCCGAATTGAAAGCGCAGCGACGAAGGAAGGGATTTCCTTGAACTCGTGGCTACTTAAGACAAGCGACCGAGGCAGTTTCTCGGTATCTATCGGAAAAAGACAACTAAAAGGAAAGGGGAAGAGCTAATGAAATTCAATCAATCACTTCAAGTTGCTAGAGAAGAAAGCTTTGATATTGAGCGACCCGAGGTCTCCGTAATCGGTATTTCAAGTCAGGTGACTGTGGTCGAATCACAGGACGGAAAATGCCGCGTCAGGATTCTTGCCGCTTCAAAAAAAGCATTAAAGACAGCTGGGCTAGCAGAAATTGTTCAGGTCGATCGGAAATTGACCGTGCGTATCGACAAGAAGAGTTGGAGCATAAACACAACTCTACCCTTGGACAAAAAGGACCAAAATTTTTGGGGTATTAATTTTGGCCCCCTACGTGGGCTATCTGTCGAAATAGCTCTACCTGAAAGTGCCAGCTTAAAAATCAAGACGGTGGCCGGAGATCTTGAGGTCAATCAAGCGGTCTCAGAACTTGAAATTGGATCTGTATCGGGCGATGTAACAATCGGCAAAAATCCAACCGAGGACTGCACTATTAAAACTGTTTCCGGTGATATCGCAACTCATACATACTCTGCATGTAATTACACTTTAAAGAGTGTAAGTGGCGATATCAAAGTTTACGTAGCACCGGATCTCAATGTCGAGGTAGATGGTAACTCGATTAGCGGAGATTTAAATTCAGAGATTCCTCTTCATGGAGATGAAGAGGCTTCAGGAAATAGTGACAAGGTGGTAAAAATTAGTACCTCCACAATTAGCGGCGACTTCAATCTAGTAAGAGTTTGAGAAGAAGATGAGATCGATGGAACACAATAATCCCCAAGGGTGTTTACACAAAAAGAATGCTCGGCAATCTAAGCCTAGAACGGCCAATGAGGAAAGAGAACATCTTCAATATCAGTATGGGATGGGGCCACTCTTCTGATTACAGGTTGACGGACGTTCTGGCGGAGGATGAGGGATTTGAACCCTCGATAGGTTGCCCTATACACGCTTTCCAAGCGTGCGCACTCGGCCGCTATGCGAATCCTCCCGAGGGGAGCACTCTATCGGTGGCTATAACTATGATTACGCCAGATCCCTCGTACGGCGTTATCCGTACTGAACTCCCCCAGGGCAGGAATGCAGCAAGGGTAGGTCCGCTCTGGCGGGTGTGCGAGGGGTCCTATTAAATTGCGTCGAAGAGTAGAGGAGAGCACACGATGTCTTTAGCGTTGTATCGCAAGTATCGTCCCTCTGTTTTTGCAGATGTCATCGGACAAGAACATGTAACTGTTCCACTTTCAAATGCGTTGGAATCAGGGCGCACACATCACGCATATTTATTTAGTGGCCCACGTGGTTGCGGAAAAACTTCTAGCGCTCGCATCATGGCACGCTCACTTAACTGCGTTAAAGGACCAACACCCAATCCATGTGGTGAGTGCCAATCATGTAATGATCTAGTTGCAAATGGCCCAGGTTCACTTGATGTTATTGAACTAGATGCGGCAACACATGGTTTAGTAGATGATGCACGCGATCTTCGCGATAAAGCTTTCTTTGCACCAGTGCAAAGTCGTTACAAGATCTACATCATTGATGAGGCTCACCAACTTGGACCAGGTGCTGCAAATGCACTTCTAAAAGTTGTTGAAGAACCGCCTCCCCACGTTATTTTTATCTTTGCAACAACAGAACCAGAGAAGTTGATTGCAACTATTCGCTCTCGCACACACCACTATCCATTCCGTTTAGTTCCACCTGGAATATTGGCTGCGCACTTAGAGAAGATTTGTAATCATGAAGGAGTTAGCGTTGCTAAAGGGGTTATTCCACTAGTTGTTCGCGCCTCTGGTGGTTCAGTCCGTGATGCACTCTCGGTGCTGGGACAACTTCTTGCCGGTGCTGGTAAAGATGGCGTGAGCTATGAGATCGCAATCCAACTATTAGGTTTCACAGATGGCGCACTACTCGATGATGCCATCGATGCAATTGCAGCCCATGATGGTGCAACGTTGTTTAAAACTATTGATCGAGTCATTGAATCGGGCCATGATCCACGCCGCTTTACAAGTGACATGCTCGAGCGCATCCGCGACTTAATGATTGTTGATGCACTTAAAGATTCAGCTAGCAATTCAATCCTGCGCGATATTCCAGATGATCAGATGGAGCGTATGCAAAATCAAGCTAATCGAATTGGAACTGCCAATCTTTCACGGGCTGCAGATATTGCTGCAGAAGGATTAACCCAGATGCGCGGTGCCACAGCGCCACGATTAATGCTGGAACTGATCTGCGGACGCATACTTTTGCCCATCGGTGACAGCGGTGAATCCGGAATGCTTTCTCGCATTGAGCGCTTAGAACGTGCTGAAAACATTGCACCAATGACAACGCCTGCGCCAGCGCGCGTTGCTGAGAAAAAAGCAGAAGCAGTAGTTGCTCCAGCAAAAGCTGAACCAGTAAAGAGCGAAGTTAAAGAAGCTGCCCCTGCACCTAAAGCAAGTAGCGCCCCTGGTGCCTTTGATATCGCTGCGCTGCGCCGTGCTTGGCCAGATGTGATTGAAGATGTGAAGAAGCGCCGCAGACTGACCTGGTCGCTGCTTTCTGCTTCAGCTCAAGTATTAGCCGTTGATGACACAGCAATCACCATCGGAATTGTTAATGCAGGGGCCAGAGATTCATTTGTTCGATCTGAATCTGATGAGATCTTGCGCAAGGCATTTGTGGATGTCGTTGGAATAGATAGAAAGATTGAATGCGTTGTTGATCCATCTATTGATACCAATACGCCAGCTGCGCGTGAGGTTCGCACGTCAGAGGCACCATCAGATAAGACTTTGCTTTCAGGTGCTGCGCTGCTTGCCCAAGAACTCGGCGCAAAAGTAATTGAGAGTAAATAATTAATGTCAGGTATGTATGAAGGTGCAATTCAAGATCTCATCGATGCGCTAGGTCGCTTGCCAGGTATTGGTCCAAAGTCGGCTCAACGTATCGCTTTCCATATTTTGCAAGCAGATGCTGAGGTGGCAACAGCACTACTTGATTCTATTCGCACGGTAAAAGAGCGCGTGAAGTTTTGTGTGGAGTGCGGAAACGTTTCAGAGGAAGATCAGTGCCGCATCTGTCGTGATCCACGACGCGATAACACGTTGATCTGTGTTGTTGAAGAGAGTAAAGATGTCATTGCAATTGAGCGCACACGCGAATTTCGCGGTAAGTATCACGTGCTCGGTGGTGCAATAAGTCCTATCGATGGAATTGGTCCTGAGCAGTTGCGTATTCGCGAACTCATGGCCCGTCTTGCAGATCCTGGAATCGTTGAAGTTATCTTGGCTACTGATCCAAACCTTGAAGGTGAAGCCACAGCCACTTATCTATCGCGCATGATTAAGCCGCTTGAAATTAAAGTCTCTCGTTTAGCTAGTGGTTTGCCAGTGGGTGGAGATTTGGAATATGCCGATGAAGTCACGCTGGGCCGAGCATTTGAAGGCCGCCGCGATGTTTAATCTCGTTATTTGATACGTGCCTTGTCTCATTATTTAAGATAATCCGAAAAAGGGTTCGCGCCATTTAAATCTATGCGCCACCATTGAGCCATGGGACTGATCGTTCAGAAGTATGGTGGCTCCTCTGTGGCCGATGCCGAGGGCATGAAGCGCGTTGCCAATCGCATTGTGGCAGCCAAGCGCGATGGCAATCAGGTCGTAGTCGTTGTTTCTGCAA
>ENA-ORCY01001705-ORCY01001705.1-marine-metagenome-genome-assembly--contig:-NODE-1705-length-9990-cov-3.605669_pt1 | contig 9990 bp, 7 predicted proteins | sample MGYA00248634_ERZ508507 | MGnify/ENA primary metagenome ERZ508507 (study PRJEB26178, sample SAMN06266269) | marine metagenome | isolation source: Columbia River Estuary | place: USA:Columbia River Estuary... | reverse complement strand
TCTGTTGCAGTGAAACTAATATCATCTAATACTTTTTCAATTATTGTATGAAGTCTTCTCGCTCCAATATTTTCTACAGTAGAATTTACTTCTGTTGCATTAGTAAAAGTTTTAACAAAATTATCGGTGAGTCTTCGGAATTCTAATTCATTAAAAATTTCTTTAGTAGCATCAATATCTGGCATACACATTTGAAATTGTTCTTCCAGAAAATCAACAGGAACATCTAGCATTATGGTAGCGAGTTCTTTAGAAAGAATACCTAATTCTTTAGAGGCCTCAACTTTTTCCTTCATCTTTCCTTTAAGATCTGCAGTATTTTCTAATAATTTTTCCATGGAGCCGTATTGAGCCAAGAATTTTTTTGCAGTTTTTTCTCCTACACCTGGTAATCCTGGAATATTATCTACAGAATCTCCCATCATTCCTAGAAAATCAATAACTTGCTCAGGTCTTTCAACACCAAACTTTTCTTGAACCTCTGGTATTCCCCATGTTTCATAGCCACCGCCAAATCTAGGCCTATACATAAAAATATTTTCAGAAACTAGTTGTGCAAAATCTTTATCAGGTGTAACCATAAAAGTTTGATACCCCTCTTTTTCTGCTTTTTTAGCTAGCGTTCCTATAATATCGTCGGCTTCATAACCAGCTAAAACAACTGCTGGAATTTTCATAGCTTTTAAAATATTTTCTATTATTGGAACTGCAATTTTAATTGCCTCAGGAGTTTCTTGGCGATTGGCTTTATATTCAGGAAATGCTTCTGTTCTAGCAACACTTCCACCTCTATCAAAACAAACTGCTAAAAGGTCTGGTTTTTCTCTTTTTATAACATCAAGTAAAGAGTTAGTGAACCCTAAAATAGCAGAAGTATCCATTCCTTTTGAATTAATTCTAGGATTTTTAATAAACGCATAATACCCTCTGAAAATTAGAGCAAAAGCATCAAGTAAAAAAAGACGTTTTTTATTTGGCATGAGGTTGAGGTTGTTTTGATAAAACTACAAAATATTAATTTTTTTAAGTCAATATTTTTTTAAAATTGTTAATAGTTATGAGCTTAAAATTATTTAGTTGAATAATAGATAAGATAAATTACAGAGGCCTATTTTTATTTGATGTTTATAAAGAAAACTTTAACATCATCTTAAAATTATGATTTTTATTTTGAAGTATATTTATGGTCTTTTAAAAATACAATTATGCCACGATGGATAGTCCCTTTATTGATAGCTTCCGCCATTATTTTTATTCTTGAATATTATGCTTTTCAAGCAGTTAAAACTGTCACAAAAAACAGAATTGTTAGGTGGGTTTGGATGACTATAGGTATAGTGGTTTATCTTAATTTATTGTATGTTATTTTCACGACACCAAGTAATTCAGGTCAAACGAGTCAGTTTCAAATGGCGACAGGGATGATGATTACCATTTTAATTCCCAAAATATTTATTCTTGTAGTACTCTTTGGGGAAGATATTATTCGAGTTTTTTATAAATTTATATCTTGGCTTAGTAATAACTCAACACAGCCAATTCCAGGGAGACGTAAATTTATCTCTCAACTAGCTCTTGTCCTAGCAGCTATTCCTTTTACTTCATTCTTATATGGAATTATTCAAGGCAGGTATAATTATAAGGTATTAAAGTATCAATTATCTTTTAAAGATTTACCAGACGCTTTTGATGGATTTACGATTACTCAAATTTCAGATATTCATTCGGGAAGTTTTACCAATAAAAAGAAAATTCAGTACGGTGTTGATATGATTAATAATCAAAATTCTGATTTATTGTTGTTTACAGGAGATATTGTAAATAATATGGCAAGTGAAATGGATAATTGGATTGAAATGTTTAGTTCTTTGAGGGCGCCGTTTGGAAAATATTCTGTGCTAGGAAATCATGATTATGCAGAATATATAAGAGGAATTAGTAAAGAAGAAAAAATACTACAATTTCAAGAAATAAAAAAGATTCATCCTAAGATAGGCTTTGATTTATTGTGTAATGAAAATCGATACATAGAAAAAGATGGACAAAAAATTTCCTTAATAGGAGTTGAAAATTGGGGTAAGAATTTTAAACAAGCAGGAGACCTTACAAAAGCATCTGATGGTATTAATAAAGAGGATTTTAAAATATTGATGTCTCATGATCCATCTCATTGGGATGCTGAAGTTAAACAAGATGATTTTAATTACCATCTAACATTAAGTGGTCATACCCATGGATTACAAATGGGAATTGAGATTCCTGGTTGGTTTAAATGGAGTCCATCCAAATATGTCTACAAGCAATGGGCAGGGCTATACAACGAATATGGAAGGTTCATTAATGTAAACAGAGGTTTTGGTTATCATGCGTTTCCGGGAAGGGTAGGTATTTGGCCAGAAATTACAGTGATTGAACTGAAAAAAGGTTGATAATCAGCTCAATTCAATAGAAATGTTATATTTGTAGGAAAGAAAATGCATTCAAATGCAGTTCTTCGCTAAGAAAAATGTTTTAAAATGACAAAGTTTGGTGAATTAATTAGTGCTGAAGAACCGGTCTTAATAGATTTTTATTTTGATTGGGAAGATGCAGACAATAGTATTGATACTCTTCGAGATGTAGCTGCTGCTTTAGGTGATAAAGCAAAAGTGATTAAGATAGATATAAAAAAGAATGAGCCTTTAGCTGAGGCACTCCGTGTCAAAGGAAATCCAACTTTTATGATTTATAAAGATGGGGAAATGAAATGGAGGCAAACAGGAGAGCAAGATGCAAATACTTTAATTGGTTTAGTTCAGCAATATTTTTAATCTATTGATTTAAATACATATCCTTTTTCAGTAAAATAACTTAGAATTTTTGGAAGTGCATAAAAGATTTTATCTTTTGCTTTATAACTATCATGCATTACGATAATACTTCCACTTGAAGTTTTACTGAGAACATTTTTTAGGCATTTTTCTGGAGTTACACTAATGTCAAAATCTGCACTAAGTACATCCCACATAACTATTTTGTATCCCTTACTAATAATAGACCTTGCTTGCGACGGTTTTAATCTTCCATAAGGAGGCCTAAATAAGTTAGATTTGATAAGTTTTGCAGCTTTTTGAATATTTTCTATGTAACCTGTCTTATTTGTTTTGAAGCCATTTAAATGATTGTATGTGTGATTACCAACGGAGTGTCCTTCTTTTTTAATCTTTTCATAAATAGTATGATATTTTTTTACATTTTTTCCAATACAAAAAAAAGTTGCCTTAGCTTTATGTTTTTTTAATTCATTTAAAACATAAGTGGTTATTTCTGGAGTTGGACCGTCATCAAAAGTTAGATAAATTTCTTTTACGGAAGAAGAAAAACACCAACAATAATTAGAATAAAATTTCTGAATTATTGTCGGCGTTTTAATGGTGTAAAATTTCATAAAACTTTTATTCCTCAGGCATAAGATGACTAAATAGTTTTACAGTTTCTATAAATTCGTCTTGTTTTGAAGTTTTGTATTGCTCATCTGAATCAAATCTGTCTATTTGTGTAGCAATAATATTTCGATACATCAGCAAATTATTATCTATTTCTTCAAAAATCAAATCTGAGTTTTCAGCAGGAAATTCTGCCAACCAAATAAGTTGCTCTTTAAAAATTTTGATTAAAGTTTCAGCAGCAGCTCTTGCTTTTTCGTTTTGTTCTAACAAATAATACATTTCTGGATAGCCAACCGATAAACTAAAATGACCAAAGTCTCGTATTGGCATCTTTTCAATTGATAAATCTAATATTTCTATGGCTTTTAAAGTATCACCTTTTGCTGAAAAAGCATCAGAAAGACGCATTAAATTATTTCGTAATGAAATAGAACTCTTTTTTGTTTGCTCATCTAAATATATTTTTCCGTCATTAATATTTCTCCAATTTAATTTTTTAATATTGGCATACATTTTTTCTGGATCAATACGGCCCATATCAAAAGGGCTTTTCTTAGTTATGGTTCCGTCTGAATTTACAATATTCATTGGGGTTTTTATGGGAACTAATTTATAAGCCATTCCGTCAAGTTGTAAAAAATCCTTCAACCAAATGTATTCTTCGTCAGCAAAAGCGCCTCCAGTAAAATAAATGGGTCTTTTCCAATCAAAATTTGCAAGAACATCAAGCATTAAAATTCTGTTTTTAGCAATACCTCTTCCAATTTCAATATCTATGTAGTCTACAATTTTATCTGCATCTTTAGTTGCAACTATTCCATATTCTAGAACATTTTGCTTATTTACTGGAATTCTAATTTTTCTCGTTGGCAAGACTTTCTCTTCATTCCCATCTCCATCAATATCAAAAAAAGTAACTTTATTTTTACTTTCTATCCATTGCATGTAATCTTTTATTGGAAGAATAGAATCTTTCAGTGTCGGGAATAATTCCTCAAAATAGTAAGCAGCGTCTAGGCTTCCAACTTTATAATCATCGTGCTTTAATTGTGATGGAATTGGAGGTGCATCATAGGTAGCTCGCTTCATTTGATCGATATACCAATCGGTAGCAAAAAGACTAGTATTAACAAGTTTAATATCTGTTCTAACACCTTCAACCTCCTGCATGTACCATAAAGGGAAAGTGTCATTGTCTCCAATGGTAAACATTATAGCATTAGAGTCGCAAGATTCTAAATATGATTGTGCGTTTAAATGGGTGGTGTATCTGTTTGATCTATCGTGATCATCCCAGTTTTCAAAACCCATAAGTGCGGGAACAGCTAGTAAAGAAACAATTGAAACAGTAATTGCAACCACTTTTTTATTCGCAAAATTTTTCAAATATTCATAAAGTGCCAATACACCAAAACCTACCCATATGGCATATATATAAAATGAACCTACTATGGCATAATCTCTTTCTCTAGGCTCAAAAGGCTTTGGATTTGTGTAAAAGATAATAGCAAACCCTGTAAATGCAAAAAACATAAATAGCACAAAAAAGTTTCTTTTATCCCACTTTATATGATACAACAGCCCAATTAAACCTAATAGAAAAGGTAGCATAAAATAAATATTTCTTCCTTTGTTTTCTTCCACATCTGATGGTAAATTAGTTTGTGGACCCAATCTTGCTTCATCAATAAACTTAATACCGCTTAACCAATTTCCATTGTATCTGTCTAATTGTCCTTGAACATCATTTTGTCTACCAGAAAAATTCCACATAAAATAACGACCATACATGTAGCCAAATTGGTAGCTAATCATGAATTTTATATTCTCTGCAAATGTGGGTCTTCTAGTGCTATTCTGAGGAATGCCAGCAATATTTTTATACATTTTTTCTGCAGCTGGATTTGTCATTCTAGGAATAAACCCTTTATGTTTGTCTGATGCATTTGGCAATACATCTTTGTATTTATTCACAATTTCATACTTACCATTTCTTTTTTCATATTTAGGCTTGTCATCCTTTAAGGGCTTGTTTCTGTCAACATCCCTGTTGTAACTATGTGAATAGTAAGTGTCATAAAATACATTTGCATCACCATATTGCTCACGATTGTAATACGCTAATAACTCTCTGGCACTGGATGGGTTATTTTCGTTTATTGTTGTATTTGTGTTAGCTCTAATGGGAAGCATTAACCACGATGAAAAACCAATCATTATAAATAGAATGGAAAGCAGCAAGGTGTTGGCAATAATTTTTTTCTTTTTTTTAGTATAGTTAAGTCCAAAATAAAATAAAGCAATTAATAAAAATCCGGCGATTACCGATCCTGAATTGTAGGGTAAACCTATTGAGTTAACAAAAAATAATTCAGAGGCACTGAAGAATTTTAAAGTAAATGGAAATAAAAATTTAAAAACAAATGCTAATACAAATATTGAAATTATAGAGGCATAAGTTGTGGTTTTTAAATTTATGGTATGGTAAGTTTTAAAAAAATACAACAAAAATATCGCAGGAATAACAAGTAGCGATAGTATATGAACACCAAAAGACAGCCCTACTACAAAACTTATAATCACAAGCCATTTATGCCCCCTTGGAGTGTAAATTTCACTTTCCCATTTTAAACCAAGCCAGAATAATATTGCCATTAAAAATGAAGACATTGCATAAACTTCACCCTCTACAGCACTAAACCAAAAACTATCTGAGAAGGTGTAAGTTAGTGAACCTACTAGAGCGCTTCCTAGAATTGCAATAGACGAGCCTTCCGTTATTGAACTTGATATGGTTATTAGTTTTTTACCTAAATTGGTAATGGTCCAGAACATAAAAAGAATAGTAAATGCACTGGCTAAAGCAGACATAAAATTTACCATTTTTGCAATTTCAGTAAGCTCACTAGAAAACATTGCAAAGAAAGCACCCAGCATTTGAAATAGTGGGGCTCCTGGAGGGTGCCCAACTTCTAATTTTACAGATGTAGATATGTATTCCCCACAATCCCATGCACTCACGGTAGGTTCTAAGGTAAGAGAATATGTTATTAGTGCTATAGTAAAAGTAGTCCATCCTAGGATGAGATTCCATTTTTTAAAGTTTTCTGATGTCATATTTTATGAAATGTAATGGCGAATTTAGTGATTTATCAGAGATTAAACGTTTAACAAGGCGGTATAAAGTATATTGAGATTGTAAAACTTTGTTAAAAATAAAAAAGTATTAAAAAGATTTGCAGGATAAAAACTTTGATTTAAATTTGCAGCCGTTATTAAATTTATTGGCCTATGGTGTAATTGGTAACACACCGGTTTTTGGTACCGACATTCAAGGTTCGAGTCCTTGTAGGCCAACATTAAAAATCCTGTTCTAAGAATGGGATTTTTATTTTTATATAACTATATCTTAAAAGTTATCACAGGACGTAAAACATTTTTTGAAACACTTTTTGCTATACTGCCATTAAATAGACTTGACAACCCACTTCTTCCGTGTGTGGTTAATGAAATCAGGTCAGCATCAATTTCTTTTGCAAAATTTATGATTCCTTTGACAACTGATGCGTCATTATAAATAGTTATGGTTTTTCGCTTTATATCAAAATCTTTGATAAAATTTTTGATTTTTTTATGTGTAGCGTATGAACTTTCAAAATTGCTAACTGTATTTATTTTTAATAAATGAATTTGACTATTAAATTTTTTTGCAAATGCTAGAAAGTCTTTAAACGCAACTTTATTTTCATCATCATAATTAGAAGCAAAAATTAATTTTTTAAATTTAAATTTATTGGTATTAGTTTTCACAACGATAACAGGAATGTTGGATGTTCTAACCACTTTTTCTGTATTAGATCCAATGATCATCTCTTCAAAATCAGATACGCCCTTAGATCCCATAACAATTAGGTTTGCATCAATTTTTATTGCATAATCCCTAATTCCTTCGAAAGGGTTCTCAAATTTTATAGAATATTTAATAATTTGATCACTATCAAAAAATGTGTTTTTTAAGTGTATTATTTTTTCTTTTACTTTTCTCAAATACATCATACTAGCTGGGATGCTAAAATTGCTGCCAGCGCCCATGTCTATAATCCCCGAAGGTAATTCAACCAGATGCAGGAGGTGAATTTCAGTTTTGATTTTTTTACCAATTTGTGCTGACATTTTTACAGCGAATTCTGATTTTTCAGAAAAGTCTACGGGGACTAAAATTTTATACATAGAAAACGTTGTTTATTTGCAGCTAAGTTTAGCTTATTAGAACTAATTAAATATACAAATAAAAATGAGAAAAAGCAATTTGGTTATTAAGTAACAAGTTACTATATTTGCACCATTAATAAATAAAAACGAAGAAGAAGGGGACAATAAGTCCCCTATTTTTATATCCTTAGGTATGGATCAAGATGTAGTTAAAAAATTAGTAAACGAAGCCATATCAGAGAACGATTCTTTGTTTTTAATTGAACTGTCTTTTTTAGTAGGAAATAGGATAAAAGTTATTGTAGATGGTGATCAAGGTATTTCAATTAAAGAATGTATGCGAATTAGCAGACATGTAGAGCATAACCTCGATCGAGAAGAAGAAGATTTTGGACTGGAAGTTACATCACCAGACATATCTCATCCGCTTTCAGTTAAAAGACAATATCTAAAGAATATCAATAGGATATTAAAGGTAAAGACTGGCGATGAAGAGTTAGAAGGAACACTCATAAGTGCCAATGATAAAGAAATTTCTTTGCGTTGGAAGACAAGAGAACCGAAACCGATTGGTAAAGGAAAAGTAACTGTTGAGAAAAATGCTCTTATAGCATTTGATAGTATAAAAGAAGCAAAAGTGAAGATTACATTTTAAGAAGAACATGCAATGGAAAATATAGCATTAATAGATTCGTTTTCAGAATTCAAAGACATGAAAAGTATAGACAGAGTAACACTCATGTCTATTTTAGAAGAGGTTTTTAGAGCAGCTTTAAACCGTAAATTTGGGTCAGATGAAAATTTTGATATCATTATCAATCCTGATAAAGGAGATTTAGAGATTTGGAGAAACAGAGTTGTTGTGGCTGATGATGAAGTAGAAGACGATAATGAAGAAATTGAACTTTCAGTAGCCAGAAAAATTGAACCCGATTTTGAGATTGGCGAGGATGTTTCCGAAGAAGTAAAGCTTTATGATCTTGGGAGAAGAGCAATATTAGCGCTCCGTCAAAATTTAATTTCAAAAATTCAAGAACATGACAGTACAAATATTTTCAAACATTTCAAGGAATTAGAAGGAGATATATATAGTGCTGAGGTTCACCATATACGTCATAATGCTATCATTTTACTTGATGATGATGGAAATGAAATTGTATTACCGAAGAGTGAACAAATACGTTCAGATTTTTTTCGAAAAGGAGATTCTGTTCGAGGAGTTATAAAAACAGTAGAGTTGAGGGGTAATAAGCCAGCAATTATATTATCTAGGACTTCACCTGATTTCTTGGTAAAATTATTTGAACAAGAAATCCCAGAAGTTTTTGACGGACTAATTACTGTTGAGAGAGTTGCTAGAATTCCTGGGGAAAAAGCAAAAGTAGCTGTAGATTCTTATGATGATAGAATAGATCCAGTTGGTGCTTGTGTTGGAATGAAGGGGTCTAGGATTCATGGAATTGTTAGAGAGCTTGGAAATGAAAATATAGATGTAATTAATTTCACGGAAAATTTGGAGTTGTTGGTTGCTCGTACCTTGAGTCCTGCGAAGTTGAACTCGATGACGATTGACAAGGAGCGCCGACGTATTTCAGTGTTTTTGAATTCTGACCAAGTGTCTATGGCGATTGGTCGAGGAGGACAAAATATTAAGCTGGCTGGTAAATTAGTCGGTTATGAAATTGATGTCTTCCGTGATGTACCTAAGGATGAGTTGGATGATGAGGATGTTGAATTGTCTGAATTCTCCAATGAGATTGAGGCTTGGGTATTGGCGGAGCTTCATAAAATTGGTTTAGATACAGCAAAACAAGTATTAGCTTTATCTAAAGAAGAGTTAGAGCGTAGAACAGAATTAGAGGAAGAGACGATTGAGGATATTTTATCAATTTTGCGTTCTGAGTTTGAATAGGTTTTAGATTAAATTAGATTTATTACATAGTATTTTAATTTTTTATGGCAGAAGAAAAGACAATGCGGTTAAGCCTTGTAGCAAAACAAATAAACGTGGGAACGTCTACGATCCTTCAGTTTCTTTCTGCTAAGGGCCATAAAGTTGATAACAATCCTAACGCGAAATTAAATTTCGAGCTTTTGACTTTATTGGCCAATGAATTTGGCGCTAACCAACTTTTGGAAACTCAAGAGGTAGTAAAGCCTTTGGAGGTTGTTGCCGAAATTCCGGTAGCAGAACCGATCATTGAGAAGATTCCTGAGCCTGTTGTTGAGGAGAAAAAGCCTGAACCAGTGCCTCTTCCTGTTGCAGAGATACCTGTGGTGGTAGAACCCGTTGTGGAAATTCCCGTTGTTGAGGTTCCAAAGGTAGAAGCTCCTGTAGTCGAGGTTCCTA
>ENA-ORCY01001704-ORCY01001704.1-marine-metagenome-genome-assembly--contig:-NODE-1704-length-9994-cov-3.900071_pt1 | contig 9994 bp, 23 predicted proteins | sample MGYA00248634_ERZ508507 | MGnify/ENA primary metagenome ERZ508507 (study PRJEB26178, sample SAMN06266269) | marine metagenome | isolation source: Columbia River Estuary | place: USA:Columbia River Estuary... | reverse complement strand
GCGTTGATAAGATTACCAACGAAGTCCTCATCACCTCTCATAGCCTGTGCCATAATCGCGGTCTTGAGGTTGCCATCAGATAAGCCTAGTGTTCCCTTAGGAAACTTAGGGTCATAACTTTCATCATCTACATCAGGTAGCAACTCTATCGTTGCCATCAGTTCAGTAAAACGCTCTTTGCGTTCTATACTGTTCATACACACCCCCTTCTATTGGGTGAGCAAAGACTACTCTCATCTCTCTCCACTCTCCGCCCGACACGCCCGACATCTCCAAAACTCACAGGAACGACACGCCCGAGTTCACAGGAAGTTTGTGCTGGGCTTGCTGGTATAGGCAGAGATGAAATCCGTACCTATACCTAGATAGCTACTTATTACAGCAAGCCCAGCACAAACAATAAACCCCCCGACTCCACAGGCGGGGGGCTTATTGACAACACGGGAGGACTAGAATGGAGATAATAGTCCTACCCCTTACAGAAAGCACCCCATGTCAAGGGTGAAGCCTTTTTGACTCATGCTCAGGAGTTGTGTTATTTAGTAGCCCTATGCTACTAAAGCCAATGTCCGACATTCTTATAGACACTCGCAGGGACATTTGGTTCTGTCGTCATGCTGAGGAGTCTAATAGTCTTACGGAGTTCATCAGTATCGCCACCCAATCCTTTTGGATAGTCAGGCTTCTCAGGCTGAGTAGGCAGGTCGTTGAGATTAACTTTATACTCAATCTCAACCACAGGTTCAGACCATGCTCGGACATGAATACGCCATACAGGGAACTTCTTACAGGCGGTAGCGACTTTCTCATGCCACGCCTTTTCAGCCTTCTCGTAGTCCGCAACAGCCTTATCGTGTTGGGCTTGGAGTTTTTCTTGCTCGGCTAACTTTGTTGTTAGCGCATCTAATAGGACTAGCCTATCTACTTTTATAGTGGTTGCCACTTTCTTACCCTTCGTTAGTTGGTGGTGAGCCTTTTAACCACTTGCTCAGGTGCTATCTCACGGGGGGTGAGAAACCCTGCCTACTTTATGTCTAGTAGGGCTTTTAGTTGCGCTTTTACCTTGCGGAGTTCAGCCTCTGCTCGGTGCGCTTGCGACTTCCAGAACTCAAGTTCCTTCTGTGTGAGTGTGTCGGTTGTGTGCGAAACCTTGTGTGCGCTTCTGATGTTGCCACCATTTGCCCAGTATTCCTTGTTCCGCTTTGTGTATGGGCGTGTGCCTTTTGCCTTGACCGCTTTATACTTAGTAGTCTTAGCAGGCTTTGGATTGTGTGCCTTGCCCACATGGATAGATAGTTGTGGTCGGCTTTCGGTTTGTTCGCCACACTTGAGGCAACCGAATGTAATAGTCCCATCAGACCAAAGTAGTTCGGTCATGTTGGTAAAGTATTGTCCATCAACCATAGGGTTGCGGACGGCTTGTTGCTCAATGAGTTGAGCGTTGTTGCGTGTAAAGATAGTATCACCCCCCTTCATCATTAGAGTCGTTCCTTGATTGGGTTATCAAGCATTGGATTTCTCCTTCTCTCTAATAGTGGTATTTCCACTACGAGTATCTAACCATAGGGGTCTGCTATCTCTTTCACGACACGCCCATAATCTCTCAAATTCACAGGAAAGCAGACACGCCCACCTCACAGGAAGTTTGTGTTGGGGGCTTACTGTATAGGTGCTGTTATGAACGCTACCTATACCTTGTATGAGTATCTGTTCAGTAAGCCCCCAACACAAACACTTATCCACAGGCTGTGGACAATTTAGCTTCTTTTGGGCATGCCAAAGCCCCCCGCTGGATGCGGGGGGCTTAGACGGCTTACGCGTTCGCTAGTTCGCGGACGGCGCGGAGGATGCGGGACTTTTCCGCATTGACCACTGGGTCGAACCCACTGGCTGCTCCGATGAGCGCCTCGCCATTGGCGGTGCGTCCAGTGCGGAAGTAATCGATGCGCTCAGTGAGTGCATTGAGGGCACCCCAGTAATTGCCCTTGATGTTGGTCTGGGTTGGAGACTGGAAATAAATATCATCCAGTAGGTCGCGCTTAGCCTGCCACTTGGTGCTCACTTGTGGCGCTTGGTTAGCGTCGGGCTTAGGATAAATTGCGTTAATCAACTTATCCCATTGAACGGCGTTCATTGGAGTCTCAAAGAGAGACTTAGCGATGGATTCGAATTCATCCATGTAATTGAAGGTGAGACCAAGAGCCATGCGAGCCTCAGCAACGCGACCCTCTACCTTGAGCGTGTGGCGCAACTTGAATGAACTCTTGGTGTTATTCAATGCGACATGTAGCGTGTTTTGGCAGACCACGCGGACTGGAGTGATGGATGCCTGCACTGATGCAGAGCCATCGTGTGATGTGTGAACGAGCAGATAAGTAGTAGTCTTATCTGCAGCGCCTTGTGGGTCGAGAATGAACTCGCGGGGAACGACTAGGGAGCCAAAGACTACCTTGCCATTTTTGATGGAGCCAGCAGACTCCCATGATGCGCCACCGTCTAGGATGTTATCCCCGAATGTGAATAAATCCTCATTCTGAAATACGCGGTAACGCTTACCCACGATTGAGAGCACGTCAGTGCCCGCATCGAATGGGTTGGTGCGGATGACCATGAATAGGTCGGAGTTGGTGCGGTATCCCTCAGGATAAGTCGCATCCTCTAGGCGGACATTCCATCCGTCTAGTTTTGCAGCAGAGAGCATATCTGCAGTTGAGACATGCTCATCAGCGGAGAAGGTGCGGTTTGCTAGACCGTGCCAAGCGGGTGCCCCGCGTAGCGCGAAGGCAACCTCGCCGTTCTCCATTTCCAAGTCGTGCGCCATAAGGCAACACCCCCTTCAATTCGCGAGACCGTCTCGCGTGCCTTAATACTAGACGCTAATCTCTCAGTCTTATTAGCGACACGCCGATAGCCCTATTATTCACAGGATTGCACCAGGGCGACACGCCCGACTCTCAGGAAAGGTTTGTGTTGGGGCTTATGTGTGTATATGAAGATATATATCGAAATGTTTATACACACACGCCCATAAGCCCCAACACAAACTCTTATCCACAAGCTGTGGATAACTCTGTGGATAGCAAAAGGCCCCAGTGGGGAAGGGATTTCCACTGGGGCCCTGAGGGGGTTATGCATTCACGTATAAGTGGCGGACGTCCTAGTCTGGAACCACGTCTACGAGAAACTTGTTAGCGCTCGCGACTGGCCTCGTAAGCATAGTCGGAGTGTCGTTCGAGGCTGTGACGATAGTCCTCTTCACCTTCACCGTAACCCTGGATGTAACCTGCAGCTTTACCTGACCTGTAGGCAAAGAATCCAACGGTGACCGCGATGATGATATCCACGAGTAGGTTGAAACCGTTGTAGAAGATGATTTCATTAGGCACTGACCTTCCTCGCTTCCTCGTTTGCACACGTGTAGCAGACTTGGCCAACCTTATCTAGTACGCCTAGTAAGAAGGCGTCGACTCCACTGTGCACAATATTACCGTCTTGCGTAGTCCCACATTTAAAACACTTCATTGCCCCACCTCAATCAATCTATGACCCTTATGGTAGTCATACTCGTCGGTAACTTCGTAGATACCTTCTGCCGTTAATGTATTTTCTTGGATGGACCAGTCCGCTTCATCCCAGCGTACATCGTCCTTCATAACTTCACTAATTACATCTATGAATCGTTGCATAACCGCTTCGGCTTCCTCAATTGAGGTAGCCTTGATATCTACCATTGAGATAGTTAAATCCCTACCAGTAGAATAGTACTTTTCTGACATATATCCCTTTCCCGTAGCCCCCTTGGCTACTAGTGGAACTCTAAACTATGCGTAGATATCAATCAACGCGACACGCCGAATCCTGAGAAACTCACAGGATTCTCTCCTCCCTAACTCCCTATATAAATATAGAACGGGGTGGGCGGGCCAACACAAACTGCGAGGCCCCGCGGGAACGGCCGCGGGGCTGAACAACCTATGAAGCGTTTGCTAACGATAGGTATTTCATGCAGATACCGATGGCATCCGCAGGTCCATTGCAGTTGTTCACTTCATCAGTGAACTGGTCAGTCAATTCTGCTTTACCGCGTAAAGCTTTATAGACTTGAGCCATTGCGAATCTTGGGTCTACTTCCATGATGTCCCCCCCTTTCCCCTAGTAGTGTTATTAGTGGGGCAGGCGGGGGAATCGCCTGCCCCTTGCGGCACCTAAGCCTGAATGTTGATTAGCCAGTGGTCATACGACTTGCGTGCGTAATCGCTGATGAATGGTGTCGCTAGGTCTAATGACCCGTAGATACCATCGACCTTGACTTCGCTGACGAAAGATAGACCTTCGACATAGAGTGGAGAATCCTTAGCGATAGCGCTAACCTTAGCGCTCGTAATAATCCCCGTGATAGTGCCACCAGTGCGGACATTGGTTAGTGTTGCGTTCACGCCTACTAGGCGAGTAACATCGCTACCTTGCCACATTTCCGCGATAGCGGTAGTGCTTTCCGTGTTTTCCATAATAATCACCCCCCTTCCGTTCATAAGATAAATGTAGTTGATAGCCCTGATAGATACAATGCGACACGCCGAAGTCTCTATTATTCACAGGATTGGCGACACGCCCGAACGCGTGGTGTGTCAAGCCGACACGCCCGACTCACAGAAATCTCTTTATTATTCCTGGGGTTCCTTTGCCAGTCCCTATGCCGTTCTAATGTTTGTGTTGACCCACCCTCCCCATACCCCTACGGGGAATCGAGAGAGGCGCGGGGGGAAGTCCGCGCCTCTTGTCTTACTTGACCTCGTATGTATTTCCTAGGGCTACGATACGGATTACCGCGTCCGTTGGAATACTACGAAAAGCTTTCTTTTCTAAGTCCCATACTGGTATGAGAGCCTTTTCATTAGCGTCGTATCCTAAGTCCCCGCCCGCTAACTTGCTTTCGTAATTGGTGGTGGCTCGCATTACGCGAACCTCACCTGTGGAACGCTTGGTGAATTCCACTGTGAAGAACTTGCCATTGAGAGAGCGCAAGAACTGATGAACTTTTGCCTTTTCCATTTCCATTATGCGACCGCCTTTCTTACTATGGATTGGTGGCGTGATGTAGTGCTTGAGAACTTTTGGGTTACGAGATGCCACTCCCCCGTAACGCAATTCTGCCACGCGATAGGTGTGCCGTATGAATAGATTACATACCATAGCCCGCCCGTGTTTAGTTGGTTAGCCTCATAGAAAGCGTCATAGTCTGCGCCCCCTAGTCTGCCCGTGTTTCGCATTTCGTTGGTGTAATAGCGTGATGTAAGTGCTGAAGCCTCAAAGGTTTCCCCCTTAGCGATTGCCTCAACCGCTTGCTTTTGGTTGATAGTTTTCATTGTTTCCCCCTTTTGCCCCCTCGTTGGTGGCGTGAGAGAACAATACCAAATAGGGCTATTAGACCCTACACGACACGCCCACAATGCCAAAACTCACAGGATTGCCGACACGCCGACACTCTCAGGATTGCCACCCCCCCAGGTTAATCGAACAGATGTTCGAGAGGGTAGCCAGGCCTCAAATGCAGGTAGAGGTATATGTGGTTAGGCAGTAGCCAACTTATTTGATTTACGGATGTTACAGAGCGGGTGAGCGGGTTTTACATTGGTTATGATGTGAGGTCCGCCCTTTGAGATGGGGATTACATGGTCCTGTGTAAAAGACTCTTCCCAACCTGGTAGTTTGGCACTGCGTGGGGCTTTCATGTATATAGATTTGCCACATAGATGGCAGTCAGTGCCCCAAAGGTCAATAATGTCCTTTTCGGTAAATGAGGTGGACTTAACCCCACGAAGCTTCATCTCTCGCTTCTTTTCTAGCGCTTTTCTCTTTTGTGGGTATTTTCTATAGTATGCCCTTTTTTGAGCGTTAAATAGGGCAGGGTTCTTTTTTACCTGTTCACGTCGATAGGCTGCGGCTGCCGCCTTACATTCAAGGCAGGCTGTCTCATTCTGCTTTTTACAGCGGTAATAATCAGCTATACCAGTTCCGTGGGTCATGACAATATGGTACCCTAAATCCATGGAAATTTTAATTCTCATCGTATTCGCAATCATTGTCGCCATTGTTGGCAAGGCTCTTCGTGATGATAAGTTCCTCACAACTGGTGCACAGGTGTGGGAAGAAGAGTTGGATGAAATCTTGAAGCCTAAGGCACGCAAGAAGGCGGCTAAGAAGGCGGTTAAGAAAACTGCTAAGAAGCCAGTCAAGAAAGCTGTAAAAAAGACAGCTAAGAAGACTGCTAAAAAGGCTGCCAAGAAGACAGCTAAGAAATCAACTAAGCGTCGCTAATGTGCAAGAACTGCGGTAACTGTGCTGCAGAGCACGGTGGCCGTACCATTGATGACGCCGTTGATGAAATTTTAGATTCACCTGTCTAGACAGTAGCCTTTTGTGTCATTATACGTCGGTGAGCTTCTACGACTTTCTTGAGGAATCCCTGGATTACCAGGGACGTACCTCCAAATTTGCACGCGTTGTATTTACAGATATTCACAATGGATGTGGTTCGAGTAAGTTCAACGCCGTTGCATGGAAAGCCCATTTCATTGAGAAGCACAAAGACTCACCTCAATTGGTGGATATGCTCTTATTAGCTTTTATTGAGTATTACCAGAGCAATAAGACTAGACTTTAACCATGGATACTTTTGGACCTATCGATAAAGGCATCGTTAAACGTAACAATGTGTTTGATGAAGCGCGTCTTTACCACCTAGATACATACGCAGCTAACAGAGCCGAAGGTTTTCCAAAATCTATCTCTAAACGTGCATCACGTATGGACCTACCATCAACAACTAGACATGATGATGAAGCGATGGCAATCGCCAATCCAAAACCTACACTTGGCCAGAAACTAACAAAGGGAATGCAGTTCCTAGGGTTGACAGAGTAATGTGCTACAAGTGTGACCACGAGATTAGATATGGAATCTGTGATGTTGATGACTGTAACTGTATCTGCGAAAAGAACCGTCCATGAATCCATCAGAAGACCCGTTTGAGGAGTTTCGTACATTAGGCGATGAAAAGCCTAAGAAGATTAAGTACGAGCGTGAGACTGGCGATTTATCAGCACATCTCCCACGACGTAACCAATTACCAACCACAATGAGTACAGAAGATTATTACGGCACTAGTTACCAGTTCGGTAAGCGACCAAAGGGGTGGAAGCGATGAAAGACCCAGCAACAGGACGTTCCCGTGCAGAGCGTGCATTAGGTGAGGCTTATCCAAAGAAGGCTAAAAAAGGTGTAAAGACCAAAAAAACTCCTTCGTCGAAAGCAAAACAGAATACGGATGATATTCGTCGGAATACCAACGGGATGTTTGATGGGCCACGTCCATCATATGGAAGATACAATGTATCTGAACAAGCACAAGATATTCTTAACCGTTCATTGAATAGGAGAACCCGATAATGCCAGCATTTTTAGCACCGTTAATTGGCGTAGCAGCACGAGTGGCAGGTCCAGCAATTGCTCGCGCAGTTGGCCCAGCAGCACTACGTGGTGCATCTCGCGTGGTTGGACCAGCAGTTTCTGCTGGAGCAAAAAGAGCCCTTCCAATGCTTGGTAAAGTTGCAAAGAGTCCAATAGCTCGTGGAGCTATGATTGGTCACGCTATGACCTCAGGAATGGGCGGCGGCCAGGGCGGTGGAAGAAAAGAAAACTTTGATAACTGGTTCCCAGGACAGGGAAACAATGGAGCTTCGTACTAATGAAAAGAACTGGCGGTCAATTTCCTACCTGCGATAACTGCGGTAGAGAGATTAGAGCTAACGCTATGAAAGTCCCAACTCGCCAGGGCGCGGTACAGATGTTTCACCCTGATGCACATGCGTGTGCATCTGCTCCTGAAACTCGACCAGCTAAAACGCTTTCTAAAGAAGGCGCCATGCATACTCCAAATTATAGTATTGCAGATGCTGTTAACTTAGGATATGAGGGCGGCCGTGGCAAAGGCAATTAAAGTAAAGGGCGTTAAGCACACCGTTAAGAAGAATAAAAAAGGTGATGTTATTGTTGACCATGAGGCTAAGGCCAAGGCTGGTAAGTATGACAAGATTAACCTGACAAAAAAGGGTGGCTCTAAGACAATTAAGCAAGGCGTCAAGGCCGTCAAAGACTGGCATAAGGAGAACCCTCACTAATGGCATCCGAAGCGTGGACACGCAAAGAAGGTAAGAACGCTAAGGGCGGTCTCAATGAGAAGGGCCGTAAGTCTTATGAGAAGGCTAACCCTGGTTCTAATTTAAAACCACCTGTTAAAAAAGAACAGGCTAAGAAGTCACCTAAGAGCGCTGCACGCCGTAAGAGCTTCTGTGCACGCATGGAAGGTATGAAGAAGGTTAACACCTCTGCAAAGACCGCTAAGGACCCTAATAGCCGTATTAACAAGTCATTGAGAGCGTGGGACTGCTAATGGCAGAGACAAAGAAGTTTGGCCCTTATAAGGGCTCTGACGCCAATGGCGGACGTCCAATCTATGTTTATAAGAAGAGGGTTGGCGGCAAGTGGGTCACTACATCAAAGAACAAGGCTCGAGCTGACTATGAGTCTAAAAACGGTAAAATTAAGTCTAAAGATATTACGGTTGACCATAAGGACAACAACCATAATAATGACTCCAAGGGAAACCTACGAGCCATCTCTCGCAGTAAAAACACTGCTAAAGAGAACAAGCGCCGTGCAGGCAAGAAAGAGAATGAGAAATGAACTATAAAGACGGTGGTCAGTTTAGCGCGTTAGTAGGCGTTCATCCTGCAGGTTCAAAGCCTAGAACAAAAGGTAATGGCGCAGAACATTGGGGCGAGCCTCTTCGTGCTCGTCTTGCCGATAAAGTTAACTCTGCAAGAGGCGTGGGTATGGAAGATGTAAAGATTACACGTCCAGCACCTGGCGGTCCTTGGGGCATTCCAGATAAGTACAAGGACTAATAATGAATCACAATGGTGACCAGTTCGGTCTTAGCCAAGAAGACGTTAGGTCTGAGATGCAATCTAAGATGCAGGCTAAGTACGCACCTGAGATGATGCGTAAAAAGGGAACAAGCAAGCATGACCTTGAAAAAAGAGCTTTTGAACAACAGGACCAAGAAGACCACATCACTAGTCGTATGACTGCTGCACAGAGGTTTGACCGTGATGTTAAATCTGGTGTTCAAGGTGCAAGAAATGTTGTTAATATGAAGACAACAGTAAAAGAAGCTACCGATAGTCCAGAGATGTTTGGTGGACCAGTAAGTGGTGCTGCTTTAGCTAAGCTAAAGCGTGCAAAGGGTATGAAGTGACAGACAAGCGTTCTGAGTCTCAGTTTGATATCCCAGAGGGTGTAGACTGGTCTTGGACTGCAGAGTCACAAGATGAGATGTCCCGTTCTATCGAAAAAGAAGATAAGAAGAAGAAAGGTAAATAACAATGGTAACTACAGAGGTCAACCGCCAGCTAACCGCTCAAGACCGCTGTGATGCTTGCAGCGCTGCTGCACAAGTTGTTGTAACTTTTATTAACGGAGAGTTAATGTTTTGCGGACATCACGCAAAAGATAAAGCAGACTCGCTAAAGTTAAAGTCTGTAAATATATTTGACCCGAACAATTACTTAAATTTATAGTAAGATAGCCTTCTAATAAGGAGAAACTATCTATAAACTGCGTATTCTCGCAGCACTATTCCTTGCAACACTCCTTCATATATTAGGGCAACAATCCGCTTACGCTGAAGAGCCTGCTACAAACGAGCAGGTAATTACTCCTGCTCCCGTGGACGGAGCGACCGTAACGAGTGCTCCATCGCAAGGCGAGAATCCCGTCGTAACCAGCTCTCCTGAGACTTCTGCAGCTCAGACACAAGAGCCTTCGCCTCAAGGGTCTCCTTCTTCAACTGGTCCAACTGAATCATCAACCGCAACTTCATCCAGTGAAACGCCATTGCCCAACCAAACCACCACACCAGAGGCAGCACCAA
>ENA-ORCY01001700-ORCY01001700.1-marine-metagenome-genome-assembly--contig:-NODE-1700-length-10001-cov-4.191657_pt1 | contig 10001 bp, 10 predicted proteins | sample MGYA00248634_ERZ508507 | MGnify/ENA primary metagenome ERZ508507 (study PRJEB26178, sample SAMN06266269) | marine metagenome | isolation source: Columbia River Estuary | place: USA:Columbia River... | reverse complement strand
TTTTTTATTAAAAGCTTTCCAATTATCTAATTTTGGATTTTTTTTATTAACAATTCTAAAATGATCTAATATTTTTTTATCCAATCCTTCTTCTTGATACTTAATTGGAACTTCATAAATTGATTTCACGTCAATAGACTGAAATACATTTGATTTTTCTACATTACAAAATAGTGCAATTTTGGCTTTTTCTTCATTAGGAATTAAACTTTCAGAACGACACAAAATCATATCAGGCTGAATACCTATGCTTCTTAATTCTTTGACAGAATGTTGTGTTGGCTTAGTTTTTAATTCAGCTGCACTTTTAATATAAGGAACTAATGTTAAGTGAATAAATAGACAATTTTTACTTCCTACTTCATTTGAATATTGTCTAATAGCTTCTAAAAATGGCAGACTTTCAATGTCTCCTACTGTTCCTCCTATTTCGCAAATTACAAAATCTTCATTAGTTAAATCACTAGTAATAAACTTTTTTATTTCATCTGTAACATGCGGAATAATTTGAACTGTTGACCCTTTGTAGTCACCATTTCTTTCTTTGGTTATTATATTTTGATAAATTTTACCTGTAGTAATATTGTCTGATTTTTTTGAATTTATATCTGTAAACCTTTCATAATGTCCAAGATCCAAATCAGTTTCAGCTCCATCTTCTGTTACATAAACTTCTCCGTGTTCATACGGATTCATTGTTCCAGGATCTATATTTAAGTAAGGATCTAATTTTCTAATTCTTACTTTATATCCTCTAGATTGTAATAACGTAGCTATTGAAGCGGAAGCAATACCTTTTCCAAGAGATGAGACCACGCCGCCAGTAACAAAAATAAAACGGACCATGGAAGATTATTATAGATTATTTAATAATAATCACAAAGAAAATAGTAAGCTAATTTATTTTGAATTTGGAATTTTTGGCTGAGAACTACTATTTTTATCTAATTGCTCAATCTTATCAATGATAGATTTTTGAGAAATATCTTTTTTATTAATAAGCGTTAGAGAAATGCTTGTTAAAATAAATAAAAATGCAAGTATTGCCGTAAATTTTGTCAAAAAATTTCCAGCTGATCTAGATGACATTAGATTATCGCTATTACCTCCTATGCCCAAAGCTCCACCATCTGATTTTTGAAGCAATACCGATCCAATCAAAAGTACAGCTATAGCAATGTGAATTATTAATAATAAAGTTTGCATAATCTATTTAAAGTAATTTTTTATAATTTTAATAAAGCTTGTACTTTTTAATGATGCTCCACCAATTAAAAAACCAGATATTAAACCAATCTTACCTAAAGTTACAACATTATCTGTAGTAACAGATCCTCCGTATAGCATTATAGGTGAATTAACCTTGTATTTTTCTTTTAAAAATTTTTTTAGATTTCTGTAAATTTTATCTAAATAGTTATTAGAAGGAACAATTCCAGTTCCAATTGACCAAATTGGTTCATATGCAATAATTAAATTATTAAAATTAATTTTTTTTTTATCTAAAGAACTTAAAATTTGTCTTTTTAAAACATTCAAAGATGATCCTTTATTTTTTTGTGACAGATTCTCACCAATACAAAAAATAATTTTAAGCTTATTTTTTAAAGCAATATTAATTTTTTCTTTGATAGTCTTAAAATCTTCATCTATTAACCTTTTTTCTGAATGACCAATAATAACATAGTTGGCTCCTGAATCTTTTAACATCTTGGCACTTAGCTGACCTGTATACGGGCCATTGTGTAGATTTATTTTGCTAATATCTTGGGCGCCAAAATCTATTAATTTACTTTTCATTTTTTTACTGAAAGAACTTAATAAATTTGAAGGTGGGCAAAATATAATTTTTTTAAATTTATAAATCGTATTTTTTCTAAAAAAATTAGAAACTCTTTCTATTTCATTAATAGAATTATGATTTCCATTCATTTTCCAATTGGCAATGAAATATATAGTTTTGTTCATAAATCAGTTATATCTAAACTAAAATATTCATTTTTTAAAATAGTAAATGTTATCATCCTTAAGAAAATTCTCAGAAACAGTAATAGCTAAAATTTTTATATTATTAATTGCTCTAAGCTTTGTATTCTGGGGTATAAATGATTTTTTTAGGTCTAGTTATAGCAATGCTGTTGCAGAAATTAACGGTGAAGAAATATCCTTTAATCAATTTTTAAATGAATTTAATAAAATAGTCAGAAATAATAATATTGAATCTGAAAAAATAGCAATTAACAAAAATATTCACATAATTGCTGTATCTAATATTGTATCTGAAAAACTTTTAAAAATTCATGCAAAAAAATTAGGAGTTTTCATTGATGATACAACAATCGCTACAGAAATAAAAAATAGTCAAGAATTCAAAGATAAAGAAATTTTTTCAAGAACAAAGTATGAAAAGTTTTTATTAGAGAGAAATATAAATTCAAAAATTCTTGAAGAGCAAATTAATAAGAATCTTAAAAAAAAAATAATTACAGAATCAATTACTGGATTTATTCCTAATAATAAAAAAAATCCTGAAATAGTAATGCAAAATAAAATAAATATTTTGTACGAAGATTTTCTTAGAAAAAATTATAAAATTATAATTAATGAAAAACAACTAAATAATTATCTTAAAAATATTTAAAATGATTTTCTCTACTTTTAAAGAATTTAAAAAAAATTATAAAAAAAAAAATTTTTCTCAAGTTTATGCAATTAAAAATAAGCCTAAATTAGAAACAATTGATAAATTAGTTGAATTGGTCTCTTTAAATAAAGATAGTTTTATATTTGAATCTGTTGAAAAAGTTAAAATTAGAGGTCGATATACTATATTTGGTTTCAATCCAGATCTTGTAATCGAAACTAAAACCAATTGTATTATTCAAAATATAAATAATAAAAAAATAGTAGTAAAAAAAAACCCTTACGACTATTTAAACAAATTAATTAATAATTTTAATTTTAAAACTTCGAAAAAATTACCCATGATGTCAGCTATGTTGGCTGGTTATTTCGGTTATGACATCATTAGATTTAAAGAAAAGATTCCAAATAACTGTAAAGAAGACTTAAAAATTCCTGATGTAAAATTAATACGTCCACAACTAATAATCATTCATGACAACGAAAAAAATAAAATATTTTTCGTACAAAATATTTATAATTTAAAAAATATTAAAAATTTAAAAAACTTATATTTATTAAAATGCGATGAAATAAATAAATTTATTGCCAAGATTAATAATACTTATAACTCAACTGAATATTTAAATAAAAATAAGAAAAAAAATAAAATAATAAGTAATGTCACCAAAAAATCTTTTTTAAATTCTATATCTAAAGCAAAAGAATTAATAAATAATGGGGAGATATTTCAGGTTGTTTTGAGTCAAAGATTTGAAACCATATTAAATAAAACGCCTATCAATTTTTATAAAAAATTAAGAATATTAAATCCATCCCCCTTTATGTTCTTTTTTAATTTTGATAATTTTAAAATAGCAGGTAGTAGCCCCGAGATATTAGTTAGAGTTAGAGATAATAAAATTACCATTAGACCTATTGCCGGGACTAGGCCTAGAGGAAGAAATTTTAAAGAAGACAATAAATTCCAAAAAGAACTTCTGAATGATAAAAAAGAAATTTCTGAACATCTTATGTTGCTTGATCTGGGCCGAAACGATGTAGGCAAAGTTTCAAAAATTGGAAGTGTAAAAGTTGATCAGAAATTTAAAATTGAAAAATACTCTCATGTTATGCATATCGTTTCTAATGTTGTTGGCGATTTTGATAATAGAAATTCATTATTAGATACTTTATTTTCTGGTTTTCCAGCAGGCACTGTTTCGGGTGCGCCAAAAATAAGAGCGATGGAGATTATTGATGATTTAGAAATGTCAAAAAGAAAATTATATGCTGGTGGGATTGGATATTTCACTCCTAATAATGAAATGGATACATGTATTGCTTTAAGAACTGCTTTAATTATTGATAATAAAATTTATGTACAATCAGGAGCTGGAATTGTTGCTGATAGCATTCCTTTAAATGAGTACAAAGAAACAGTTAATAAAGCTAAAGCATTATTTGAGGCTGCTAAATAAATGAAAAAAATACTGTTAATAGATAATTATGATAGTTTTACATACAATATTTTTCATTCTTTATCAGAATTGGGGTCAGGTGTTGAGGTTTATAGAAATGATAAGATATCGTTAGAGGAAATTTCAAAAAAGAAATTTGATAAAATTGTTATATCCCCTGGCCCAGGTCATCCTAATACTTCAGGCATCTGCATAAATGTAGTTAAAAATTTTTATAAAAAAATTCCTATTTTAGGAATTTGTCTTGGTCATCAAATTATAGGTGCAGCTTTTGGTGGTGTAATTAAAAGAGCAAAGATTATAATGCACGGAAAATTAAGTAAAATTATTCACAATGGTTCAAAACTCTTTAATAAAATTCCTAAAAATTTTTATGCAACTAGATATCATAGCCTTATAATTGATAATAAAACATTAAATGAAGATTTTGAGATCTCAGCAAAAACTCAAGATAATATTATTATGGGTATAAATCATAAAGAATATCATCTTTATGGTATTCAATTTCATCCTGAAAGTATTAAAACAAGCTTTGGAGATGAAATTTTTAAAAACTTTTTAAAAATAAAATGAACATAAAAAATTTAATAACTAAATTAATTCTTAATAAAGATTTGTCTGACTCAGAATTAAATCTTTTATTTAATAAAATTATTAATGCTGAAATTAATGAAAATTTAATCTCTGCAATTTTAACTTTAATAACTAGAAATGGATTTAACTATAAAAACATATTATCTGCGGCCAAAATTCTAAGAAAAAAATTAATTAAGGTCAAAGTTCCAAAAAACTCAATAGATACTTGTGGTACAGGTGGTGATGGAAAGCATACACTTAATATTTCAACGGCAGCCGCAATTGTATTGGCTGGCTTAGGAATTAATGTGGTGAAGCATGGAAATAGATCAATAACGTCAAAATGCGGGTCAGCAGATGTTTTAGAAAAACTTGGCGTTAATATACTAGATAATACTAAAAATTTAGAAAAAAAAATAAAGAAAGAAAATTTCATTTTTTTATTTGCTCCAAATTATCATCTAGCAATGAAAAATGTTGCTTCTGTTAGGAAAAGTCTTCCTTTTAAAACAATCTTTAATCTTTTAGGTCCTCTAATAAATCCGGGTTTGGTTAAAAGACAAATTATTGGAATCTTTGATAAAAATTTATTAGTTCCTTACATAAAAGTTTTAAAAAGCTTAGGTCATAAAAAAGCATGGGTGTTTCACAGTAATGAAGGTTTAGACGAAATATCTATTTTTAATAAAACTAAAGTTTATGAATTAAATAGAAAAAAAATTAGAAGTTTTGTTATTAATCCAAAATCGTTAATTAAAAGAAGATATAATTTTAAATCAATTCTTGGCAAAGATGCTAATTATAATAGTAAAAAAATAATAGAAATTTTTAATGGAAAACATAATGCTTTTTTAGAAATTGTAGCTCTAAATGCTGCGGCTGGATTAGTAATTTCTGAAAAAGAAAATAATTTAAAAAAAGCTTATTATAAGACAAAAAGTTACTTACTTTCAGGAAATGCTATTAAGAAGATTAACCAATTAGCTAAATAATGAATATTTTAAAAAAAATTATTAATTATAAAAAAAGTAAAATTATTACTGATAAAAAAAATATTTTATTATTTTCAAATCAAAATAAAAAATCACTTTTTAAATCTAAAATAGTAAATAATCTTAAAAATAATAAAATTTCCATTATAGCGGAAATAAAGAAAGCTAGCCCCTCAAAAGGAATTTTAATAAAAAACTTTAATCCTATTAACATAGCTAAACAATACGTAGAGGGAGGCGCTACTTGTTTGTCAGTATTAACTGAAGATAAATTCTTTTTAGGTAACAAAAACTATATAAAACAAATTAAAAATAAATATAAAATTCCAATTCTAGCAAAAGATTTTTTTATTGATCCTTTTCAAATTTATGAAGCAAAATTTTACGGAGCAGATTGCATTCTAATTTTATTATCTGCTGTGAAACAAAAGCTTGCAAGAGAATTATATGACACCGCTATAAACTGTGGAATGGATACAATAGTAGAGGTTCATAATGATAATGAGATGACTTTTGCTTTAAGTTTAAAAAAAAGCATTATTGGAATTAACAATCGTAATTTAAAAACTTTTGCGACTGACATAAATAATACGATTAATTTATGCAAAAAATTTAATTTAAAAAACCGTGTAGTTATATCTGAAAGCGGTATTAATTCTAAAAAGGATATTCTCCACATCTGTAAAAAGACAAATATTAGAACTTTCTTGATCGGCGAATCATTAATAAAATCTAATAATATTAAAGATAAAATAAGCTCTTTTTTATAAAATATACATATATTTCAATACTTTATCAGTGTTGTGTATTAAGAAGAACTTAAATAGAACGATAACTGTTTAGGTTTTGTTCTTATGCTAACTAAAAAACAAAAAAATTTATTAATTTTTATTAATGAAAAATTAAAACGTACTGGCATATCGCCATCTTATGACGAAATGCGCATTTCATTAAATCTTAAATCTAAATCAGGAATTCATAGACTTATTTCGGCTCTTGAAGAAAGAGGATTTATTAAAAGATTACCTCATAAAGCTAGAGCTCTTGAAGTTATAAAACTTCCTGAAAATGCTGGAGCTCAAGATCTATATAACAATTTTTCTCCCAAGATTATTAAAGGCGGCTTAGATCTTAACAAGATAGATGATGAGGAGGTTTTTATACCTGTTCTTGGTAAAATAGCAGCTGGAGCTCCCATTGTAGCTTTAGAAAACCAAACTGAGAGTTTGCCTTTATCAAAAAGTTTTTTAGGATCAAATGAATACTTTGCATTAAAAGTTGAGGGAGATTCAATGATAGATGCCGGTATTAATACTGGAGATTATGTTATAATTAAAAAAACTAATATTGCTGAAAATGGAAAAATAGTCGTAGCTTTAATTGATGATCATGAAGCAACACTAAAAAGAATGCGAAAAAAAGGACCTTCAATTGCTTTGGAAAGCGCCAATCCTGCTTATGAGACAAAAATTTACAACAATGAAAGAGTAAAAATACAAGGTGTTTTAGCCTCTTTATATAGAAAATTTTAATTTACTAATTTAAACAAATAATATTAGTTCTCTAATCTTAAGAACTAATGAATACTATTGAAAAAGTTATCACGCGTTTTGCACCCTCTCCTACTGGAAATTTACATATAGGAGGAGCAAGAACAGCTCTATTTAATTGGCTATTTTCAAAAAATCAAAAAGGAATATTCCTATTAAGAATAGAAGATACTGATATTCAAAGATCAAAAAATGAATATTACGAACAAATCATTTCAACTCTTAAATGGTTGGAAATAAATTGGGATGAAGAACCATATATTCAATCAAAAAACGTAGAATCTCACATAAATGTAGCTAATAACCTGTTAAAAAACGGATGTGCTTATAAATGCTATTGTACTGAGAAAGAGCTAGAAGAAGAAAAAAAATTATATCTAGAGAGAAAGATTCCTTACACTTACAGTAAAAAATGTAGAAATATTTTAGAAAATATTACCAATAAGCCCTTTGTTGTCAGATTTAAATCGAAGATAGAGGGAAAAACTATACTTAAAGACTTAGTTCAAGGAGACGTTGAAATTAATAATAACACAATCGAAGATTTTGTTATTTTAAGAAAAGATAACAAACCTACTTACAATTTATCTGCAGCAGTTGATGATTATCAAATGAAAATTTCCCACGTAATAAGGGGTGATGACCATAAAATAAATGCTTTTAAACAAATTCAGGTCTTTGAAAGTATGGGATGGAAAATACCAAAATATGCTCACATACCTTTAATTCATTCAAAAGAGGGAAAAAAATTATCAAAAAGAGATGATGCATCGACTGTTGAGGATTATAAAAAAATAGGCATTTTGCCAGAAGCCTTAAGAAATTACTTATTAAGACTGGGGTGGTCTTATAAAGATAAGGAAATTTTTTCTGAAGAAGAAAGTATAGAATTTTTTAATTTAAATAAAATTGGAAAGTCACCATCAAAATTAGATTTTGATAGAATTAAATCTATCAATGAATTTTATATAAAATCAACTAAGGACGAGATTTTATTAGAAAAACTAATTCACTATTCTGAATTATACAAAGAAAAAATTCCAAAACACTTTCATGAGAACATTAAAGTAAATTTATCTTTTTTAAAAAATAAATCAAAATCTTTAGAGGACATATATAATAACTCTAAATATATATTTTCTTATGAATTAAAAGATGATCAGATGCAAAAAATAGACAAATCGAAATTAACTATCATAAAAAATATTTATTCTCTAATAAAAAAAGAAAAAGATATCAGTAAAGATTATTTAAAAAATATTTTCGATAAAATTATAGAAACTGAAAAAATTAACTTTAAAGATCTTGGTCAGCCTTTAAGAATTATATTAACAGGTTCTGAATATGGTCCAGCTATATACGATATAGCTAGTTCTTTAGGTTTAAATGAATTTTTAAACCGATTAGAACTATTCTTTTCAAAAATAGACAAAAATATTAAAAACTGATAACTAAATTTTATGTCAGACAAATGTTTTATAGAAATAGACGGCAAGAAATACGAACTTCCTATTAAAAAAGGTACAGTTGGTCCTTCGGTAATAGATGTTCGCGATCTTTACAAAAATACTGGTCATTTTACTTTCGATCCTGGTTTTACCTCTACTGCAAGCTGCCAATCTAATATTTGCTACATTGATGGTGATAAAGGAACTCTTTTATATAGAGGATATGAAATTGAAAAATTATCTGAAAAAAGTTCATTTTTAGAAGTTGCTTATCTTTTAATCAAAGGAGAACTACCAAACAAAAGTCAATTTGATGAGTTTTCTAGTGCTATCAAAAACCACACAATGGTTCATGAGCAAATAAGATCTTTTTATAATGGATTTAGACGCGGGAGTCATCCTATGGCTATGATGTTAGGTGTTGTAGGTGCCTTATCTGCTTTTTACGCAGACTCAGCTAATGTTAACGACCCAATTGAAAGAGAAATATCAGCAAGAAGAATGATAGCCAAAGTTCCAACTTTAGCTGCTATGGCTTATAAATATTCTATTGGTCAACCATTTGTATATCCAGATAATGAATTAAGTTATTGCGAGAATTTCTTAAATATGTGTTTTTCTGTCCCTGCTCAAAAATATAAAGTTAATAAAGTAATTGCAGATGCACTAGAAAAAATATTTATACTTCACGCAGATCACGAACAGAACGCGTCTACTTCAACAGTAAGACTTGCGGCTTCTTCAGGTGTTAATCCTTTTGCTTCAATAGCATCTGGTTTTTCAGCTCTTTGGGGTCCTTTACATGGTGGAGCTAATGAAGCGGCTCTAAATATGTTAAAAAAAATTGGTAGTGTAAAAAATATTCCTGAATTCATAAAGCGAGCAAAAGATCCTAATGACAATTTCAGATTAATGGGATTTGGACATAGAGTTTATAAAAATTACGATCCTCGAGCTAAAGTAATGCAAAAGGCATGCCATGAGGTTCTTGAGGTTATGGGTAAGAAAGATGATGAGTTATTAAAGGTAGCTATAGAGCTTGAAAAAATTGCATTAAATGACGATTATTTTATTCAAAAGAAATTATATCCAAATATAGATTTTTATTCTGGAATAACCTTAAGTGCCATGGGTTTTTCCACTGAAATGTTTGTTGTATTATTTGCAGTTGCACGAACTTCTGGATGGATCGCGCATTGGAAAGAAATGTACTTAGATCCTTCAAATAAATTGAGCAGACCAAGACAATTATATCTTGGCGAAGTTAAAAGGGACTTTGTAGATATTGCCAAAAGGTAATTGCTATTCAATTACGTAATTTGAGATTTTCTC
>ENA-ORCY01001698-ORCY01001698.1-marine-metagenome-genome-assembly--contig:-NODE-1698-length-10014-cov-3.212841_pt1 | contig 10014 bp, 5 predicted proteins | sample MGYA00248634_ERZ508507 | MGnify/ENA primary metagenome ERZ508507 (study PRJEB26178, sample SAMN06266269) | marine metagenome | isolation source: Columbia River Estuary | place: USA:Columbia River Estuary... | reverse complement strand
GTGCAGCAGGGGGCTCGATTCGAAGCTGGGCGGATTTATATACCGCGTCGCTTGATTGCGCAGGCCGTTGCCGCTGCTCCAAAAACCATCACTTTGCACGGCCGGGATCCCGCGCGCAGCATCGAAGTGGGTGGGGATCGGGTGCATTTTGGCACCGGAGGCGCGGCGGTGCAGACTTTGGATTTGGACAGTGGCGATTATCGTGCATCAACGCTGCAGGACCTCTATGATTTTGCCCGGCTTCAGGACCAATTGACCAATGTCAGCTGGTTTACCCGTTGCTGCGTTGCCACCGATTTGGTTGGAGAGGAGGCTTTGGATATCAATACAGCCTATGCCTTGCTCGCAGGCACCAGCAAACCTGTGGCCACCTCTTTCACCTTAGCGGACCATGTGGCGCCCATCGTTAAGATGATGGATATGGCGGAGGGTCGCGAGGGGGCGTTTTCGGAGCGGCCGTGGCTGGCGGCCCATATCAGCCCGATGATTTCACCGCTGCGATTTGGCGCGGATGCGGTCGAGGTGTGTTTTGAATGCGTGGCGCATAATATCACGGTCAGCTGCATCACCGCGGCACAATCAGGGGCAACAGCGCCGGCCACCCCCGCGGCATTTTTGGCGCAATCTTTGGCGGAAACATTGGCGGCTTTGGCCATGGTGCATGTGATGAAGCCTGGCCATCCGATGATTTTTTCCAACTGGCCATTCGTGATTGATCTGCGCAGTGGAGCGTTCTCGGGCGGAGGTGGTGAGATTGCTCTCATGAATGCCGCATCGGCACAGCTTTCAAATTGGTTGGGCCTGGTCAGCGGTGTCGCCAGCTCGATGACTGATTCCAAGGCGATTGATGCGCAATATGGCTCGGAGAAAGGGGTGACCGCCCTCGCTGCAGCCTTATCGGGTGCCAATATGATCTACGAAAGCGCCGGCATGACCGCGGCTTTGCTCGGAGTTTCTTTCGAAGGGTTTGTTCTCGACAATGATATGCTTGGCAATATTTATCGCATGCTGCGCGGGGTTGAGGTGACCGATGAGAACCTCGGCTTTGATGTGATTGTGGACGTGGTCCAAGGGGAGGGGCATTTCCTAGGTCATCCCCAAACGATGGCGGCGATGGAGCGGGATTATTTCTATCCTGAGACCGCCGATCGAGAGGCGCCGATTACGTGGCGCGAACGGGGCAGCATGGATGCGCAGACCCGGGCCAAAGCCACGGCGCGCACTTTGTTGCAGCGGCATCCGACCTATTTGTCGGCCCAAGCCGATGCCCGTATTCGCGCGGCCTTCGACATCCAACTGCCACCGCAGCGATAGTTTTATTCGATTGCGGCCCCGCTGAGCATGGCGTTGATCCAGCCTTTGGTCTCGGGGGTTTTGGCGAGCCGAAGAAAGGCGGCGCGCTCGCGGTCGAACATATCTTGTTCGGTGACCTCCAGCGGCGCATCGGAGCTGGTGTTGACCACGATGGTCGCGATTTCCATGGCCGTGGTTTTATTGTGCGGTTTGAACCAGCCCTTTGCCAGGCCATCGGCCATGAAGGCGTCCATTTTTGCAAAGATGGCTTGCCCTGGCAGGGTCATTTTTAGTGGCTCTGGCGGTGTGTAGCCCGGGGCCATGTTGCGGATCATCGCGCTGGCGCGGGTGATGAGCTTGTCGCGGTTCATCACTGTTTCGTCATGGCCGGGCCGGAAATACCGAAGTTTTGTAGCCTGTTCTGGGCTTTCGCCGGTTTTTCCATAACCGATTTGCATCCAGGTTTCCCAAGCGGCGGTCTCTGCATCGCCCGTTGCCTCAAACCAGCGTTGGTAGGTGGTTTTAACCCCGCCGCCGCCGGGCACAACCCCAACGCCACTTTCCACCAATCCCAGCACGGAATTGGCATGGGTGAGCAGTCGGTCGCAATGTAAAAGCACTTCGAAGCCTCCGCCAAGCGAGAGACCCGAGGGCGCGCCCACAACTGGCACGGGGCAATATTTCAGCGCCGCAACGGCCTGCTGGAAGTCATTGAGAAAGACGTCCATTTCCCCCCAGGCTTCGCGGGCAATGAAATCGGCAAAGCGGTTCAAATCGACCCCTGCGCTGAAGTGCTGCGCGTCGTTATGGATCAAAATGCCTGTGCCGTGATCCTCGGCAGCTTGGCGCACGATGGCCATGCTCTCACCTGTGAGTGCATTGGCTTTGGAATGAAATTCCACCAGGCGCAGATCGCCGGGCAGGCTCCAAAGGCTGGCTGCACGGTTGCTGGCAATTGGGGTTAGAGTGCGGCGCGTGAGGCTAAAGCGCTCTGTGCCTTCGGGCAGTTGCACGGGTTTGAGCTGTGATGCAGTTTGATCAAAATTGCGGACCATCAAAATGCCCTCTTGCACCTGATAGAACGGGCCATGTTCTGCGGATGTTTGCAGGGCTTGGGGAATGGTGCAGCCGGCGTCTTGGGCCAATTTTATGACCACATCAGCGCCCAAAGCATCGATCATTTCAAAAGGGCCGCGGATCCAGTTGAATCCCATCTTCATCGCGTCATCAATGTCTTGCGGCGTGCCGGTGACATCTGGGATCAAAGCGGCCGCATAGGCCAGCACGCGGCCGAGGAAATTGCGACAATATTGGTGATGCGGCTCTGCGCCTTCGATCATCATGGGCAGGGTTTCGAGCCCATCTTGCTGCGCATTGGCGGCTTTTTGTGCCAAGGCCGGCAGTTCGGTGATGCGTGGGCGCAGCGTGCCGCTGGTCAAATCAAGGGCTTGATCCTCGCGATAAAACCCGCCCTTGCCTGATTTCAGGCCGGTGAAACCTTCTGAGATCATCCTATCGATCAGGGCGTTTGCCGGGTTGTTGGAGCGTCCAACCGCGTGAAATACGTCATTTTCTGGCAGAATATCGCCCAAAGTGTCCACCACATCGGACATGAGGTCCACGCCGATCATATCGTAAAGACCAAACACCCCCGTTTTTGGAATGCCCATGGGACGGCCCATCAGAGCATCGGCATGTTCGATGCAGAGCCCCTGTTTAAAGGCCTCGTCCATACCCACTTGCAGCGCAAAGACCCCAACGCGGTTGCCCAAAAATCCTGGCGTGTCATTGCAAGGAACCACGCCCTTGCCGAGAATTTCGTCATTGTAGCGCGACAGGCGCTCCATCACATCGGCGCGGGTGTCTGCGCCGCGGACAAGCTCCAAAAGGCGCATGTAGCGCACCGGATTAAAGTAATGGGTGATGGCAAACCTTTGCCGGAAGGCCAAAGGCATTTCCGCCACCAATAGTTTGATTGGAATGGTGGAGGTGTTGGAGGTGACGATACAGTCGTCGCTGATCACCGCATCCAAACGTTTGTACAGATCGCGTTTGATGTCGAGCCGTTCGACCACCGCTTCAACGATCCAATCGCATTCGGCGAGCTTGTCAAAATCGGCCTCGATGGTGCCAGTTTCAATCAGATCAACATTGCCACGCTGGTGCAAAGGTGCGGGCTCAGACTTTTGCAGCCGTTCCAAAGCGTAATCGGTGGCTTTGGTTGTGAGGTCCAAGAGGAGAACCTTGTGGCCTGCATTGGCGATTTGGCCGGCGATGCCAGAGCCCATGGTGCCAGCGCCGATCACTGCGATGCGTTTGAATGTCATGCTCGATGTGCCTGTTAGAAAAATGCCCGGAGGGCTTTGTTGACGTCAAAAGGGTGTTCGGTGATCGACATATGGCCCGATTGGGCAATTTCGACCAGCTCACCCCCTAGCGCAGCCTGCAGGGCCAATCCAGTTTTACGGGGCGTCATTCGGTCCTGGCCGCAGACCACGGTTAAGGTGGGGCAGGTGACAGAGTGCGCGGCGGTGGGGCCATTGGTATAGGCGTTACAAGCCACCAAATCTTTGTGAAGTGTTCCGGGCGCATTGCCAGCCATAAGGCGGCTGCCGTAAAGCATATGTGAGGTGCCGGGCATTGTGTGGTCATGAATATGCCCTGCTGTGCCATGGCCCCAGTCCATCATCGCGGCAATGGCCGCGCTTTCGTTTGTTGCGGCCAGATTGATCAGAGCGTCATTGACCGGGATCGCCAGCGCCGTGCTGATAAAGGCCGCCTTGGCGACGAGATCAGGGTAGCGGCTTGCCAATTCCAATTCGATCAAACCGCCCATGGAGTGACCGACCAAAATGGCTTTGGGGATGCCGAGCGCTTGCATGAATTGTGCATACCAATCGGCCATGGCCTCCACTGTTGTGAGCGCCTCACCCTTCGACAGCCCATGTCCGGGCATGTCGGGCGTGATGCACTGAAAGCCACGATTGGCAAAAAAGCGATGTTGCAACATGAAGCCAAGATGCGATTGGCCGGAGCCGTGCACGAAGAGCACAACCGGTCCTGATGATGGATCAAAATCGCGCCCGCCGGTTGAGGCAAAAATTTCGACATTATTCAGCGTCAGTTTCATGCGCCTGTTCCTTTTGCCTTGGCAGCGGTTAATTTTCCAGCCGTGCGCAGCGCTTGTTTGAAGTCATCGATAATGTCTTTTTGATCTTCCAAGCCCACTGAAATTCGGATCAAATCATCGGTCAGCCCAGCTGAGGCCATGGCCTCAGAGGTCAGATGTGAATGCGTGGTGGAGCCGGGGTGGATCACCAGCGTTTTGGCGTCGCCCACATTGGCCAAATGGCTGGCCAGCTGCACAGATTCTATGAAGGCACGACCCGCGTCACGGCCGCCTTTGATGCCGCAGGCAATGATAGAGCCTTGGCCTTTGGGCATGAGACGCATGGCGGTGTCATGATCTGGATGATCAGGCAAGCTGGGGTGTTTGACCCAGGCGATTTGCTCATGACCTACCAAAAACTCTAACATGGCTGCGGTGTTGGACATATGTTTTTCCATCCGCAGACCAAGCGTTTCGAGGCCTTGTAAGATGTAGAACGCATTTTGCGGTGACATGCAGGGGCCGACATTCATCATGCCTTCCGTGCGGATGCGTACTGACAGGGCCGCCGGGCCAAACTCTTCCCAAAGAATCGCGCCCTGATAGCCGAAATGCGGGGTGGTGAGCATGGGGAATTTATCATTTTGGCCCCAATCGAAATTGCCCCCGTCAATCACGGCACCACCCAAAGCAATGCCATGGCCACCCATCCATTTGGTGAGTGAATGGATCACCACATTTGCGCCCAGTTCTATCGGTTTGACCATCCAAGGGGTGTTGAACGTGGCGTCGATGACTAAGGGAATCCCCGCGGCTTGGGTGATTTTGGCCACAGCCGGCACGTCCATGATATCCATCCCGGGATTGCCGATCACTTCGCCAAAGACCATTTTCGTATTGGGGCGAATGGCCTCAGCAATGGCTGTGGGGTCATTCGGTGGCACGAAGCTGGTCTCGATCCCGTAGCGTTTCAGCGTATGCTCAAACAGGTTGATATTCGCACCATACATTTGCGAGGAGCTGACGATGTGATCGCCGGCGGAGCAAAGTGCCAGAACGGTCACAAACAGCGCTGACATGCCGGAGGCTGTTGCAATGGCTGCAACCCCGCCATCCAAAGCGGCCAGGCGTTGCTCGAGCACGGCGACGGTGGGATTGGTCAAGCGGGAGTAGATATGCCCGCCAACTTCCATATTGAACAGGGCAGCGGCATGTTCTGTGCTGTCAAAAACATAGCTGGTGGTTTGGTGAATAGGCACGGCCCGGCTGCCAAAGCGCGCATCGGGGCTTTGGCCGGCGTGAAGCGATAGAGTGTCGAACTTATAGTCAGCCATGAGTGTGCTCCTGGGCAAGATTTTCAGCGTCGTTGCTATCGCGCAATGGATCATAGCTCAAGCGTCTGCGCCATGGAATTTCATGCGTTACCATTATATATGATTGAAATTACGAGAATATTGGGAGATGTGACGTAGGGTGAGATTGAGCCTGCACAGGGGGCAGACTGCGCCTTGCACGATTTTGTCTTGCGCTACGGGCGGGAGATGGGTTTTAATACTTCCATTATGATATTGATATTTCATGTATTATTTTTAGATTTGTTCTTGGTAGCGCTGGCTTTCTCGCTTTATATGCTCCACTGCAGTCGCGTTGAGCGCCGGAAAATGCGCCGCCTTATTGACCGGTTGCGCCTGTCTAACTCCAAGCTCTCTCGCTATGTTGATCTTGATGATCTGACTGCGGCGCAATTGCGCCGGTACTTGGTGGATCGGATCGACCGCCACAAGCGCCGCGAAACCCACGCGCTGCTTTATGTGGATTTGGATGAGTTCAAGACCGTGAATGACACCTATGGCCATGATGTCGGGGATGCGTTGTTGATCAAGGTGACTGATGCCATGGTGGCGGCTTGTCGTCCTGGAGATTTTGTTGCGCGACTTGGTGGGGATGAGTTTTGCGTCTTTCTTAAAGGCTGTGACTTGGAACGCGCTGGGCAGGTGGCGCGCCGCTTTTTGCAAGCGGTGGTGGAGGTCGCGGGGCGCCGGGTGATCCGCACCGCGAGCATTGGCGTGTGCGAATTGCGGCCAGATCAGAGCATGGAAGATGCATTGAATGTTGCCGACGCGGCGCTCGATGAGGCGAAATCTAAGGGTAAAAATCAAATTCTAGCGGCGGATCAAGATGTTGTGCTCCGCATGCGGCAAAAACAGTCACGCCCTTCTGCTGAGGAGGTCGGAGCGGCTTTGGAAAATGGGGGAATCACCTATTTTGTTCAGCCAATTTTTGATTTGGAACAGGATCGAATTGAAGGGGTTGAGGCTTTGATCCGATGGGTCAAGCCGGATGGTGAGATCTTATTGCCAGGCCAATTTTTGGATCTGATGGCGGACAGTTATAAACGCGGCGTCCGGCCACCACTTGAGGAGGCCAATGCGGCTGCAATTGGATTTTCCAAATTGGACCCGCCGATCTACTGCGGATGGAATATTTCGAGCAAGTTTCTGAACAATACTGTACTGCCGGGCGCAGACGCGGAATGGCTCAAAGCCTTGCTCAACGGCCTGCCGCAAGAAATGACAGTTTTTGAGATTGTTGAGAGCACGGTGATTGAAAATCCCGAGGCCACCAAAACGCTCATCAATAGGCTGAGATCCAAGGGCGTGCGGATTGCCTTAGATGATTTTGGCATTGGGATGTCCAACCTTGAGCGATTGCTTGAATATCCGATTGATATTTTGAAAATTGATTTAAGCTTCGTTCAAAGCCTGACAAGAGGGAGCCGTGAGGGGATTATGCGCGGACTTGTTGAGATGTCCAAAACTATGGGCTTTGAAATTATCGCAGAGGGAATCGAGACTCAGAATCAATTGGACCTCGTGCGCGCAGCGGGAATCACCCATGCGCAGGGGTATTTTCTTGGAAAACCAGGGACAGCTGACTATTGGCTCGAAGAAATATTGCGCCGGCGGTCTCAAAAAACGACATCTGAGTGAAAATATCGATGTGGATATATTCGAGGGTCGGAACTGGCCCTAAATATGTCATTGCCTATGTCCTAATAGAAGGGCAGAAATAAACCCACAGAGATGCTGCGAGAGAAAACCGTGGCATATTCAATCCCTTTAAGGAGCTGCCCCATGAAAATGACCACTGAAGAAGCCTTTGTAAAAACGCTCCAGATGCACGGTATCCGCCACGCTTTCGGGATCATTGGTTCTGCCATGATGCCTATTTCTGATATCTTTCCAAAAGCTGGAATCATGTTTTGGGACTGCGCCCATGAAGGGTCTGCTGGAATGATGGCGGATGGCTACACCCGCGCCACCGGCGAAATGTCCATGATGATCGCGCAAAACGGTCCTGGTATTACCAATTTCGTTACTGCGGTCAAAACCGCCTATTGGAACCATACCCCCCTGCTGTTGGTCACACCACAAGCGGCCAATAAAACCATCGGTCAGGGTGGCTTCCAAGAAGTTGAACAAATGAAATTGTTCGAAGATATGGTTGCCTACCAAGAAGAAGTTCGCGACCCGAGCCGGGTGGCAGAAGTTCTGAACCGTGTCATTATGCAGGCGCATCGGGCCTCCGCCCCGGCACAGATCAACATTCCGCGCGATATGTGGACTCAGGTTGTTGATATTGAGTTGCCAAAAATCGTTGCATTCGAGCGCCCACAAGGTGGGGAGAGTGCGGTTGCGGAAGCGGCTGAGTTGATCTCGAATGCGAAATTCCCGGTCATCTTGAATGGCGCCGGCGTTGTTCTGGCCGATGCGTTTGACGATGTTGCCGCTTTGGCAGAGCGTTTGGACGCACCGGTCTGTGTGGGCTACCAGCACAATGATGCATTCCCTGGCTCGCATCCTTTGTTTGCCGGTCCTTTGGGTTATAATGGCTCAAAAGCGGGCATGGAGCTGATCTCACGGGCTGACGTCGTGGTCGCGCTCGGCACACGGCTTAACCCGTTCTCAACACTGCCGGGCTACGGGATTGATTACTGGCCGGTGAATGCGAAAATCATTCAGGTGGATATCAACCCAGATCGGATCGGTTTGACCAAGCCTGTAAGCGTGGGCATCGTTGGGGATGCGAAAAAAGTGGCGCAAGGCTTGCTGGCGCGCCTGTCTGATACGGCCGGCGATGCGGGTCGTGAAGAGCGCAAGAACTTGATCGCGACAACCAAATCAGCTTGGGCGCAAGAGTTGACTTCAATGGATCACGAAGATGATGATCCAGGCACCACTTGGAACCAGCGTGCACGTGCGGACAAGCCAGATTGGATGTCTCCGCGTATGGCTTGGCGTGCTATCCAATCGGCTCTGCCAAAAGAGGCAATTATCTCCTCAGACATTGGCAACAACTGCGCCATCGGCAACGCCTACCCCTCCTTTGATGAAGGCCGAAAGTATCTGGCTCCGGGTCTCTTTGGTCCCTGTGGCTACGGTCTGCCGTCAATCGTTGGCGCGAAAATTGGCCAACCTCACGTTCCTGTGGTCGGTTTTGCAGGTGACGGCGCCTTCGGGATTGCGGTTAATGAGCTGACGGCCATTGGTCGGGACGAATGGCCTGCTGTGACACAGATCGTGTTCCGCAACTACCAATGGGGTGCAGAAAAGCGCAACTCAACCCTCTGGTTCGACGATAACTTCGTTGGCACTGAGTTGGACACCAAAGTCTCCTATGCCGGCATCGCGCAGGCCTGTGGTTTGATTGGTGTGCAAGTGAAAACCATGGAAGAGTTGACCGATGTGTTAAACCAAGCCATCAAAGATCAAATGGAAAACAATAAAACCACTTTGATCGAGGTCTTGTTGAACCAAGAATTGGGTGAGCCTTTCCGTCGGGATGCAATGAAAAAACCTGTTCAAGTTGCAGGCGTGTCTTCGACAGATATGGCGGCTGAATAAGGAGCTTCGGTGTGGCGGCATTTCGCGATATTCTTGCCGCCACCTCTGGCGCAACACCAACCATTGTATTGAGCGAGGGCGCCGACCCTCGCGTTGCAGAAGCCGCGGTTGCGGCTTCTGTTGCTAATTTGGCAAAAATTATTTGCATCGGCGATCCGGCCTTGGTGCAACCGGCGCTTGCTGCGGCGGGCTCAGTGGGCGATATCGCAATCGAAGACCCCGCCACAAGCCCGCGATTGCCCGGCTATATTGCAGATTATGTGCGCAAGCGTGCGGCAAAGGGCATGACGCCCGAAAAAGCCCAGCTTGAATTGTCCCAAGCCAATTTTTTTGCAGCCGCCATGGTCGCGGCCGGGGATGCCGATGGTACGATTGGTGGCGCAGTCTATTCCACACCCGATATCATCCGCGCAGCACTCAAAGTGATTGGCACGGCGGAGGGTACAAAGCTTTTATCGTCTTTTTTCTTTATGCTTTTCGAAGATCGCCCGGATCTGCCCAGCCCGGTGAACGTCTTCACCGATTGCGGTCTGGTGATTGACCCCAGCGCCGAGGAACTGGCTGATATTGCGATTTCCTCTGCAGAGTCGATGCGTTGTCTCACCGGACTGGAGCCAAAAATCGCCATGCTATCGTTCTCCACGCGGGGCAGTGCCAAACATGCCAGTGTCACCAAAGTTAGCGAGGCCACGGCTTTGTTGCAGGCCG
>ENA-ORCY01001696-ORCY01001696.1-marine-metagenome-genome-assembly--contig:-NODE-1696-length-10024-cov-2.421434_pt1 | contig 10024 bp, 11 predicted proteins | sample MGYA00248634_ERZ508507 | MGnify/ENA primary metagenome ERZ508507 (study PRJEB26178, sample SAMN06266269) | marine metagenome | isolation source: Columbia River Estuary | place: USA:Columbia River... | reverse complement strand
CCATGGTTGAAAGGAATTTATAACTATGCTTATTTTAAACGAATATAATTTACGTATATATTTAAGTAATGAGTGAAGTACATGAATTTACTAGATTTTCATGCTGGAATTGAACATCCGTTTTTTTTGATTGCTGGACCTTGCGTTATCGAGTCAGAGGTACTTGCAATTGAGACTGCGAGCTATCTTAAAAAGGTGTGTAGTGAGCTCAACATTAACTTTATATACAAATCTTCCTTTGATAAAGCTAATCGCACTAGTGCCGATAGTTTTCGAGGTTTAGGGGTTGAAGAAGGACTTAGGATACTTGAAAAGGTTAAATCAGAGGTAGGCGTTCCAGTTTTGACTGATGTCCATGAAGACTCTCCTTTGGACGAAGTGAGTGCTGTAGTCGATGTACTTCAGACGCCAGCCTTTCTGGTTAGGCAAACAAATTTTATTCAAAATGTCTGTAATCAAGGGTTACCAGTAAACATTAAAAAAGGACAATTTCAAGCGCCCTGGGATATGAGTAATGTTGTGGATAAAGCTAAAGCCACCGGAAACCAACAAATATTGGTCTGTGATCGTGGCACCTCTTTTGGCTACAATACTTTAGTCTCAGATATGAGAGGTCTTTCTAGTATGCGATCGACTGATTGTCCGATCGTGTTTGATGCAACCCACTCAGTCCAGCAGCCAGGAGGACAGGGTAAGTCTTCCGGCGGCCAAAGAGAAATGGTTCCAGTTTTGGCAAGGGCTGCTGTGGCTGTAGGAATTTCCGGAATATTTATGGAGACACATCCAAATCCAGACTCAGCTTTGAGCGATGGTCAAAATTCCATGCCAATGAACTTAATGTTTACGCTTCTTGAAACGCTTAAGGAGATAGATTCAGTGACCAAAAAAAATAACTTACTAGAGGATTCTATCAATGACTAGAATTGCCATAAACGGATCAAAAGGAAAAATGGGTCAAACCCTTATTGAAGCAGTTAATTTAAACTCAAAAACAGAGTTTGGAGCTGGCCTTGATAAAGGAGATAGTTTGGATGATGCACTAGATGATTTCGATGTTCTGATTGATTTTTCAAGGCCAGAGGCATCTTTAAATGCTATTTCTACTTGTAAAAGCTCAGGTAAGGCAATGGTTATCGGAACAACTGGCTTCAGTGATAATGAGCTAGAGCTAATTCATCAGGCGTCCAAAGAAATACCAATTGTTTTTGCGCCTAACATGAGTGTTGGAGTTAACTTAACTCTAAAAATACTTGAAACATCTGCAAAAGTTATTGGGCCTGACTCGAGTATAGAGATTATTGAAGCTCACCATCGATTCAAGGTTGACTCTCCCTCGGGGACAGCAATTAAGATGGGTGAGGTGGTCGCAAATGCACTAGGTAGAAATTTATCAGACTGCGCAATCTATGGTCGTGAGGGTATTGAAGAGCCTAGAGATTTAAATACGATTGGCTTTTCATCTATCAGAGGCGGTGATGTTATCGGTGAGCATACTGTTGCATTTTTTATGGATGGTGAGAGGGTCGAAATAACTCACAAGGCGTCCTCTCGAATGATTTATGCAAATGGTGCTGTAAGGGCAGCTAACTGGCTTTTTGATAAACCAAGTGGTCTATATTCAATGCAAGACGTTTTAGACCTTTAGGAATTAATTATGTTGTACGCAATTATTGCTCAAGATATTGAAAATAGCTTATCAAAGCGGATGGAGGCTAGGCCATCTCATGTCGCAAGGATGATCGAATTGAAAGATCAAGGTAGACTCATTTTGGCGGGCCCTCATCCATCGATTGATGTCTCAGAGCCGGGCGAAGCTGGTTTTTCAGGGTCTTTGATTGTTGCAGAGTTTGATGATCTCCAGCAGGCACGTCAATGGGCAGATGCTGACCCCTATGTTACTGCAGGCGTTTATTCAAGTGTAGTTGTAAAACCATTTAATAAGGTTTTGCCTTAAAGGTCTACAATTTTTCTAAATTTAAAGGATAATTTGGCACTTTTGAAAAACCAGTTAGTTCACAGGGAGATTTGGGTATCAATTACCTGACTGATAATGATTACAGTTAAAAACTTATCAAAACATTTTGGCGGTATCAAGGCTGTAGACGATGTAGATTTGCACATTGATAAAGGCTCAATTACAGGTTTAGTCGGGCCCAATGGTGCTGGCAAAACGACAATGTTTAACCTTATAGCTGGACTATATCAGCCAACCGAAGGTGAAATTATTCTTGATGGCGAAGACGTCACAGAGCTTACATCACACCAGCTTTTTCATAAAGGCTTGCTTAGAACATTTCAGATTGCTCACGAGTTTCCTACGCTAAGCGTTCTTGAAAATCTGATGATGGTTCCAGCTAATCAGCTGGGTGAAAGTCTCATGAACACCTGGTTAAGGCGTTCACAAATAAATGAGGAAGAAAAAGCTCTTCAGATTAAAGCAGAAGAAGTGGTTGAATTTCTGAGCATTAGCCACCTTAAGAATGAAAGAGCAGGAAATCTTTCGGGTGGCCAGAAAAAATTATTAGAGTTAGCAAGGACAATGATGGTTGATGCCAAAGTTGTTCTTCTGGACGAGGTTGGTGCGGGTGTAAATAGGACGCTACTCAATCAGATTGGTGATGCAATTCTGAGACTCAATAAAGAAAGGGACTATACATTTTGTATGATTGAGCATGATATGGATTTTATTTCTAGACTTTGTGATCCAGTTGTAGTTCTTGCAGAAGGTCAAATTTTGACAAGTGGAACTCCTGATGAAATTAAGAGTAGTGATGCAGTTATTGAGGCCTATTTAGGCAAAGGAATTAAAACTGAGGCGACTCATTAATGGCTTATCTTGAAGGTAAAAATCTGGTTGCTTCTTATGGCGTAGTTCCAATTCTTCACGAGTGTTCTGTTGAGGTTGAAAAGGGTGAATTGGCAGTCATTGTTGGCCCAAATGGAGCGGGTAAATCGACTGTTATGAGGGTTCTTTTAGGAATGTTAGATGCAACTTCAGGCTCAGTGACACTAGATGGTAAAGATATTTCTATGCTTTCTACTCAGGATAGAATCGGTATGGGCTTAGCATTCGTCCCTCAAACTAAAAATGTTTTTCCGTCAATGACAGTTGAGGAAAACCTTGAAATGGGCGGTTTTATTAGGAAAGATGACATCAGTAAAACGATTCAAGAGGTCTATGAATTGTTTCCAATACTTTATGACAAACGTAAACAATTAGCTGTTCAGTTGTCAGGCGGCCAAAGACAACAGGTTGCTTTTGGTAGGGCTATGATGACCAAACCATCAGTAATGCTCCTAGATGAACCAACTGCAGGCGTTTCGCCTATTGTCATGGATGAAATTTTTTCGAACATATTGGATGTGAGAAATGCTGGAATGGCCGTTTTAATGGTTGAGCAGAATGCCCAGCAAGCATTGAATATTGCGGATAAGGGCTTTGTTCTTGTCTCTGGACGCAATGAACATACTGGAACTGGAAAGGAACTTATCAATGATCGCGAAGTTCGAAAGAAATTTTTGGGGGGATAGATGTCAGATTCAATCGATATAATTAATGCTTTCGCCCTAATGACAAATTTTGTCATTCTTCCTGCTTTATCATATGGCTCTCAGTTGGCGCTTGGTGCTCTTGCAGTGACCTTAGTATATTCAATTTTGAGGTTTTCCAACTTTGCTCAGGGTGATAGCATGGCTTTTGGAACGATGCTTGTTATTCTAATTAGTGGTTATATGATTAGCAAAGGTTGGACCATAACAGGCTTTCCTACCGCTATTTTGGCAATTCCATTGGCTTTAATTGGTATGTCAATTTACCTACTTACTATGGACAGGCTGGTCTACAGACATTATAGAAAAATTAAGGCCAAGCAAAATATTGTTGGTATTACTGCATCAATTGGTGTGATGTTTGTCACTGGTGGTATCGTAAGATTTATATTAGGCGCCTCTGCACAAAGATTTGGGGACGGTGAGCGATTTATTTTTTCTGTTAGAGAATTCAAAGCCTTTACTGGACTTGAACAGGGGATTGCATTTAAAACATCTCAATTTTTAACTATAACTCTTGCCATATTGTTGGTTGCTTTTCTATTCTATTTTTTACAAAAAACAAAAACTGGAAAAGCCATGCGAGCTTATTCTGATAATACAGAGTTAGCTCTTCTTTCTGGTATTGACCCAGATAAAGTCGTTCAAATAACCTGGCTACTTGTTGCCCTTTTTACAACGATTGCTGGAACACTTTATGGCCTAGATAAAGGCTTTGCCCCTCAACAGTATCATTTGTTGCTTTTACCAATTTTTGCCTCAGTGATTGTAGGAGGTATTGGTTCACCCATTGGGGCAATTGCGGGAGCATTTTTGGTTGCATTTTCTGAGATACTGCTTACTTATGCTTATAAGAAATTTTTAATATATTTACTCCCGCTCTCTATGCATCCGAGCTCACTTGTTCAGCTCATTGGAACAGAATACAAATACGCAATATCCTTTGTTATTTTGGTGATTGTTCTTTTAATAAGGCCTACAGGAATATTTAAAGGTAAGGTGATAGACGGTGAATAATATGAATACTTTGTTTCAGGCTAATAAAGCCATTGTCTACTTCACAATAATGGCATTGGTGCTTTTATTTGTGGGTTTAAACCAGTCTTGGGCACTAGCTCTTGGCATAATAAATATGTCATTAATATCAGCCATAATGGCTCTAGGTGTCAATATTCAATGGGGTTATGCAGGTTTAATGAATGTAGGAATTATGGGCTTCGCTGCACTAGGAGGCGTCAGTGTTGTTTTAATTGCTCAGCAGCCTGTTACTGAGGCGGTTGACGCTGGCGGTATTAAAATGCTTATTGCTTTGATTATGGGAGCAGCAACTATTACTGCAGGAATACTGCTCAATCGAAGAGGCGTGAATAAATGGCTAATAGCTGCGATTGTGGTTACTGGCTATCTTTTCACAAGATATTATTTCTCTGAAGCTGCAGATATTATTGAAAAAGTAGACCCTGCAATTACAGGCTACTTGGGCGGATTTGGGCTTCCAATTGCTTTTTCATGGATAGTAGGGGGAGTCATTGCGGCTGGAGCAGCCTGGTGGGTTGGAAAGATAACTTTAGGTTTAAGGACTGATTATCTTGCCATTGCAACTCTGGGTATTTCTGAAATTATTTTGTATGTTATTAAAAATGAAGATTGGTTTGTGAGAGGCCTTAAAAATGTTTATGGACTTCCAAGACCAGTCCCCTATGAAGTTGATATGCAACAATCTGAATGGTTTCAAAATGTAGTTACTTGGATTCATAAATCAGAGCTTCAATTGCTTTCTCAAACAGAACAAATTGATAAGCTAAGTGATTATGTCAGAGAAGCAGCTGTTGTTTTTGTCAAACTTTGTTATTCAGGTTTATTTATTGCAATTTTGGTTGCACTCATAGTTCTTTCTAATCTTGCTTTAAATTCTCCATGGGGCAGAAAAGTAAGGGCGATCCGAGACAATGAGGTGGCAGCCTCAGCAATGGGAAAAGACATTAAGCGTCAGCATCTTCAAATTTTTGTTCTTGGCTCTGCAATTGTAGGAATAGCCGGAGCTTTATTGGTTACCTATGATGGAATATTTATACCAACTGCATATCTACCGCTCAGGTTTACATTTTTAATCTGGGTGATGGTCATTCTTTGCGGTTCAGGGAATAATATGGGCTCTGTTTTAGGCGCATTTATCATCTGGTTTATATGGATTCAATCAGGTCCTATGGGGCTTTGGTTTGTTGAAATGCTGAGTAATAATATGTCAGAAGGGAGCACATCTTTAGAATTTATTGAAGATCGAGTGCACTATCTTAGGCTTGTCTTTATGGGAGGGATATTGCTTCTTATAATGAGATTTTCACCCAGTGGTCTTTTACCTGAGAAAAATAAAGAACTCTAATTTCGCTGTAAATGGTTGCTAGATTAGCCTTTTATTGAGTTTTTTTTCACATATTTTTAACACAAACTACAGGAAACTGTTTATCATTACGGGTGAATCCCTTAGGAAATACGTCTTAATTTAATATTGAGCCTAGGGAATCTTTTTTTTATATTAGGAGACAAAATGAAAAGTTATTTAAAGACAACAGCTGGCGTAGTATTGTCAGCAACGATGGCAACTGCATCATATGGTGCTACTGTCAACGTAGGAGAGCTTCAAGGATTTACAGGTCCACTTGAATCTATGATCGGTGCTATGTCAGGTGGTGCAAATCTTGCTGTAACAGAAGTGAACGCATCTGGTAAGTACTTGCAAGGCACAATCAATGTAGTACAGGGTGACTCAGTATGTATCGACGCAGCGGTTGCAATTGCACAAGCTGAAAAAATGGTAAATGATGATAATGTTATGGCTATTATGGGTCCTAACTGTTCAGGTAACACTGGTGCAGTTATTACTAATGTATTAGTACCTAATGGTATCGTTTCAATTTCACCATCAGCTACGTCACCTGCATTAACTACTCTTGAAGATGGTGGATGGTTCTTTAGAACTGCACCATCAGATGCTAGACAAGGGCCAGTACTTGCAAGTATTGCAATGTCTAGAGGCCAAACTGATATGGCTGTAACTCACTCAAACAGTGACTATGGTAAAGGTTTAGCTGATGCATTTGTTACTGCTTATGAAGCGATGGGTGGAACGGTAACTGTTATGGCTGGACATGATGACGATAAAGCTGACTATTCGGCTGACGTTGCTGCACTATCTGCAGGTGGCTCAGCTACATTAGCTATCTTAGGTTATGCTGATACTGGTGGTAGAGGAATTATTGCTGCATCAGAAGATACTGGCGCTTTCAGTGACTATGTATTTGGTGATGGAATGATCAGTGATGTGACTTCAGCTGCTGTTGGTGATGGTTCATGGGGTACTTTACCATCTCCAGATGCTGCTTTAGGCACAAACTGGAAAGCTGTCGCTGCTGCAGGCGGTGTTGATGGTTCTGGTGTTTACTCTGCTGAGTCATACGATGCTATGGCGTTAATTATCTTAGCATCACAAGCTGCTGGATCTACTGATAGAGCTGCTATCCAGGCACAAGTGTTGAATGTTGCTAATGCACCAGGAAATGAGTGTCATGCAGGTAAGCTTGCTGAGTGCTTGAAAATGATTTCAGGTGGTCTTCCAGTTGACTATGTCGGCGCTACTGGCGTTGAGATGGATGCTGGCGGAACTGCAAATGGTTCATATGCAGAGCGTGAAGTTATTGGTGGCGCATTCACTGATGTGAAGATCCACAAATAAAAGATCTGATTTCTATGAAAAGCCCATCTTAGGATGGGCTTTTTTTTTACAAACTAATAGTTTCACTTCATAAATCAGGAATATAAAACTTTTGAATTCATTAACATTATAATAAAGTAAGTTACAAGAAAATAAAGGTGGTCTAAATGAATAACAATGAAATTTTAGATAGTATTAAAAAAGCTTTTAAGTTAACCATTGATAAGCTTGATAATCATTACATGTTTTATCTGGATGAAATGGTTACTCCTAAGCTTATTACACTATTCTATTGGATACTTTTATTTGCTTTTATCACAAAAGGTCTAGGAGACATTTTTCTTGAAGGTGATTTTTGGAGAGGTTTAGTCTGGGTTGTTGGTGGATCTCTTGCATCAAGAGTGGCTTGTGAAATGGTTGTCATTCTATTTCGTATCAATGAAAACTTGAATGAAATAAATGATAAAACGAGTGAGAGTGACACTCTAAGCAATACAAGTTTTGAAAAAGATTACTATAAACATTAAAAGTAAATAGGGACTATTTAGTCTACAATAAGTCTTTTATCTTTTGCTTTTAGTCCAATGAATAAAGGCATTCTTTTTGTTCTCTCAGGATACCTAATGTGGGGTTGCTTCCCCCTTTATTGGGCCTTGCTCAACCATGTTAATCCCTCTGAAGTTCTTATTCATAGGATGCTATGGGCAGTTCCAGTTTTATTTCTTTTAGTTCACTTTAAACCTTCATGGAAAAATAATTTTAAAGAGTCTTTATCCTCAAAAAAGGAATTAGTCTTTCTATTTATAACTGCAATTCTTATAACAATTAACTGGGGCGGCTATATTTATGCAGTTAACTTAGGTCGAGTTGTAGAGGCTTCTATGGGTTATTTTTTATCACCCGTTATAAACATGATAGGCGGTTATATTTTCTTTCACGAGAGGATTTCTAAATTAAAACAACTAGCTGTATTATTTGCTACAGTTGGCGCTTTATATTATGTATTTAGTGGAGACTCATTTCCCTGGCTAGGTTTCTTAGTAGGCTTTACTTTTTCTGCTTATGGAATTGCAAGAAAAGCGATGGCTTCATCAGCAGTACCAGGGCTTTATATTGAAACATTGATACTTCTTCCTTTTCTATTAATATTCTCATTGTGGTTTTATACTAATTACGATGTTGCTTTTTTTAATGTAGATGTTTCGACAGATATTCTTTTATTTTTAGCAGGCGCTGTAACAGTTGTGCCATTAGCTTTATTTACTGCAGGAACTAAGTTATTACCTTTGACGACAGTAGGGATTTTGTTTTTGATAACACCAACAATTCAATTTCTTATAGGCTATTATTTACAAAACGAGCCTGTCAATTCAAACCAGTTAATAGGTTTTGTTGGAGTTTGGGCAGGACTTATAATATATAGCTATGCCTTAGTTAAGAATAAATGATCCATTATTAATCATTTTAATGAGTAATGAAAAATACAAAGAGCATGATCTCAACAATTTATCAAACATTGCATGCTGCTGATTCAGAAGAGTTAGAAGGTATTTATAAAAAATGGGCATCAAATTACGACCATGATGTTGTTGAGTTAGCAGGTTATGTTGGTCATTTAATTACGTCTAGTCTCTTAATCTCAAAACTCAAAAATAAAAAAGCGAAGATTCTTGATGCTGGCTGCGGCACAGGACTTGTTGGAGAAATATTATTTGAAAACAACTATAAAAATATAGAGGGGGTTGATTTTTCTTTTATACAACCTATTCAATATAAATATACAGATCCTACCAAAGGGGATGTTTATCAACCATTGGCGGTAATTCCTTCAAAAGAAACCAAATATGATAAGGAAGTCTATTTGATGAGATCCAATAAGCCTATTGAAATAAGTTACCAGCAAATAGATCATCAAGGAGCTACCGTTCAAAAATCAATATCCATCAAAAATTCCAATGAATCTTTACCGACCAATAAAAATGATATTTACAGAAAGACCATTCAATATGATCATATCCCTACTTTAAATTATTTTACTACTGCTAATACTAAAATTGTACCCATAAATGCTACCGTACACGTAAAAGAAGTAAGAGTAAAAGTTAGTGCCATGAATAATATACCTGCATATCCTTCAGAACTTTCTCTCTCCAATGAAAAACGTTTTAATGATTGAGGAATCTCAATTTCATAAAAACCAAAAAGTGAAAAAGCAAAATAGATGAATAAAAAGGCAATAAATAAATTTACGTAAGGATTAGCGGCGAGCTGTGTTGCGCCTGAAGCACCAAGAAAAATAGCTAGTAACATCCCCAATAATGTGAATGTCATAACAATGCCTAACATATAAACTGAAGCATCTTTAATAGGTGAAGTTTTTTTATCTTCACCTCTTTTCAAGAAAAAGGAAATTGTAATGGGTATCATTGGGAAAACACATGGTGTTAACAATGCAGCAAATCCCATAATTAGTGAAATAAGAAGAAATCCTCCAATATCAGAATCATCGAGCTTTAAACGATTAAATACAGAGTCTTTTGAAAAATCGAAATTATTAACTGTAAACTGCTCTCTTATATTACCGCTCTCCAACACAAATTCAACAGTTTCACTATATTCATTAGGTGGATAACATAGATTTCCTGTACAAACTTGATATTGAACCGTTACATCAAATGAATATACACCATTAGACAAATTTTTATATAAAATAATAGGCACTCTAAATAAAGGATTGCCTTCATGATACTTGGTAATATTATC
>ENA-ORCY01001683-ORCY01001683.1-marine-metagenome-genome-assembly--contig:-NODE-1683-length-10064-cov-4.419746_pt1 | contig 10064 bp, 8 predicted proteins | sample MGYA00248634_ERZ508507 | MGnify/ENA primary metagenome ERZ508507 (study PRJEB26178, sample SAMN06266269) | marine metagenome | isolation source: Columbia River Estuary | place: USA:Columbia River Estuary... | reverse complement strand
GAGGGGACTTGAACCCCTAATCCCTTGCGGGAACTAACACCTCAAGCTAGCGCGTCTGCCAATTCCGCCACCCGGACAATGCGGGCATACTTTAGCCCATGAAACTAACTGATGCCCAGCGCCAAGAACTAGAAGAAGATGTAGTAAAGCTCTGCCAGGAATTGATTCAGATTCCAAGCGTCAATTATGGCGAAGGCAAAGGTGATGAGAAAGCAGCAGCTGAGTATGTGGCTGCCAAGATGAAAGAAGTTGGAATTGAGAGCAAGATTTATGAGAGCGCGCCAAATAGATGCTCGGTAGTTGCAAGAATTGAAGGAAGAGATAAATCAAAACCTGGCCTTGTTGTAAATGGCCATCTTGATGTGGTTCCAGCAAATGCAGCTGATTGGTCGGTAGATCCATTCTCTGGAGCTATTAAGGATGGATGCATCTGGGGTCGCGGCGCAGTTGATATGAAGAATATGGATGCGATGATTCTTGCCGTTATAAGACTCTGGGCAAAACATAATTATCAACCAGAGAGAACAATTGTCATTGTCTTCTTTGCCGATGAAGAAGCTGGCGGAATTTATGGCTCAAGGTGGATGGCCGAAAAACACCCAGAAGTTTTTGCAGGATGTAGCGAGACAGTTTCAGAAGTTGGAGGTTTTTCTCTAACACTTCTCTCTGGGAAGCGTGTATATGCAATTGAAGCTTCTCAAAAAGGAATCGAATGGATGAGATTGACTGCAGAGGGCGTTGCAGGCCATGGCTCGATGGTTAATAACGCAAATGCTGTGACTCGTTTAAGCGAGGCTATCGCAAAGATTGGTAACTACACTTGGCCGCAGAGAATAACTAAAACGAGCGATCTTTTCTTCCAGAAAATCTCTGAAATCTCTGGAAAGCCATATGATAAAAATAATCTCCAGCCACTAATTGATGAAGTTGGCCCCATGGGCAAGATGATTGGCGCAACGCTTTGTAACACGACAAATCCAACAATGCTTGAGGCTGGATATAAGGCAAATGTAATTCCCCAGAGCGCAAGCGCTGTCGTTGATGGCAGAACTCTGCCAGGTTATGAGAAAGAGCTTCTCGATACCGTTAGATCACTTGTGGGTGAGCATGTAAAGGTTGAGAGCTTGGTCTCTGATATTCCGCTAGAAGTTGAATTTGGCGGGCCACTGGTTGATGCAATGATTGCAGCGATTAAGTCAGAGGATCCAGATGGAATTCCTATTCCATACCTACTTAGCGGTGGAACAGATAACAAGGCTTTAGCAAAGCTTGGAATCGTTGGCTATGGATTTAGCCCATTAAAGCTTCCACCTGATCTTGATTTCACAGGGTTATTCCATGGAATTGATGAGCGAGTTCCAGTTGATTCACTGCAATTTGGCGCAAGGACTCTCTTTCACTTCCTTGTTAATGCTTAATTAGCACTTATCTCATCAAGTGCTTCACGAACTGGAATAGGAAGAGTTACAGATTCGGCGCTTAACGCTCCGCGAAGTTGGGCGCCTGTTCTAGCTCCGATAACTGCTGAGGTAACTCCAGGGCAATCTCGAACCCAGGCAAGTGAAACCTCCAGTGGCGATAAGCCAAGTCCATCAGATGCCACCATGACTGCTTCAACGATCTTTCTGGAACGCTCATCTAGATATGGTTCTATGAAAGATGAGAAGTGGGGAGAGGCTCCTCTTGAATCGGAGGGAAGCCCTGAGCGATATTTACCAGTTAATACACCGCGCCCTAGGGGAGACCAAGCTAAAACTCCAACACCTAACTCTCTCGATGCCGGCAATATCTCTCTTTCAACTCTTCTATTGAGTAATGAGTATTCATTCTGAGTGCTAATAATTGGAGCTTTCCCAAAAATTGGATTTTGTAGCGTAACTGATCTTGCCAATTGCCAAGCAGCGAAATTAGAAATTCCTACATGTCTAGCTCTTCCAGTACTTACTGCATAATCTAGAGCGCTTAATACCTCCTCGAGCGGAGTCTTCTCATCCCAGGTATGAATCTGCCATAGGTCTACATACTCACTTCGAAGGTGAGATAAAGATCGATCAAGATCTGCAATAAGTGAGGTTCTAGAATTATCAACTATTCTCTCGCCGTTTTTGAAAGAAATTCCGGCCTTTGTCGCGATGACAATCTGATCTCTTGGAACCATAACTCCAAGAAAACCGCCAAGAACTCGCTCCGCGTCGCCATTGCCATAAACGGCTGCAGTATCAATGAAGTTTCCGCCAGCATCTAAGTAGAAACGGAGCTGCTCTGCAGCCTCATGCTCATCGGTATCTCGCCCCCAGGTCATTGTTCCTAGGGCCAGACGGGAGACTCTAACCCCGCTACGACCTAATTGACGTAACTCCATGTAATGACCCTAGCAAAGATACTTCGAAAAGAAGTGGAAGCCTTAAAGAGATAATCTTAAGGCTATGACTACTTTCCTGTTTCTACGTCATGCCCATTCACAGGCAAATAGCCAAGGAATTCTTGCAGGGCAATTAGAGGGGATAGGACTATCTAAAGGTGGCTATGCCCAGGTAGATAAACTTTCATCGGCTTTCAAAGATCTCAAGATTGATCGAATAATTTCAAGCCCGATGCAGCGTTGTCTTGAAACAGTTGAAGCCTTAGCAAAGTCAAAAAAGAAGCGCGTCTCTATCGATAAGCGTTTAATTGAGATGAACTATGGCTCTTGGAGTGGAGAAAAACTCTCAAAATTGAGTCGGATGAGGCAATGGAGAGTTATTCAATCAAAGCCCTCTTCCTTTAGATTTCCAAAAGGCGAGAGTTTTAAAGAGCTGGAGGCGAGAATCGAATTACTGCTTAAGCAGCTCTCTCGCAAGCATCCTAAAGAGACAATTCTATTAATCACCCACGGCGATATTGTAAAGATTGCTGCCAGCCTCACAGTTGGTTCAGGGCTTGATAATTTTCAAAAGTTTGCAGTTGATCCATGTTCATTGACAACAATTTCTTGGAGCGCCAAGAGTCGAACTCTTATTTCCTTCAATCAAAAGATCGTCTCCATTAAGGGAGAGAAGAGAAAGACGAGAAGATCTGGCAATACATTAGGTGGATCAAAAGATGTCGCATAGAAGGATCTATAACCTAGATGAGATTGATCGCTTTATCCTTGGCACTGTTGGCCAGCCTGGTGAGCGAGAGTTCTATATTCAAGTAAAGAAGGCTGGTCAGGTATTTTCATTCGCTCTTGAGAAAGCCCAAGCTCAAGCCCTTACTGAGCGTTTTAAAGAGATGCTCCGCGAGGTAAAAAGCTCTGAGGGTGCTGCTCCAAGAGATAACGAGCCACTTGAGATGCCAATTGAATCTGAATTTAGCTTAGGGGTGATGGCGCTAACCTGGCAGATAGATTCTCAGATGATTAGATTTGAAGGTCAAGCTATTACTGGCGATCAAGGCGATGAAGTAATCTTTGATGAATTAGCTAGCGATGAAACTGAGGGCGCTCCAGCAATCCTTCGAATACGGATCACCACATCACAGGCCCGTAGTTTCATTGATCGAGCATCGAGTGTTATTAAAGCTGGTCGCCCTCCTTGTATGTTCTGTGGAGCTCCAGTTAATCCTGATGGCCATATCTGCCCCAGAATGAATTAAATGTTAAGTAGAGAAGAGCTGCTAGCAGGTGAGCTAGTAGTAGAAGGTCGGTTAGTGGATGCTTCAAATGCCACTTTATTTGGCAAAGTATTGCTAGATGATAAATCTAGCTATTCAGTTGTTTATAAACCGATTGCAGGTGAGCGAGCCCTCTGGGATTTCGCAGATGGCAATCTTGCTTCAAGGGAGGTTGCAGCATTTCTGATAAGCGAGATAGGTAATTTCAATTGCGTCCCCTTAACAGTGATGCGAGATGGCCCCTTTGGTATAGGCGCTGTGCAGCAATGGATCGAGCTTGACCCGGATTTAGATCTGATTGCCATAGGACAAGAGTCATCGCCTGCAATTCGAAACCTTGCTCTCTTTGATGTGGTTATCAACAACACTGATAGGAAATTTGGTCATCTCCTGCCAATTTCAGATTCACAAATCCTTGGCTGTGATCATGGTCTGACTTTCCATCAGGAATTCAAATTAAGAACGGTCATATGGCATTACGCAGGAGTAGAGCTAGATAACGATGAGATTGAAAAACTGAAAGCTTTGAAAAGTCGTCTAGAGGGTGAATCTAGAGCCAGCCTTGAAGAGCTAATCACTTTAGATGAGATCAACGCTCTCCTTGAGAGGATAGATACATTGATTTCAGAGGGCTTTCCCTACCCTTCTGAGCAGTGGCCTGCGGTTCCATGGCCGCCAGTATGAGGCGAAGTAAAAACTTTGAGAGATTTGTAGGCTAGGGCCATGCTCTCTTGGCCAGATGCCTATATGCCGCCAGCTCTGGCAGGTATTAAGCATCCAACGCTACAACTCTTTGACTCTTACAAAGATAAGAAAGTAGATATCTTAGGCGAGAAGTGCTCAATCTATATCTGCGGTGTCACCCCTTATGACGCTACCCATATGGGACATGCTGCAACCTATCTAACATTTGATCTCGTAAATAGATATTTAAAAGCAAGTGGGAAAAACGTTTCATTTGTTGAAAATATTACAGATATCGATGACCCGCTACTAGAGCGAGCGGCGCGGGATAATCAAGATTGGAGAGAGCTCGCTGAATCGCAGATAGAACTCTTTCGCGAGGATATGACATCACTTGGAGTGCTGCCTCCCAACGCTTATCGCGGAGTAATCGAATCTATGGATGAAATTATCTCCTTAGTTGAAGAATTAATTGCCACTGGAAAAAGTTATGAATTAGAAAGAGATATCTACCTTGATCTAAAACAAGTAGATGGCGCATTAGAGAATCTGCCCCTTGCTCTAGATCAAGCCCTGAAAATATTTGCAGAGCGAGGAGGAGATCCAGCAAGAGTTGGTAAGCGCCACGCTCTAGATCCGCTGCTTTGGAAAGCGCGCAAGGGAGATGATCCGTTCTGGGAAGCTCCATTTGGCCAGGGAAGACCTGGTTGGCATATTGAATGCACCGCGATTGCGCTAAGAAATCTACCTAAAGCATCTTCTACCTCGATAACGCTGCAAGCTGGCGGTAATGACTTAATGTTTCCACATCATTACATGACCGCTCTTCAAGCAAGGGCGCTTACTGGAGTTGAGTTTGCGAGCTGTTACTGCCATGCGGGGATGATTGGCTTAGATGGCGAGAAGATGAGTAAGAGCAGAGGCAATTTAGTCTTTGTATCAAAACTTCGCCAAGAAGGTGTTTCACCAGCTCTGATAAGAATTGCGCTTTTCTCAGGTAGATACTGCGCTGATCGCATGTGGAGTAGAGAGTTGATAGAGGATGCAGGCAAGATTTTAGCTAGATTACTAAGCGCCTTATCTCGGCAAGAGGTCGCTCCAACCTTTGAAGTCGTTCAAGAAATTGTTAACGCCATCTCTGATGATTTAAATACCCCTAAAGTCTTTGATCTTCTTAATACTTGGTGCCTGAAGAGTGAAGAGGGCGAAGTTGGAGGAAGCCCTGGAGAGATATCTAGGGCCCTTGATACCTACCTTGGAATTACTCTTTAGATCCCTGGGTTTCTTCGTAAGAATCGCTCAACTTCTTTAGCGATACTCTCGCCAGATATCTCTGGCAACTCTGCAGAATCTTTTGAACTCTCAAGTTGTCTTACATAATCGCCAACTTCAACATCATCTTCGGCCATCTGATCAACTTGGAGCTCCCATTGTTTTGCTCTTTCAGGCAGATCACCTTGAGAAAGAGAGGTTTCAAGAAAATCTTCTAAAGCATTTATCAAGGCAAGTGCAGCTTTTGGACAAGGGGGAGTAGCGACATAATGAGGAACAGCGGCCCATAGAGATATTGCATCTATTCCTCTTTTATACGATTGGTCTTGAAGCACTCCGATAATTCCCGTAGGGCCTTCATACTTTGATATCTCAAGGCCGAACCGCTCAGAGACTTCAGGATGAGCGCCACTTAAAGCGATATTAAATGGTCTTGAATGGGGAGTATCTGCAAGAAGTGCGCCGAGAGAGATAACCATTGAAACTTCATAATCATCTGCTAGATCTAGTAAATCTTCAACAAAGCTCTTCCAGCGCATAGAAGGTTCAACGCCTCTGACAATTAAAAAGTCGTTAGAAAGGCTTGGGGCACTTACTGCATAAACAACTGTGCCAGGCCAGATAATCTCTCTGATATTGCTCTCATCGATTTTGATGTAAGGCCTATTGACCTGGAAATCGTAATATTCCTCGCTATCTACAACAGCGATTTGTTGATGTGACCAGATAGTCAAAAGATGGGTAATTGCAGATGTTGCAGACTCAGCAGCATCATTCCAGCCTTCAAAAGCGGCAATGAGAATGGGGTTTCTAAGGTTAAAGGAGCTCTCACTGAGTTGCATATGCAGAGCCTACGATAAACTCACTTAAGTGAGCGTATTGAAAAGTAAAGAGGCTAGTTCGCTGCGCCTTGCCCTTGCAAAACGGGTGGTAATAGCAGATGGCGCTATGGGCACAATGATCCAGAGCGCTAACCCCTCACTTGATGATTTCCAAGGACTTGAGGGCTGTAATGAGGTTTTAAACATTACCCGTCCAGAGTTAATCGCCGATATCCATCGACAATACTTCGATGCAGGCGTCGATGCAGTTGAGACAAATACCTTTGGCGCAAACTTGGCCAACTTAAGTGAATATGACATTCCATCACGTATTTATGAATTAGCTGAAGCAGGGGCGAAAATTGCTCGAATCGTGGCAGATGAATTTACTATCTCAAGCGGGGAGCCTAAATGGGTTCTAGGTTCTCTTGGGCCTGGAACCAAACTTCCAACTCTTGGCCACACAACTTATGAAGAGCTGCGCGCGGCTTATCAGATAGCTTCAGAAGGTTTAATCGATGGGGGAGCTGACGCGCTATTAATTGAAACCACTCAAGATCTACTCCAAGCAAAAGCTGCCGTAAATGGTGCAAGGGCAGCTGTTGATAAAAGCGATAGAGATGTTTTAATCATTGCCCAAGTAACTGTTGAGACAACAGGAACGATGCTTCTTGGTTCAGAGATATCTGCAGCGCTTTCTTCTTTGCAATCTCTTGGTGTTGATTTAATCGGCATGAATTGTGCTACTGGCCCTGCCGAGATGAGCGAGCATTTAAGAACTTTAAGTAAAAGTAGCCCTGTTGGAATCTCTGTCATGCCAAATGCTGGACTTCCAATCTTGAAAGATGGAGGCGCTTACTATCCTCTCGGTCCAGATGAATTAGCTCTCTCGCTCGATCAATTCGTTAAGGATTACTCAGTTGGTCTTATCGGAGGCTGCTGCGGCACAACTCCAGAGCATCTTGCGGCGGTAGTAAAAAAAGTTCATGGAACTCAGTTAAAAGATAGAGCTTTTGTCGATGAAGCCGGCGCATCTTCGCTCTATCAATTCGTTCCATTTCGCCAGCAGAACACATATTTAGCAATTGGCGAGAGAACAAACGCCAACGGTTCAAGAGCATTTAGGGATGCCCTCCTTGTTGAGGATTGGCAGAGGTGCGTTGATATCGCCAAAGATCAGGTTAGAGAAGGAGCTCACATGCTCGATCTCTCCGTTGATTATGTAGGTCGTGATGGCGTGAGAGATATGCGCGAGCTTGCATCTCGTTTTGCAACAGCAACAACTCTTCCTATTGTTCTTGATTCAACAGAGCCTGCAGTAATTAAGGCAGGACTTGAATCCTTGGGCGGAAGATGTGTGATCAACTCTGTGAACTATGAAGATGGAGATGGCCCTGATTCTAGATTTGCGCGAATTATGCCGCTAGCTAAAGAGCATGGAGCGGCGCTAATTGCTTTAACAATAGATGAAGAAGGTCAGGCAAGAAGCGCAGAATGGAAATTGCGAGTTGCAAGGCGTCTTATTAAAGATCTCAATGAAAAGTGGGGGATTAAGACCTCAGATATCATCATAGATTGTCTTACTTTCCCAATAGCAACGGGACAAGAAGAAACTCGCAAAGATGGCCTAGAGACTATAAATGCAATCGCTCAACTAAAGAAAGAGTTCCCGCAGGTTCAAACCACGCTAGGAATTAGCAATGTTTCATTCGGGCTAAATCCTGCAGCTCGCATCGTTTTAAACTCAGTATTTCTTGCAGAGGCTGTTAAGGCAGGCCTTGATAGCGCCATTGTTCATCCATCAAAGATCTCTCCTATCTCCCGCATCTCTCAAGAACAGCTTGATGTAGCGCTAGATCTAATCTATGACCGAAGAAAATTTGAAGGAGATGATTGTGTTTATGATCCTCTATCAAGGCTTCTAGAACTATTTGCTGGAGTTGAAGTTACTTCAACGCGTCAATCAAGAGCAGCCGAGCTTGCCGCTCTGCCTATAGAGAAACGATTGGTAAGAAGAATTATCGACGGAGAGAAAGCTGGACTCGAAGCAGATCTTGATCAAGCGCGTCTGGGCGGAATAGCTCCCCTGGCGATTATTAATGATTATCTACTCGAAGGAATGAAGGAGGTAGGCGAGCTCTTTGGAAGAGGAGAGATGCAACTGCCATTTGTCTTGCAATCTGCTGAAGTTATGAAGAGCGCAGTTGCCCTACTTGAGCCCCATATGGAGAAGAGCGATGCAAGTGATCGCGGTTCAATTCTTCTCGCCACCGTAAAAGGCGATGTTCACGATATTGGAAAGAATCTTGTAGACATAATCCTCACCAATAATGGTTATCGCGTGGTAAATATTGGAATTAAACAAACAGTAAATCAGATAATTGATGCAGCCCAGGAGTCCTCCGTTGATGTTATCGGCATGAGTGGACTATTAGTTAAATCAACAGTGATCATGAAGGAGAATTTAGAAGAGCTCGATAAGCGAGGCTTGGCTGATAAGTGGCCGATAATACTTGGAGGAGCGGCCCTTACTAGAACATTTGTCGAGAAAGATCTAGCAGAGGTTTTTCCAGGAACAGTTAGATACGCCAGAGACGCCTTTGAAGGACTATCTCTTATGGATACGATGATGGGGATTAAGAAAGGCGTTGAAGGAGTAGCGCTTCCTGCTTTGAAAGAGCGAAGAACAAGAGTCACATCAGTTGATGCACCACTTACAACTGATACAACAAGAAGTGATGTCGCATCTGATAACCAAATACCAACTGTTCCATTCTTTGGATCTAGAGTTGTTAAAGGCATCGCACTTGCCGATTACAGCTCAATGCTTGATGAGCGAGCCCTTTTTGTCGGCCAATGGGGTCTTAAATCCGAGCGTGGCAAATATGAAGAGATGGTTGAGAATCAAGGAAGACCAAGGCTTCGCTCACTAATAAATGAGGCAGTCTCTCAAGGTTGGATCAATGCAGCTGTCGTTTATGGATATTTTCCTTGCTATAGCGAAGGCAATGATTTAGTTATCTTGCATCATGAGGGGGAGAAGAAAGATAGCGAGAGATTGCGATTTACCTTCCCCCGTCAGAGGAGAGATAGAAGGCTCTGTTTAAGTGATTTCTTTAAGAGTAAAGACTCAGGCCAGATCGATGTTGTTGCCTTCCATGTCGTCACAATGGGGCAATCTGTTAGCGAGGCAACTGCAAAACTTTTTGCAGCAAATGAGTATCGAGAGTATCTAGAGCTTCATGGGCTAAGTGTTCAGTTAACAGAGGCGCTTGCTGAACACTGGCATGCCCGCATTAGATCTGAACTCGGTTTTGCAAGCGATGACAGTAGCGAGCTCTCCGAAATTTTAGATCAGGGCTATCGCGGCTCTAGATATAGCTTTGGTTATCCTGCCTGCCCAGATCTTGGCGCACAAGTCCAGCTATGTGAGCTCTTAGAGCCAGATCGAATTGGCGTTGAGTTATCTGAGGAGTTCCAATTACATCCGGAGCAGAGCACCTCAGCAATCATCGTCCACCATCCAGAGGCAAAGTATTTCAATGCTAATTGAAGATTTCCCCTTTAAAGCAGTTTTATGGGATATGGATGGGACTCTTATAGATAGTGAGCCGATATGGATTGGCGAAGAGCGAAGGATCATGGAATCCCTTG
>ENA-ORCY01001680-ORCY01001680.1-marine-metagenome-genome-assembly--contig:-NODE-1680-length-10085-cov-2.250899_pt1 | contig 10085 bp, 7 predicted proteins | sample MGYA00248634_ERZ508507 | MGnify/ENA primary metagenome ERZ508507 (study PRJEB26178, sample SAMN06266269) | marine metagenome | isolation source: Columbia River Estuary | place: USA:Columbia River Estuary... | reverse complement strand
GTTCCAAGAATGACTTCTTGATTGGCTACTGTGCCGCGCATGCGCACTGCATGAATTGGAATGTCACCGGGGCCTTTTGCCCCACGTGCACCAGCAATAGCTTCGTGCTTTGTCGGGTCACTCGCCCACTCATTGCTGGCTGCAGCCATGCGTTGAGCAGTTGCAATTGCGGTGCCGCTCGGTGAGTCTGCTTTGCCGTCGTGATGCACTTCAATAATTTCGGCAGTGTCAAAAAACGGTGCCGCCATCTCGGCAAATCGCATCATCAACACCGCACCTACTGCAAAGTTGGCAGCAACAATGCAGTTGCTATTTGTGAATGACTTTTTGAATGTGTCAAAGTCATCTTGCGTAAAGCCCGTCGTGCCCACCACAGCGTGAATGCTGTGCATGGCAAGCCAAGGCAAATTGATGCGCGAAGCAGTTGCAACAGTGAAGTCGATTGCGACGTCTACATGCGCGTCGGCAAGTGCGCGCAACTCTTTTGAAATTGTGATGCCTTCAGCGGTAACGCCAGGTGCAGCATCGACTGCTGCGACAAGTTGAAGACCATCGGCGGCCGCAATTGCGGCACAGACTGTTGCGCCCATGCGCCCTGCGGCGCCGATGACTCCTACTTTGATCATGAAACGAGGTTAGCCGTTAACAAAAACGGCATGAACTCAATTTCTAGTAATTAGCCGTTGAATTCGCTGTCGAATTGTTCTTCGAAGCTCACCGAGACAGCGTTGTCGCTGACTGGCTCTGCTGGGCGTGATCCACGATTTGGTTCGCGACGTGCGCTGTTGTCGCCACGGCTACTGCCACCACGATCACTACCGCCACGACTGTTACCGCCACGGCTGTTACCGCCACGATCTCCACCACGGCTGTTACCGCCACGGTCATTACGACCGCCACGATCTCCACCACTGCGCTCTGGACGCGGGCCACGATCTCCGCGATCTCCGCCTTCACTAGGTCCGCTTCCGGAACCCTTCATTGGCTCGCCGTCTGGACCAATCAACGAGAGGCTTACTTTGCCACGGTCATCAATGTCGTCGACACGCACTTGCACTTCGTCGCCGATGTTCAAGACATCTTCAACTTTGGCAATGCGTTGTCCGTTGCCCAACTTGGAGATGTGCACGAGGCCATCACGTCCAGGAAGGATGTTGACGAATGCACCGAACTGCGCGATGTTGACAACGCGGCCCGTGTAAGTAGCACCCAAGTCTGCTGTTGGTGGATCAACAATGGCAAGAATGCGTGCCTTTGCGTCTTCCACCTTGGCGTTGTCTGGTGAACCAATGGTGATGATTCCAGTTGCACCGTCGTCGGAGACGTTGATCTCTGCGCCGGTCTCTTGCTGGATCGTGTTGATGACTTTGCCCTTTGGCCCAATCACTTCGCCGACCTTGTCCAACGGAATGGTGAACGTCACGATCTTCGGTGCGCTTTCGGCAACCGTTGCACGTGGTGCAGCAATTGCTGCGTTCATCACATCAAGAATCTTCAAGCGTGCTTCTTTGGCCTGCTGCAATGCTGCTGCCAACACTTCGCTTGGAATTCCTTCGATCTTGGTATCGAGTTGCAATGCGGTTACTGCGTCTGCAGTACCAGCAACTTTGAAGTCCATGTCGCCGAATGCGTCTTCAGCACCCAAGATGTCGGTAAGCGCGGTGTATTTGCCCTGATCAAAGATCAGACCCATCGCGATACCTGCCACTGGGGCGATGATTGGAACACCTGCGTCCATCAACGAAAGGCTTGATGCACAAACCGACGCCATTGAGGTGCTGCCGTTTGACGACAACACTTCAGAGACGAGACGCAATGTGTATGCAAACTCTTCTTGACTTGGAACAACTGGGAACAATGCGCGCTCTGCGAGTGCACCGTGTCCGATTTCGCGGCGCTTTGGGCTACCTACGCGACCGGTTTCACCGTTGGCCCATGGAGCCATGTTGTAGTCGTGCATGTAACGCTTTGATGTCTCAGGTGTGATCGAGTCGATCATCTGGTTCATCTTCGGCATTGCCATTGTCAAGACGTTGAGCACTTGTGTCTCACCGCGCTGAAACAATCCGGTGCCGTGTGCAGTCGAGATCAAACCAACTTCGGCTGATACTGGACGCAAGTCGGCTGGCGCACGACCGTCGATACGGATGCCTTCATCAACAACGCGCTTGCGCACCAACTTCTTGGTGAGCGAACGAACTGCTTCTTTGATCTGCTTTTCTTGCGCAGGGAAAGCTTCTGCCAACTCGGTAAGCGTCTCGGCAGTTGCTGCGTCGATGGCCTCGTTGCGATCGCTCTTCTGTGCAATGCGTATTGCTGGCTGCAACTTGGTAGTTGCTGCTTTTTCAACTGCTGCAAACAACTCTGCCGAATAGTCAAGAACTGGTGTGTACTTGAGTGGCACGATTGGTCCGCGAGTTGCAATCACGCTGGCAACAAGCTGGCGCTGCAATTTGATCGACTCTTTGATGTACTGCTTGCACACTTCGAGGCCGCCGGCGATGACTTCTTCAGTCACCTTCGGTGCGCCCGCTGCGTAATAGGTGAAACTCTTTTCGGTTCCGCCTGCTTCGACCATCATCACTGCAACATCACCATTGTCGAGTTCGCGACCAGCAACAACGATTTCGAATGTTGCTTCTTCGCCCTCTTCGAATGTTGGGTGAGGAATCCATGTGCCGTCCTGGCTGTATGCCAAGCGCACTGCACCAATTGGTCCGTCAAACGGAATGCCCGAGATCATGAACGAAGCAGATGCTGCGTTGATCGCGAGAACGTCGTGTGGGTTTTCTTGGTCGGCACCAATGACGGTGATCACAACTTGTGTCTCGTTGCGGTAGCCATCTGGGAAGGCTGGACGCAATGGACGGTCTGTCAAACGACAAGTAAGAATTGCTGCTTGACTTGGTCGGCCTTCACGACGGAAGAATGAACCAGGAATTTTTCCTGCTGCGTATGCACGCTCTTCAACGTCAACTGTCAACGGGAAGAAGTCGATGCCGTCACGCACGCCCTTTGCGGCGTTTGCTGTTGCAAGAACAAGTGTCTTACCAACTTTGGCGATAACCGCACCTTGCGACTGCAAAGCGAACTTTCCGGTTTCGAAGGTGAGTGTTTTGTTGGTCCCAGAAATTGGTCCCGATACTGAAATGGCGTCAGCCATGTTTGTTTCCTTTCGTCTCTGGCGCGTCCGTGACGATCATCCAGAGTTTGAGGAGCAACCAGATCGATTCCCAGTCGGCAATCTCGCAACTTCAGTCCGAATTGACTGGCTGCGTTATCAGCGACTGACAACCGAATCCCGGTTGCTCGTTATGTGTTTACCGAACTGTCGTGCCTTAGCGGCGCAGGCCGAGATCTTCGAGAAGTTTTCTGTACTTCTCAATGTCGCGAGCCTTTACGTAATCCAACATGCGGCGTCGACGCCCAACCATCATCAAGAGACCTCGACGACTGTGGTGGTCCTTATCGTGACTCTTTAGGTGCTCGGTAAGGTGATTGATACGTTCTGTCAAGAGTGCAATCTGCACTTCTGGGGAACCTGTATCGGTTGCGTGAATCCGGTGTTTGGATATCGTGTCGCTTTTTGCAGCAATAGCCACGGTAATGCCTTTCGTTTTCTCGCCGAATTGCGAGAAGTTGAGGTCGCTATCAGTCGGATGACCAACAGCATCACACCAGAGCAGGAAGCCCCAATGGACATATCCACCCTATCGGCGCAAAATGCCCCACCAGACAACTATCCATATAAGTAGTGTGAATTGCTGTGTTCACTGGGATCGTCGAAGAACTAGGCACCATTGCCCAACGAGACGGCAGTCGCCTGCGGGTCAACGCCTCTCTCGCCCTCGAAGGCTCGACACTCGGTTCATCTATTGCGGTCAATGGCTGTTGCCTCACCGTGGTGGCCACCGATGGCTCGAGTTTCTGGGATGCCGATGTGAGCGAAGAAACGTACTTGCGCACCAACCTTGGCGCGCTGCACGCGGGAGATGTTGTCAACCTCGAGCGTCCGATGGCACTTGGTGATCGATTGGGTGGACACATGGTGCTCGGTCATGTCGATGCAGTTGGAACTGTTGTGTCCCCTGCACCAGATTTGATTATTCGTATTCCACGCGACTTGATGCACTTGATCGTCGAAAAAGGTTCGGTCACTGTTGATGGCATTTCGTTGACTGCATTCGATCTCACCGCCGACACGTTTCGTGTTGCAGTGATTCCACACACTTGTGCAGTCACGACGTTGGGCGTGCGCAAATCTGGTGACGCTGTCAACATTGAAATGGACGTGCTTGCAAAGCATGTTGCAAAACTTGTTGAGCCACATAAGTCCAAGCGCTCTTGGTGGCGCTCATTGGTAGGAAAATAAATGACACGCGATCTTCCACAACTCCGAGAGAAGATCGACCAGATAGACGCAGCGATTGTTGCCTTGCTTGCACAGCGCATGGAAGTGTGTAAAGAAGTAGCCGAAGTAAAAGCCGGTTCATCAACCGCAGTTATTCAGCCACAGCGAGTGCGCGAAGTACTCACCACTCGACGTCAATGGGCGATCAACAGTGGAGTTGACGCCGACTTTGCCGAACAGTTGTTTCGCATCGTGCTTTCCGAAACACATCGCATCGAAGTCGCACACGATCGTGGAAACACTGATCCAGTAAAAATTGCAGACACACTGCTGAGCGCGCTTGACACAGTTGCCGTGCGCATCGATCATGTTGTCGTTGCAGTCGTCGATCTCGCATCTGCTTCATTGTTTTTGAAAACGCTTGGCTTTGCCATAACTCCAACCGAAGATGCGGACATCATGACAGCCGATGCCGGTGGCGTCACTGTTGTGCTCGTAGGCCCAGGCAATGACCCTGCGGTGCGTGCGCACTTGGATGCTCATGGTTCTGGCGTTCAACACATCGCTATTGAGGTGCTCAACGCCGGCTTCGTACAGCAAGCACTCGCAGCAGCAGGCATTCCCCTACTGACCGACGTAGTGGTTGATGCAACCGGACACGAACAACTCTTTACGGTTGTCGACCCAGCAACAGGCGTGCAGTTGGGCTTCATCAGTCGCACTGGTCATCGCGTCCCCATCAGCGGCCACAATGTGCGAGCGCTGTTTTCTGCCCTCGGCAAGATCTAACTACTCCGAAAATATTGATACTGACGTCTCAAGCCGCTATGGTTGAGATCGCACGACAATTACAGGAAACTTCGCCCCTCTAACACGGTGAAGCAACTTGGTCGGGCGCTGGCAATCCAACTTCATTCAGGCCCACGGAGGGTTCAGTTGTCGATACATCAGCGCTTGCTTGAAACACCCCTCGATCAGTTATTGACTGATGCGCGCGCGATTCGTGATCGTCAATTTGGTAGTCGAGTTACGTATTCGCCAAAAGTTTTTATTCCGCTCACCATGTTGTGCCGCGACAAATGCGGCTACTGCACATTTGCGCAGCCACCAGCACGACTCGAAAATCCGTATCTTTCCGCCGATCAAGTGTTGGCAATTGCCAAGCAAGGCGCCAAATCAGGTTGCCACGAAGCGCTCTTCACTTTGGGTGAGCGCCCAGAGTTGCGATACGACGTAGCCGCCGAATGGCTGAAAGCAAACGGCTTCGACTCAACCGTGCACTACTTGCACGACATGGCCGCACTCGTGTTGAAAGAAACTGGTTTGTTGCCGCATGCCAATGCCGGCGCGTTATATAAAGACGAGTTGGCAATGTTGCGCAGCGTTTCACCGTCGCAGGGCATGATGATCGAATCGTTGCGCGATGACCTCGATTGTCATCGAGGTGCACCCGACAAAGTTCCGCAACGCAGGCTCGACACGCTCGAGTGGGCTGGCGAACTCAAGATTCCATTCACTACTGGCATCTTGGTGGGAATTGGCGAAACTCGCGAAGATCGAATCAATGCGCTTGAAGCAATTGCTACTTCGCATGCTCGACATGGTCACGTGCAAGAAGTGATCGTCCAAAACTTTTTGCCAAAGCCACGCACCGGCATGCAACACGAAGACCCTTGTCCCACCGATGAATTCTTGTGGTCGATCGCAGTTGCACGATTGATTCTTCCGCCCGAGATTCACTTGCAGGCTCCGCCGAACCTCAGCGATGACTTTGCGCCACTACTTGATGCCGGCATTGATGATTGGGGCGGCGTTTCTCCGGTCACGGCCGATCATGTCAACCCCGAACGTCCATGGCCCGATCTTGACATTTTGAAAACTGTCACCGAATCACGCGGCATGGTTTTGGCACCGCGACTCACTTTGTATCCCGAATACATCGTGAGCAAAGACATCAGTTTGTCGCTTGACCCGGCCCGCAGTTTCAATGTTGATCACAATCCATGGATCGACGTCAATCTGCGCTTCCCCATTCTTGATCGCTCCGATGCAGAAGGTCTTGGCCGCGATGACCCAGGTGCAATCTGGCCTGAAAAAGTCACAGCAGCCGATGTCGTGCTTGATGGTGCCGAAGTTGTTCTCGTTGGCCACAAATCAACACAGTGGTATTCAGGGTCAAACGTGAAACCAATGATCTTGGTGCCACATCCTCGCCCTTTGGCGAAGGGTCGTATTGCAGAAATCATTGAAGGCCATCGCAATGGACAAGAACTAGGCGAAGATGAAGTCGTTGCTCTGTTTGCTGCACGCGGGCCAGAAGTGGGTTACCTCGCTGACTACGCAGACGAATTGCGATTCAAGACCGTTTGCAACAATGTCACCTGGGTTCACAACCGCAATATCAACTACACAAACGTATGTACATACAAATGTAAGTTCTGTGGTTTTTCCAAAGGCCCACTCAGTCTTAACTTGCGCGGCACTCCGTATCTTTTGACTTTGGACGACATTGCAGACCGCGCAGTGGAAGCCGCCGGCATGGGTGCAACTGAAGTAACACTTCAGGGCGGAATTCACCCTGACTTTGACGGCGACTATTACATCGATGTCACGCGAGCAGTGAAAAATGCAGTGCCAGAGATGCATGTGCATGGTTTCACTGCACTCGAAGTGACCGAGGGTGCCAAGCGCCTAGGAGAGCCGCTCTACAACTACATCATGCGACTCAAAGATGCTGGTCTTGCTTCACTACCAGGCACTGCAGCCGAAATTTTGGACGACGACATTCGCGCAATCTTGTGCCCAGACAAGATCAACACCGAAGAGTGGCTCGAGTGTCACCAAGTGGCCCACGAGGCTGGCTTGCGCTCAAACATCACCATCATGTTTGGATCCGTCGAGCATCCACTTAGTTGGGCCAAGCACATCGTGCGCACTCGCGCATTGCAAGCGCAAACCGGAGGCTTTACCGAATTTGTTGGGTTGCCTTTCGTACACATGGCTTCACCTATTTATTTGCAGCACAAGTCGCGCCGCGGACCAACATTCAGAGAAACGTTGTTGATGCATGCAATTGCGCGCATCGCCTACCACGGCCTGATTGACAACATTCAGGTGTCGTGGACAAAGATCGGTCCAATTGGCGCTGCCCAATTGTTGCAAGCAGGCTGCAACGACATGGGTGGCACATTGATGAACGAAAACATCTCACGTGCTGCAGGAGCAAGCCATGGTCAGGGCATGACCGAAGATGCGTTTCGCGCAATCACCGAGCCAATTGGTCGTTCCCTCTTGCAACGCGACACAACATACGGTCGTCCCGATCGAGAACCCGCAATCTTGTCGAGTTAACGAACGCGATGAAGTTTTAGTTTTAGACCGACAACGACACCAGCAAATACAGCGATCCCAAAAACAGCTCCGGAGAGCGCAAATGCTTGCACTCCCGAAAGCAGGACGCCAACCGTGCAGCCAAGCGCAGTCATTGAACCCCAACCAAGTAGCACGCCACCCAACAACGCGGTGAGAGAGTTTCCAACAGTGAGCTTTGTGACAGAGAAATTATTTCCGCCAAGCGCGGCAGCGAATGATGCGGCCACCATTCCGATGACTAGCCATCCATTGTTGGTAATGGCGTTAGCAACAACACCAACGCAACCTTTCAACAAGTCAATGCCGTGCAACACCTCAGGAAGTTTTCCCTGACCGTCAAGAAATGTTCGCGAAACTGTGCTGAGTTGTGCAGTTACGCCCAATGGAGACACACGCAGGTACGCGAACACGCCGATGAGTCCAACAATTGAACCCGTGATCGCAGGAGACCAACGCCGAACAAACACCATGTCGCGCACTTGCGAGAGTGACGAGATGTTCGCCGGTTGCGTTTGTTCTGTGGTCGATGTATCTCGAACAAACACATATATTGCGAGTGATCCAAGGACAACAATTGTTACGACCAACGAACCGCCGTAGCCCAGCCAACGTGGCAGCCACCACACTGGGCTCGAACTGATTTGATTGAGATACAACGTGTTCCATGTGAGAAATCCCAAACCAAAACCGATGAGAGATCCAAACAGCGCAGGAATGGCGCGTAAATAGCCTTGACCTAAACGATATAAATGCCCGCTAATGCAAGCACCAGAGAGCACCATTCCAATACCGAAAGCAAAGGCTCCGAGAATCAGAGGAATACTGACAGGCGAGATATGTGCATTGGGCGGCAGACCTTCGCCTTTGGGATTTGGCAAGAACAAACCAAATAACACCGCATGTCCAATCGCCCCAACGATGAGTGCGGCAATCACTGAAAGAAGTGGACGGGTGACTCGCTCCTCTATCGCTTCCCTAAAAATGCAGTAGAAACAAAATCTTCCACGCTCAAAAACAATTCCCAAGCTTGTACCAATCAGCAATGAAAATGCAGGAGTTGCATCACCGTCTGATCTGGCTTGAAGCACATAGGCACCAACGATCAAACAAAAAACAATTAGCGCAGAGAGCACCGTGCGCAAGGTGTCAGATCGCGACCACCCTGAAACATTGTTGGTGGTCCCGCTTAAAGCGGGACCACCAACAACTATTTGACTACTTGACATTAACCCTTGCCCCACACCGTGCCTGATGGGTTGCTGATTGGTACGCCAACCGAGTTGCCGTATTCAGTCCAAGAACCGTCGTACAACTTGACGTCATAACCGAGTATTTGACTCAACACAAACCACGTGTGGGCTGCACGCTCACCAATGCGGCAATAGACAATCACTTTTTTGGTGCCGTCAATACCTGCATCTGCATAAATTTTCTTCAATTCAGCCGGTGACTTAAATGAGCCATCACTTCCGACAGCAGTCGACCATGGAACGTTTGCTGCCCCAGGAATATGGCCAGCGCGAATTGCTAATTCCTGAAAGCCTGCAGGTGCAAAAATCTTTCCACTGAACTCATCGGCCGAACGAATGTCAACCAACTTGGTTGTCTTGTCGGTCTTCTTCGCAATTTTCACTACGTCCGGCAAAAATGCTCGCAGCTTCAGATCGGCAGCAGTTGCTGTGAAGTTTCCCTTTTGAATTGCTGCTGGAATTGGAGTGATTGCTCGACCTTCTTTGATCCACTTATCGCGACCACCATTGAGGATGCGCACGTCTTTAATGCCGTACGTCTTGAAAATCCACACGCCCCATGCCGAGAACCAATTGTTTTTGTCGCCATACAAAACAACCGTCGTGTCATTATTGATTCCAGCCGCACGAGCGAGCTTCTGGAATCGATCTTTTTCAACGATGTCTCGATTGACCGGATCCACGAAATCGGTGTGCCATACAAACTTGGTTGCACCTGCGATGTGCCCCTTCTCGTAAAGACCTGGGTCTGTGCTGACCTCGATAATCCGAACTTTGGCATTATTGAGATTTTGCTCCAACCATGACGTTTCCACAATCGTTGGCGTGGTCGACTTTGTTGCCGAAACAGCATTGGCCGAAACATTGGCTGCTGGGATTAAGAGTCCCGCGACGACGCACAAGCCCATCGCCGTCCGAGTCCTAAATCCTCTTCGAGAAGTGACTGATCCTTCTGACATACATATTCCTTTCAATCGGTTATTGGGTGAAATCTGTCGGTACTTACTGGTTTTCCTTGTATTGGGGGCTCTTTTTTGTAACTAGATAAGGTAAGCCTAATCCCGACCATAATGCTCATCTTTATCATATATGGGCAAAATTCGGGAACCAAC
>ENA-ORCY01001669-ORCY01001669.1-marine-metagenome-genome-assembly--contig:-NODE-1669-length-10144-cov-1.809675_pt1 | contig 10144 bp, 10 predicted proteins | sample MGYA00248634_ERZ508507 | MGnify/ENA primary metagenome ERZ508507 (study PRJEB26178, sample SAMN06266269) | marine metagenome | isolation source: Columbia River Estuary | place: USA:Columbia River... | reverse complement strand
GCGCGACGCTCGGCCAGGGCGGCGATATCCTCGTCCTCGAGATGGGCGAGCCGCTCAAGATCATCGACGTCGCCCGTCAGCTCATCGAACTCAGCGGCCTGCGTCCGGACGTCGACATCGAGATCCGGATCATCGGCCTGCGCCCCGGCGAGAAGCTCGTCGAGGAGCTCCAGTGCGAAGGCGAGCAGTTCCGGCCGACGACGCACCCGCGGGTCTTCCGTTTCGTGGTCGCCGGCGAGACTTCCCTCCCGCCCGAAGCCTTGCGCGCGCAGGTGGCCGACCTGCTTCGCCTTGAACCGGGCGCCTGCAAGCAGGGCATCCGCCGGCTCGTCCCCGAATACGTCCCGTACGCGGAGTAGTTTTTTCGCTTCGGGCTTCACAGGCGGGGGAGCCCCCGACAGGCTTCGGCCATGGCTCGCGCGCTTTCCTCCGCACCTCAGGTCGGCATCATCATGGGTTCCCAGTCCGACTGGGAGACGATGGTCAACGCCGCCGATACGCTCAAGAAACTCGGCGTCGCCTTCGAAGCCGAAGTCGTCAGCGCGCACCGCACCCCGCTGAAGCTCAAGGATTACGCCCTGGCGGCGCGCCGTCGTGGCCTGAAGGTCATCATCGCCGGCGCCGGCGGCGCGGCCCACTTGCCCGGCATGGTCGCCGCGATGACCTCGCTCCCCGTCATGGGCGTCCCCGTGCAGTCCAAGTCCCTCGACGGCATCGACTCACTCCTCTCCATCGTCCAGATGCCGGCCGGCATCCCCGTGCACACCTTCGCGATCGGCCGGGCCGGCGCGATCAACGCCGCCCTCGGCGCCGCCGCGGTGCTCGCCCTTTCCGACGTCAAGCTGGCCAAGAAACTCGACGGCTACCGCGCCGCGCAGACCAAGGCCGTGCTCGATAACCCGATCCCCGGTCGCAAGGGCAAGAAACGCTGAGCCATGGAGCGCCCCCTGCAGCCCGGCGGAACGATCGGTATCCTCGGCGGCGGCCAGCTCGGCCGCATGTCAGCCATCGCCGCCCGTCGTCTCGGTTACAAGGTACGCACGTTCGATCCTTCCGCCGGCGCCTGCGCCGCGGCGATCGCCGATGAGCATGTCACCGCCGACTGGAGCGACACCGCCGCGCTCACGCGTTTCGCCCAAGGCTGCGGCCGCGTCACGCTCGAGTTCGAGAACATCCCACCTGCGACGGTCGAGTTCGTCGCGAAGTCCGTGCCGTGCCATCCGTCCGCCTCCGTCCTGGCGACCTGCCAGAACCGCCGTCGCGAGAAGGAATTTCTCCGCGCCTCCGGCATCCCTTGCGCCAACTTCGCCGTCGTCTCCTCGCTCGCCGAGCTGCAGGCCGCGGTGAAGTCCGTCGGTTTCCCCTGCGTGCTCAAGACCGCTGACTTCGGTTACGACGGCAAGGGCCAGGTCAAACTGCCGACCGCCGAAGCCGACCTCGCCGTCGCATGGGCGAAAATCGGTGGAGCCGTGGGCGTCCTCGAAGCGTGGGTGCCTTTCCAGATGGAGATCTCCGTGCTCGTCGCGCGCACCGTCGACGGTCGCACCGCCGTCTACGATCCCGCCGAGAACATCCACCGTAACCATATCCTGCACCTCTCGCTTTCGCCGGCCCGCATCTCCCCGGCCACCGCCGCCGAAGCCCGCGCGCTCGCCCTGAGCATCGCCGAGAAGATCCAGCTCGTCGGCCTGCTCGCCGTCGAGATGTTCGTGCAGGACGGACGCATCGTCGTCAACGAACTCGCCCCGCGTCCGCACAACAGCGGCCACCAGACCTTCGACGCCAACGAGACCAGCCAGTTCGAACAGCATGTCCGCGCCGTGTGCGGCCTGCCGCTCGGCGGCACCAAGCCCCTCGCGCCTTCCGCGATGGTCAACCTGCTCGGCGACGTCTGGCGCGACGGCCAGGAGCCCGACTGGACCAAGGTCCTCGCCGATCCCTCCGCCAAGCTGCACCTCTACGACAAGGGTAAGGCCGCGCCAGGCCGGAAGATGGGCCACATCACCGTCACCGCGCCGACCCTCGAAGAAGCGATGCTTCGCGCCGAGGCTTTGCACGCCGCGCTCTGACCGATGACGGCCCCGCAGGTTTTATTCTGGGCCAATATCCTCATCCTCGTCCCGATCGGTTTCGGGACGTTGCTGAAGGCGTCCCTGACGGATCACGGTGTCTTCGCGGAAAGCGCGGGCTGGCGGACGCTGGTCGGTTCGCTCTGGGTGGGCATCCTCGCCTGTTCCGCTCTGGGCGTGGTCTGGCCGTCCAGCTTCGCTTGGCTGCTCGTCTTCCAGGTCATCTATAAGTCCGTATGGCTGCTCGTCTACGCCGCTCCGCGCGTCCTCGCCGGACGTCGCCAAGAGATCCCTGCCGGCATCGCGCTGAGCTTCGTCGCCATCGTCCTGCTCTGGCCCTGGTTCATCCCTTGGCGCCAGTTGTTCGCCGCGCCCTGATCAGTCGAGCAGCTCCGGCTTACGGCTGAAGAGCTCGAGCGGAATCTGGCCGAGGCAAAGGAACAGCAGGACCGCCTGGAAGACCGGGATGCGCGCCTTCATGCCCGCGGCTTGGGCGACGTAGTTCTTGGCCATGACTTCGGAGATCATCGCGAAGGCGAAGATCAGCGAGGCGACGCAGAGGACGACGAAGAGCCGGTTCCAGACCTTCGCCGACGTGATGCGGCGCCAAGGCAGGAAGAGCAGGCCGGCGTAGGCGATGAGGAACCAGCATTCGGCGCGCAAGGCGCGGGGAAAGGTCACGACCGCGGGATCCCATCGCGGCGGGATTCGGGCGAAGCCGAGGTTCAGGCCGCCGAGCAGTTCGTTCAGGGCCATCAGCAGGCAGAAGACGCCGAAGCCAAGGGCGATGAAGCGTCCGTAGCGGATGCGTTGGGCGGTGTTCTCGTGCATGAGGATCAGGTTGGCTGGCGCCGAGGCGGACGCAAATCCTCAGAGCGGACGGAACAGCGCGACGTCGCTCCACTCGCCCATGATGCGGCCATCGGCGCGGGTGCCGGCGCCCCAGGCGGCCTGGCATTTCGCTTCGAAATGGGCGCGGACCGAATCCTGTTCCTTCGCGAGGATGCCGCTGAGGGCGAGCACGCCGCCGGGGCTGACGGAGTCGACGAGGTTGTCGGCGTAGATGCAGAGGACGTCGCTGATGATGTTGGCCAGCACGACGTCGGCCCGCCCGGTCAGGCGGAAGCCTTCTTCCAGGCCGGCGTGATGGAAGGCGACGGCGTCGTCGGCGATGCCGTTCTCCTCGCGGTTGGCGATGCTCACGCGGACGGATTCCGGATCGCGGTCGAAGCCGGCGATGCGACCGCAGCCGAGCTTGGCGGCGGAGAGGGCGAGGATGCCGGACCCGCAGCCGGCGTCGGTGACGGAGACCTGCGCGGCGGGATGCGTCTCGAGGAAATCCATCATGCGGATCGCGCACAGGCGGGTCGTCGGGTGGTCGCCGGTGCCGAAGGCCAGGCCGGCGTCGAACCAGATCACCGCGGCGTCGGCCGGGACGGCGTGCTTGCCGCGCATCCAGGCCGGGACCCAGTGGAGTCGTCCATGGTCCCACGGCTTGAGGTGTTCCTTGTACGCTTCCTTCCAGTCCTTGTCGGCCATGACGGTCTCGTCGTAGGCTTCGGGCAGTTTCTTGAAGGCCTTGCGCAGTCCGGCCCAAGCCTCGTCGGCTTCGGCCTTCGTGTCGAAGTAGCCCATCACGAAGTGCGGCTTCCCGGGGCCTTCATGGAAGAGCATCCAGGAGGAGCGGGTGAGTTCGCAGAAATGGTCCTCCAACGGCTGGACCATGTCTTCGTGGATGGGGCACTTCAGTTCGATCATCAGGAAAGCGTCTCGCTCAGGCGGGCGATCACCGCGGGCAGCAGGGCGTGCTCGGCGGCGTGGATCTTCTGCGCGAAGGACTCGAGGGTGTCGGCCGGTTCGCGGGCGACGCGGGTCTGGCCGAGGTGGGCGCCGCCGTCGATCTCGGCGTTGACCCAGTGGACGGTGCAGCCGGCTTCCGGTACGCCGGCGTTCCAAGCCTGGCCGATGCCATCGAGGCCGGGGAAGGCGGGCAGGAGGCTTGGGTGGAGGTTGATGATGCGGCCGGCGAAGGCGTCTAAAAGGGGGGCCTTGATGACGCGCATGAAGCCTGCGAGCACCACCAGGTCGACCTGGGCGGCCTTCAGGGCCTCGGCCCAGGCCTGCTCGCGTTCGGGGGAGAACTTCGTCTTGAACGGGCCCGTGTCGAGGAAGCGGGCGGGCACGCCATACTTCGGGCCGAGCTCCAGCATCTTGCAGGTCGGGACGTCGCACCAGATCCCGACCACCTTGGCCTTGCCCAGCCGGCCTTCGACCTGGGCGCGGAGGACCGCGTCGGCGTTGGAGCCGCGACCGGAACCGAGGAGGGCGACGCGCATGACGGGAAGGTGTCGGCGGGGACCGTCGCCTGCAAACGGATTTTCGATTTCGGACTTTGAACCGCTCGGCGAAAAGCCGAAGATGCGGTCACTGCTTCCCCATGGACCGCCGCGACTTCCTTCACCTCACCGCCTTGGGTTCGCTGGGCGCTTACGCCTTGTCCGGTTGCGCCGGCGGCGGTGGCGGATCCGTCAGCGTACCGTCCGTACGACCCGCTCCCTCCGGCGGAGCGCCGACCGGCAAGGTGATGCTCGGCATCGACGTCCTTGCGGCCGAAAGCTTCGCGCGCCTGCAGGGACTTCGCTGCGGACTCGTCACGCATCGTGCCGGCGTCAACGGCGCGGGTCAGCGCACCGCCGACGTGCTTGCGCGCGCGCCGGGCGTGAAGCTCTTGAAACTCTTCGGTCCGGAGCACGGCATCGACGGCGTGGCCAAGGCCGACGTCAAGGTGGGCCACGCGAAGGACGCGCGCACCGGCCTGCCGGTCTACTCCCTCTACGGCGCGACGCGTAAGCCTACCCCGGAGATGCTCGCCGATCTCGACGCGATCATCATCGACTTCCAGGACATCGGCGCACGCTCCTACACCTACGTCAGCTGCATGCGCCTCGTCATCGAGGCCTGCTTCTCCCTGCCGCGCCCGGTGCGCGTCATCGTGCTCGACCGACCCAATCCGCTCGGCGGCGAGAAGGTCGACGGCCCGTTCCTCGATCGCAAGTGGCGCAGCTACGTCGGCTCCTACGAGACCCCTTACGTCCACGGCCTCACCATCGGTGAGCTCGCCCGCTGGGCGGTCGCCACGCCGGGCGTCCTCGAGATCGACGAAGCCGTGCGTCGTCGCGGGCAGCTGGAAGTCGTGACCATGCGCGGCTGGCGCCGCTCGATGACGTGGAACCTCACCGGCCTGAACTGGACGGCGACCTCGCCGATGATCGACAGCCCGCAGGCCGCGCTCGGTTACGCCATGACCGGCCTCGGTTGCATGGATTCCGGTTTCAGCCACAGCGCCGGCGCCGGCCGTAACTTCCGCTTCCTCACCTATCCGCGACGCAAGGCTGCCGAACTTACCGCCGCGTTGGGCGCGTCCGTGCCCGGCCTCACGCTGCAGCCGCAGCAGCTCGCGGACGGCACGCAGGGCGTCTACCTCGCCGTCACGGATTACGCCGTGTTCCGCCCCACCGCGATCTCGCTGCATCTCTTCCGTCAGGCCTGCGTCTGGGCGCCGAACCCGTTCGCCGGGCTCACCGGCGGCAAGCGCGACCTCTTCATCAAGCACCTCGGCAGCGAGGCGTTCTTCGAAGAGCTGCGTACGCAAGGCGCGCGCATCGACCTCGCCCGCTGGATGCGCCGCTGGGACGGCGACGCGGCGGCCTTCCGCGCGCGCACCGCTCCGTTCCGGCTCTACGCCTGATCAGTAGGAGCGGCCTTCGCGCTTCTCCCAGTAGTTGATGTACGCCTGGTTGAGGACGCCGAGACCGCCCGGGGTCGGGTAGTCGCCGGTGAAATACCAGTCGCCGCGGCTCGTCGGGCAGGCCTTGTGCAGCGACGCGATCTTCTGGAAGACCAGGATCAGCTCACCCTTCCAGCCGCTCTTGCTCGGATAGACGAGTTCGGCCGCCTTGGCGGCGATCTCCTCTTCGGAGAAGGCGTCATAGATGCGCTTCACGTGGTTGCGCATCTCCTTGGTCGGCTTCTTCGCCTGCGCGACGCAGTCCTCGTAGACTTCACGGAGGAGGTCGGCCATGCCGCGTTCCTTGCAGAGCGCGACGGCGGCCTGGAAGGCGAGGAACTTGCCCATCTCGGACATGTCGATGCCGTAGCAGTCCGGGTAGCGGATCTGCGGGGCGGTCGAGGCGATGACGATGCGCTTCGGGTTCGGGCGGGCGAGGATGCGGAGGATGGACTGGCGGAGCGTGGTGCCGCGGACGATCGAGTCGTCGACGCAGACGAGCGTGTCGCCTTCGCGCACGGTGCCGTAGGAGATGTCGTAGACGTGCGAGGCCATCTGCATGCGGTTCTTCTCCTGCGAGATGAACGTGCGCAGCTTGACGTCCTTGTGCGCGACCTTCTCGCCGCGCGGCCAGCCGCCGAGCACGAGCTTCTCGATGAGGGCCTCGTCGAGCTGACCGGCGCGTTGCGCGGCGATCAGCTTGTCGCTGACCTGCGCGCGGCGGCGTTTGCGGAGTTCTTCCATCAGGCCGTACCAGGCGATCTCGGCCGTGTTGGGGATGTAGGAGAAGACCGCGTTGTCGTGGTCGTCGCGGATCTGGGCCAGGACGTCGTCGGCGAGGGCGGCGCCCAGGGCCTTGCGTTCGGCGTAGATCTCGGGGTCGTTGCCGCGGGAGAAGTAGATGCGTTCGAAGGAGCAGTGACGGATCTCGCCCGGGGCGTGGAAGGCTTCGACCGAATGACGTCCGTCCGCCTTCATGATCAGCGCGTGGCCGGCCGGGAGTTCGTGGACGTCTTCCTGGCTGACGCCGACGATGGTCATCAGGGCGACGCGCTCGGAGGCGACGGCGATGAGGTCTTCGGTGCGGGCGTACCAGCAGGGGCGGATGCCGTTCGGGTCGCGGATGACGAAGCTGTCGCCGTTGCCGACGAGGCCGGCGATGGCGTAGCCGCCGTCCCAGTTCTTGGCGGCGCGGCGCAGGACGTTGCCGATGTCCATGTGCTTGGAGATCTCCGCCTGCACGGCGGCGCCCTCCAGGCCCTGGTCCTTGAACGCCTTGAAGAGACGGTCGTGTTCTTCGTCGAGCCAGAAGCCGATCTCCTCGAGGATGGACTGCGTGTCGGTCGAGTAGATGACGTGCGCGCCGCGCTGCGTGAGCGAGGCGTTGAGCTCGGCGGTGTTCGTGAGGTTGAAGTTGCCGGCGACGAGCAGGTTGCGGGTCGGCCAGATGGACTTGCGCGCGTAAGGGTGGCAGGAGACCGAGTCGAAGTTGCCCGAGGTGCCGTAACGCAGGTGGCCGAGCAGGAGCTCGCCGCCGAAGTCGAAGTGACGCTTCACCGTCTCGGGGAACTCCGGGACGATGACCGCCTCGCGCATCTTGTCGGAGTAGGCCTTGATCTGGCGGGTGAAGATCTGGGTCAGGCCCTGGGCGCCGATCTCGCGGTCGCGGAAGAGGAAGGCCTCGCCGTTCTCGGAGCCGATCTTGACGCAGCCGATGCCGGCGCCGTCCTGGCCGCGGTTGTGCTGCTTCTCCATCAGGAGGAAGAGCTGGTTGAAGCCGTGCAGCGGCGTGCCGTACTTCTCCTGATACCACTTCAGGTCCTTGGTCAGCCGGACAAGGGCAATGCCGCATTCGTGCCTTAAAGAGTCGCTCATCGCAGGCCTCGGAGTTTGCCCGCCCGGCGCGCGTCCTGTCCAGCGCTTACTATTAAGAGCGCAACAAGCGGTCGAGCCGGGAGAGGCTCTCGCCGATCAGGCCCGCCATGTCGGTGTGCTGCCGGAAGGCCGGGTCCCGGTGGTATTCGGCCAGGCCGTCGGCGAGTTCCTTGGCTTTTTCGGGCGAGGTCAGGGGATTGGCCCGCATGGCGGCCAGCAGGTCCTTGACCCGGTCGGGTGCGGCGAGGTGGCGGCGGTGGATCAGCGACTGCTCCTCGCGTCGGTACTGGGCGGCGGAGGCGGCGTTGATGTGCTTGGCGCAGAGCTGGGCGAAAGGGCGGTTCTCCTTGAACGAGCCAGGGAGGTAGAACCGGAGGCGTCCATCGTAGCTCTGCTGGTCGAAGTCCATGGCGCGCACGCGGATGGCGGTGGCGTCGAAGTCCGGGGTGACGGCGATGACGAAATTATAGGCGCGCATGTCGCCGAGCAGGCGCACGAGGCAGCGTTCCTCGAACTTGATGAGCTCCTTGGCGAGGCGCACCGGGTGGTGGCCGTCGGCGGCCAGCCATTTCTCGGCGAAGATGTCGCCCGGGATGCCGGTGACGTGCTCTTCGACCAGCGTCTCGCCCCAGGTGAGGTAGAGCATGCGGTTCGGCGAGAGCAGGTGCTCGAGCTCGAGACCGCAGACGCGCGAGGCGTCGCCGACCTTCACGTAGAAGTAGTCGTGGTTCTCGTTGTAAGCGTTGACGATGCGGACGCGGAAGGGCTGCGAGTTGCCGAAGGAACAGAAATCCACGCGGTCGACGTAGACGTGGCTGAAGACCTTCATGCCGCCTTCGCCGCGGAGCAGGGCGTACGTCTCGAGCAAACCCTGGGAGAGGTGGCTCATGACTTCGGGCGGATACGCGACGGTCTCCCAGAGGGTGTCCTTGCCGCGTTCGAGCAGGGGCATCGCTGCGGTGAACTCGCGCAGCTGGGCGTAGGAGACAGGCAAGGGGACTTCGCGGCCTTCGCGCGAAAGGTACGCGCGGAGTTCTTCGCCGATCGGATACGCCGGCTTGCGGTTGGTCCGCTTGAACTCGGCTTCGCTTCCGGCGGCGTCCATCGTCAGTCGAGGTTCGGCTGGGCGCTGGTCTCTTCGACCACGACCCGCAGCGGCGCGCCGGGATGGCATTCGGCGCGGTAGGCGATGAAGCCACGGCGGTGCTCGTCATAGACGGGCCAGAGCAACGTACGGTCGGTCTCCGGCACGGCGACATTGCCGAGCTCCTCGCGCGCGAAGAAAGCGAAGCGTCCTTCGTCGATGGTCGCGGGCAGGGCCGTCAGCGGCTTGCGGCAATCGAAGAGGAACATGAGCCAGTGCGACTGGCCTTCGTAGCCTTTCTCGGAGATCATGCCGAAGAGATGGAGGTCTTCGGTTGCGACGCTCACGCCGGTCTCCTCGAAGGTCTCGCGTACGGCGCACTCGAACGGCGACTCGCCGAGGCCCATCTCGAGCTTGCCGCCGATCGGGCTCCAGCATCCGAGATTCGGCGCCTTGGTACGCTGGATCAGCAGGAGCCGTCCCGCCTCGTCGCGCAGGAAGACGAGGACGCTGATCTTGAAGGGCAGGGCGGCGCCGGCGGTCATGGCCTCACCCTTGCGGGCGGAGTCCGGCGGCACAACCCCGGAGTGCGTTCAGCCGGCGAGGATGGCGTCGATCCGCTTGAGTTCGTCCGAGGCGAACGGCGCCGACGAAGCCGCGGCCACGCACTGCTCGAGCTGGGCGACCTTGCTGGCCCCGATGATGGCGGAGGTCACGCGGCGGTCCCGCAGGACCCAGGCGATCGCCATCGAGGCGAGCGGCTGGCCGCGCTCGGCGGCGACCTCTGCGAGGCGACGGACTTTCTCCATCCGCACGGCGTCGAGCTGTTCGGGGCGCAGGTAACCGTGCGGCTTGCCGGCCCGCGCGTCGGCCGGGATGCCGCGCAGGTAGCGGTCGGTGAGCATGCCTTGGGCGAGCGGCGAGAAGACCGCGCAGCCGAGGCCTTCCTTCTCCACGACGTCGAGCAAGCCGGCCTCGGGCGTACGCTCGAAGAGGCTGTACTTGGGCTGATGCATGACGCACGGCGTGCCGAGTTCGCGGAGGAGGGCGCACGCCCGCGCGGTGTCTGCGGGATTATAGTTGGAGATCGCGGCGTATAACGCCTTGCCCGAGCGGACCGCTTGGGCGAGCGCGCCCATGGTCTCCTCGAGCGGCGTGTGCGGATCGCGCCGGTGGCTGTAGAAGACATCGACGTAAGGCAGGCCCATCCGCTTCAGCGACTGGTCGAGCGATGCGAGGAGGTATTTGCGGGAGCCGAAATCGCCGTGCGGTCCGGGCCACATGGTGTAGCCCGCCTTAGTCGAGATGATGAGTTCGTCGCGGTAGGCG
>ENA-ORCY01001660-ORCY01001660.1-marine-metagenome-genome-assembly--contig:-NODE-1660-length-10179-cov-3.771332_pt1 | contig 10179 bp, 9 predicted proteins | sample MGYA00248634_ERZ508507 | MGnify/ENA primary metagenome ERZ508507 (study PRJEB26178, sample SAMN06266269) | marine metagenome | isolation source: Columbia River Estuary | place: USA:Columbia River Estuary... | reverse complement strand
AATAAATGGATTAAATCCGATCTTCTATTCAATTCATCCTTTATGTGTATGAAATTTTCCTTATTGATATATCCCAAGTAAAAATAACAATCAGAAAGCATAGAATTATTTAAAAAATAATCATATTTTTTTTGAATTAATTCAGAGTGATTATTGTTTTCAATTAAATCAGAAAAACCAACTGTAGATTTGAGCATACGTTTCAACAACGTAGGAGTTGCTCTCTCAATACCAATGGTTTGAAGAACATTAGAAATATGATTATTGATAGAAGTTTTCTCAAATTTTCGAAGAGAGTCAAGCAAATGAGAGGGGCTAGAAGGACTATTGTTTAATGAAGATATTGCATCTGCCAAATAATAAGAGGCACACTTTTGCCAACATGATGCAAAAACATCATCACTTTGAATTCCATCTTTTGTTTTTTGACAGCAAAAAATAGATTCAATCAAAGAATTTTTAGCAAAATCAGAAAATAACGAATTACGCTTTTCAGAAATTTTAGAAAGAAATATCTTCAAATTCCAAGAAGCATCTTGTAAAATCTTTAGATTGTCATACTGGAGTAGTTTTTTTGTATTTGTTTCAGACAAAGAAGCATGATGAAGAGTAACTAAATTATTTTCAAAAGAAATAACTTCACGATTTGAACGGTTTTCATCAAAGACCATAATATCATAATCACAAGAATCAAAAAAATAATCCATATTCCTACAACCACCCAATCCAATTGGATGATCAGATAATTCTTGACTCTCAATAAATTTTTTGAAATCCATATGATTTGATGAATTAGTTTTTTCTATAAAGGAATCAAGTCACAAAGTTTTACAATTTCATTCAAACTCAAAACATTTCCTTTAAATTAAGACGGAGTAGTTTTTGAACAAGCTCCTATAGTGTAGTCCGGTTAAGCATTTTGGCTTCTCAAGCCAAAGACTCGGGTTCAAATCCCGATGGGAGCACTTCAATTAATTTACAAGTTATTGCCTTAAATATTAAAATCACAAATTACATTCAATGAGCCTAAAAGACATCAATCTCAAAGAAGAATATCGTTCAGATGTAGATGATATTGTTGCAGAATTTTTCTTTCCATGTTTGAGTAATTGTATTCAATATGATAGATGTGTCAATTTTTTATCAATTCAAGCACTGGCTACAATAGCAATGGCATTTGATAATTTTGATGCAGGTAAAGCAAAATTAAGAATGATAACAGGTCACAGATACAAGACAGAGGATCTCAACATATTTACAAAATTATTTTCTGAAAAATTTACAAAATCATTTGAAGGAAAATTCATAAAAAATAGCAAAATTCAGAAATTACAAAATATAGTGAATAGTGGACAAATTGAATTAAAAATCGCAATCCCAAATTCTGAAAGAATTGCAGATGCATTCTCAGAAAGAATTGGAATTTTTAGAGATGAAAAAGATGAACAGGTAGCATTCACAGGAACATCAAAAGAATCATTTTCAAGTCAAACAAGGGATTTTGAATCAGTAGATGTTTTTACATCATGGAATGACAAAACAAGGGTCGAAAGAAAAATGAAAGATTTTGAGGATTTATGGCAAAATAAAACAAAGTATGTTGATGTTTGTGATTTTATGTATGCAGAAGAAAATAATCTTTTAAAATATTCATCAAAATGGGTTACACAAATTTAGAATTCAAAAGAATCGTCTAATCTTGCTTTATTTTCAAAAAAGTTCATTTTATTAATTTTATAATAAATTATCTCGCCACGTCTTTCAATTACTGCAATAATTGGTTCTTTTCCCATTTGGGTTATGTCATCAATTTTTTTTTGCAATGTACCCATCTTCTCCTGTTGTCCTTCATTAATACCAAAAATTAGAAATTTTGCACCTTTTTCACCAAAATGTCCTCTCTCATAAACTCTAAAATCAGAACCAAATCCAAATCCATCTTTTACAACATATCCTCTAGTTTTCAAATCACGAAATATCAAAAATTTTGTAAGAATTTCAGAATTTGTCTTTTGACAAATACTCATGAAAGTATCAAAATCAATTTGTTTTTTGTTTTTCTTTAGAAATAATTTATGAGTATATAATAAATACAAAGTCTCAAATGATTTGAGAATTAATTTACCATTTTCAATTTCACCAAATCCTTTTTGTTCAAGATCATGGATCATATTTTTATTAGAAATACAGGCTTGATCTAAAATTAGATCACCACTAACTTCAGGAGTTTCATCCATAATGAAGAGAAAAATGGAAGATTTCCATATAAGCATTAGAAATTTGACCCAAATAATTGCTAACCGTTAAAATATGGGGATTTTGAGTTGAGATTATCATGCATGGTGCAAATTATAGAGATGGAACAGGACAAGTATTCACAAGAAAAGAATACATCAAAGGTAAACCACAAATTAAAATTGCAAAATTTCAAGGAGGTAAAAGAGGCACTTACGAATATTGTGTTCAATTATTGTTAAACGAACGACTTCAAATTAGACATATGGCTATTGAATCAACTAGATTAGCAGCAAACAAAACACTAGAAAAAACAACTGGTGAATCAGGCTATTATTCAAGACTTAGAATTTATCCACATAATCTCTTAAGAGAAAATAAACAAATTGCAACTGCAGGAGCAGATAGGGTCTCAGAAGGGATGAGAAGATCATGGGGTAAAGCAACTAGTTTAGGAGCAAGAGTAAGACAAGGACAATGTATAATGGAATTATACGTTAATGGTGAAACATACCTAACTGCTGCAAAGAAAGCACTTCACGGAGCATGTGTCAAATTACCAGGAACACCAACAATCAAAGTGATTGAATGGAATAAAGCATCACCATAAAAGTTCTAAATCAGATTTCTTATTTTCAATATAATTTAAAAAATCTTCAAATTCTTGTTTAGTAGGATCTCGTTTGAGAATTCTTTTGCTTTGATAAAAAAAAGTATTGTATAATCTACCTACAACAATTCCCAAAGCAAAAGATTTTGAACCATCAATAGTTGAAAGTAATTTAATCAGTTCTTTAATGTCATCCTTGTTTGAAATACTATCTTGAATTTTTTGTTCAATTTTCTTTAAAAGAATCTCATCCATGAATTACTACAGCAATGAAAGCTTAAAAACGCTTAAATCTGCAAATTCAACCCTTTGTATTGTTGCAGTTATAGTACAGTCTGGTTAGTACTCGTGCTTGCCAAGTACGTGACCCGGGTTCAAATCCCGGTAACTGCACCACTTATTGATTTTTAGGTATCAACCCAGTTTTTATAATTTCAAGGGCATCATGAGCCTTTTCAGGACGAGGTAGTTGAATAGCTATAACATTGTCTTGACCATATCTGGACTCAGGGGAATTCACTACAAGCATAGAGGTATTTGCCAAAACTTCAAAGAATTTAAAATCAGTCTTTGCATTAACAAGAAATTTTTCAGAAATATTTCCAATTGAAAATGTCAAAATAATTTCAACAAATACATTCCCTAATCCATCTTGAAGAATATTTAGATCAGTATTAACAGAAAATGATTGGCCTTCAATTTTTGCTCGAATTAGACCATATTTCTCTTCTTCAATTATTATGCAAGGAGTTTCTTTGCCTTCAAAATCAAAAGTTGTAATACCATCATGAACACTATCTAACATTTTTTGTAATTCTTCAGACATCCTCTTTTTCCTCTAATGCAGGTACAATTTTGTCACTAGCTTTCATCAAAAATGGAGAAAGAAATGCAGTGATAATTGAAATAATACCAACCAATGGGAACAAAAATGCACTTACTGCACCTATGTCAACTCCAACTTTAACAATTACAATAGAGAATTCACCACGAGGAGCTGCCAATGTAAATGCAGAACGAAGTGCCTTTCCACGCTTTTGTCTGAAAATAAAGTTACCCAACATGTTACCACCAAATTTCATACCAGTAGCAACTGCAATCAAAGCAATTGCTATGAAAATATAATTTTCAAGTTGTGAAACATCCATCAATGCACCAACTGAAATGAAAAATATTGCTACAAACATATCTTTGATAGGACTAGAGAGTAATTTTGCAACTTCGGCTGATTTTGACTCTGCAACTAAGACACCAGCCAAAAAGGCACCAATTGCAACAGATAATCCTACAATATTTGCAAGTAAGGCATAACCAAAACAGAGACCAAGAACACTCAAGAGTAGAATTTCACGATTTTCTGCAGCTGCGACTCTATCAATTAGAGGAGGGATAACACGAGTTCCAATAGTGAATGTTCCAACAATGAGACCAGCTGCAACCAATACAATTACAATAATGGATTCTACAGATACAGATCCAACTAAAGCAACAGATTGCAAGGTAGAAATTAAGATTACAGCAATAATATCTTCTACAATCAAAATACCTAAAACAAGGATAGAAGATTCTTTTTTGATTTTTCCCATCTCTTCTAAAAGTTTGACAATAATTGCAGTACTGGAAATAGATAAAGCTGCAGAAATAAACAATGCATCCATAAATTGTAAACCTAGTGCAGTTGAAGCATAAAACAAAACACCCAATGTAGAAAATAATCCAAGTGTGCCAACACCAACAGCTACTCGTCCAATAGATTTGATTTTAGCATAGGGAAATTCAATTCCAATTACAAATAATAATAAAATAACACCGATTTCAGAAAAAAGATTCAGTGCAGAAATATCAGTTAAAATTCCAACACCATCTAATAATTCAGAAGGCGAAGAACTTTCAGGTAAAAGCCAAGTCCAAAGAGGAGACAAAGGACCAATAAGCATTCCAGCAAAAAGATATCCAATTATCAAAGGTTGTTTAATTTTAAAAAATGCAAGTGTAACTATAGCCCCAATAATCATGATAAAAGCTAAATCAGTTACAAAACTTGTATGAGGAAGTTCAGGAGTTACTTGTTCAATCAAAGTGTTAACAGTACTATTAAGAGAATTTTGAATCGTGGAAGAATCAATTTGCAATGAAAGATTTTGCATATTAACAGTTGAAAAATTTCATTAAAAAGTGATTACGTGATTTTAAAAAATTAAAAAAATTGTGAAAAATGATTATCAATAAGTTATCAATTTGAAACTTCTTTATGCCTATAGATCCTAGACTAATTGCAGAGTGATGAGTAGGTCAGCTGATTCAAATGAAGAGATATGACCTGGGGTAACTGACTGCATTTATGGTTACATTGAGATAACCTAATTATTAATAGTACGGTACCGTACAGTACTATATGATACAATGCGAATACTGTCCAAGAGGATTCATAGAGACAACAAATGGTCTTGCTGAGAAGACATTTCATGAACTACTTCATGAACCAGAAGTTGTAAACAAGTGACTCTTTACATTTTTTATTTTACACCTAACTTTTTTTATTATTAGTTTCTTAATTCAAATAACATGGTATCTAAAACGACTAAGAAAAAAGTAGTCAAGACAGTTAAAAGACAACCAAATCCAGCTGCAGTCTTAAAGAAAGTAGCATCAGTTTCAGATTCCAATAAGGCATTACAAAAAGAGATCAAAGTAATGTCAAAGATTTTTGGTGAAAATCAGAAAGTCCTAGTATCAATGAAAGGTATGATTGATACATTAACATCAACATTAGAACATATTCAAAAACAATCAAAACAAATCAACATAATAGAGGATGATACACAAAAATTATACGCAGGATTAAATCAAGTCAGAACACAATCCAATTTAATTAATAAAATTAATAATCAAACAGATAAACTTGAAAATGAATTAAGTAAAATTTCAGAAGTACAAAAGAAATCAAAAACTCAAGAAATATCTCAAAAAGTTGAAGACAGTATGAATTCAATTACAAATAATTCTCAAATGATCATAAAAATTGCTCAAAGAATTGACGAAGTAAGAGATGAGTTAAGAGAAGTTTCAGGAAAGACGACTTCATTTTTAGAAATTAGTTCTGAAATGAATAAATTAAAAGAAAATATTGAAGAAATTTCTGGGAAAACAGAAAATCTCAGTACAGGAACTCAAGTAGTTCAAAGTCTCAAACAAGAATTTGAAAAAATAATTGAAGGAGTAGCAGAATCTTCAAATGTTAATGCAGAACTAGAAGCAATTAAAATTTCAATTGACACCATATCCTCAAAAGCCTCAAAAATTGACTCATTAGGAGGTGTAATTGATGGACTAAAACAACAATTTGACACAGTCTCATCTAGTGTAAACTCAAGTGATGCCATAAGTTTAGAATCAATTAAAGAATTAGGAGGCAAAATTGATAAAATTGAGACAGAAATTGGTTCTTTAGCACATAGAGCAGACTCTACAGCATTTGTAGGAGAAAATCTCAAATTGGTTCAAGAAGATTTCTCAAATTTCAAATCCAACGTGTTTGATAAAACAAACAATATTGAGCAAAAAATTGTTTCAGTATCAGATACTCTAAAAAGACAAGAAGCATCAACTACAGAATTTCATAAAAAATCTGAAAAATTATTTCAAGAAATACAATCAGTCAAAAATGTTACAAACAAAGTTTCTAGTGATTCATCAAAAGAAATGATGGCGCTATTGAAACTCTCAGAATATCAATCAAACATCAGAATGAATACAGAATCAAAATATGGAGAATCAAAGGATCTTGAAAAAATGGCTAGTCTGACATCAGAAATTGTAAATTTGTTTGATAGAATTTCAATTGAATCAGGTGAAAAAATACCATTACCTCACGAAGTAAGGCAATGGGCAGTAAGCAAAATTTTAGATTGTGCAGATAAATGGGAAATTAGATTCAGTGATGTTTATTCAATTTTAACAAACGCTATTGGAAGAGACATGTTAAAAGAATCTATCAGAATTCAACAAGTAAGAGACATTTATGGAATTAGGGCAGTAGATGAAATTAGAAAAGATCTAAATATTTCTTAGACACCAATTGTGTCAGATTCTTTAAGCTGTGTTCTCTTTCTTTTTAGAGCAGTAAAAATTCCAATAATTACAGCAATCCAAATAATACTAGAAAATACATTTGCAATACTGACATACATGTATGGTGTTGCATCCATAATATTTTGTCGTAAAAGATCTGCCCTATTGTTAATATCCATCATGCCGGTGTGATATGCAGAATTATTTGGAGGAATTGTAGAAATTTCATTAACACTTACAATCATAGCGTCCACATTATTTTGAATTCTAAGGAAGTTTGTTGATTCAGTAGCAAAAATCCAAACAGGGTTTTTAGAAATTATTTCACTATGAGTATCAGTAGTTTCAGGTAATTTCTCCAACATTGGTTCCAAATCTAATTGGATTGCAATTAGATGAGCACGAATTGTTTCTGGATCAGATGAACCTATGATACCATCAAAATGTCCTCGTATCCTATCCAAAGGATAGATATCAGAATTATAGCCAGTAATTGCCATAAATCCTCCAAAAATGATTAATCCTAAAATTCCAACCATTGATAGTCTGTAAACAGTATTTGCCATTTTCTCTTTCTTCGTCATTTTACGTTGTTTACTTGATTTATTTCTTTTAAATCGAGTATGAGACAGACTCATGTAAGCAATATAGAAAAATCCAAGAGTCTGAATTGCAATAATTGGTACAAATATAGGATTATTTGAAAATATTGAAATAAAAATTGCCAATGTACCATAAACACCAAAAAAGATTTCCAAAAGAGTGGTTTGTGTAAAAGGTAAATTGTATGCTTTACCTTTCCAATCATCTTCTTTTTTGATTATACCATATTTTGGAGTTCTAAGAAATTCATTTTTCCTACCAAATACAGCATCAAATACTGCAACTGTATTATTTACAGACATTCCAGCATTGTAAACTAATAATGCAGGCAATAGTTTAGCTTTAGACTTCCATGATTTACCATACATATTTTGTATAATCAGAATGTATGCACCAGGCCCCATTGCAAGATATGTAGCAAATGTAATGATAGGTAGAAAACTAACAACATAGAGATTAACTTGACCTGCTAAAAGAATCGGTAATGCTAAAAATTGTATCAGCATTAAAGGATAAACGATATGACGTGTTAATTGAACAAATGCCTGAATTTTTGCCTCAATTGAAATTTTACGTTTTACAGTAATATCAAAAAGTAATTTTGTTGCACATTGAATAGAACCTTTTGCCCAACGAAATTGTTGCCTTTTTGCAGCATTCATTTGTGCAGGAAGTTCAGCATCAACTACAATGTCAGGCAAGAATACACATTTCCATCCTTTCATTTGAGCTCGATAACTCAAATCAAGATCTTCAACAAGTGTTGCAGTATGCCAACCACCAGCATCTTCAATGCAATCACGTTTCCAAATTCCAGCAGTACCATTAAAATTCATAAATAAATGAGAATCACTTTTTGCTTTTTGTTCTATTAGAAAATGGAAATCAAGACTTAGTGCTTGTACTTGAGTAATAGTAGAATAATCTTCATTCACATGACCCCAACGACATTGGATTAACCCAATATTTGGTTTTGAGAAATGAGGTATAGCTTTTTTGAGAAACCATGTTGGAGGAATAAAATCGGCATCAAAAATTGCTACAAGTTCACTGTCTGTAATTTGCATAGCATATTTGAGAGCACCTGCTTTGTACCCCTTTCTTGTTCCTCTTCGTATATGTTCAATTTGAAATCCTTGAGTCTTGTAATAGTTTACAGTTTTTTCTAGTAAATCAACAGTATCATCATCAGAATCATCTAAAACCATTATGTTCATTTGATTTTTAGGATAGTCCATAGCACATACTGCATCTACAAGTCTTTTAGCAACATACTTTTCATTATAAATTGGAAGTTGAATTGTGACAGAAGGCGTTCCTAAATCAATAGTTTTAGCAACTTTATTTCTTTTATTTGCAAGAAAAACTAGATAATAAAAATTACAAGTGTATGCAGTAATCAAAATTGCGGAAATAATAAACAAATCAAATACTAATGCAGTGAAAGGATTTCCAGCCATCTTTAGCTGCTCAAAAGTAGTTGTCGATATTTATAGTTGCAATAAATGCAATTATTTTTGTTCATAAATTTTGATTGCTTGTGGAGGACAAACTCCTTCACATGCAAGACAGAAAATACAATCAGGTTCTTTTGACATTAATGGTTTTTGTTCTGAACCAGGATTTCCAGGAGAATCAAACCACTCATAGACACCAACAGGACAAGCCTCAAGACATCCACCATCAGCTATACAAATATCATAATCTACTGAAACAAATTCTCCCCAGATACCCATGATTCCATTACTGGTGCCTTTACGACCCCAAGTTTTGATAGTATGTTCTGCAGCTTCATATACAGCAGAAGGTTTTGTTTTTGATTTAAATTCAATATCAATTGGTCCAGGTTTTGCACCATCTGGAATTTCAATAGAAGCATCATCTTCCTCTTCTTCGTCATCATCATCATCATCTTCTTCTTCGTCATCATCTTCTTCTTTTTCATCATCTTCTTCTTTTTTATGCTTCTTACTCTTTTTATGAGTTTCTTTATCTTCCTCATCCTCGTCCTCGTCTTTATCGTGCATTTCTTCTTCAATAAAATCTTCAATATTTTCAAGATCTGGATTTTCTGTAAAAATTTGATCTTGATCAATGAATGTTGAATCATCCCTAGCAACTACCAACAGTAGAAACGACAAAAATATTTTGCGCCTTTGTTTAGTTTCAATTAAAATAAGAGGTTAAAATGTTTTTTGAACCTCATCCCATCTATCTTTCCACTTTAATAATTTTTTCGGTGATAATTCTTCCCATTCATACCATGCACTTGTATTTTCAGGTGTAACAATTGAAATTAAATCAGGGTATGGTCTCTCTCCGGAGTCTGAATTGAAAATGTTACGAGTAATTAAACGTTTTAAAAAAGAATATCCTATACCTATTAAGGCGACGTTTTTAGCCGCTCATGCACTTCCAAAGAATTTTGCTGGGGATACTACCGCTTTTTTAAATGATATGTTAACTAAAGTTTTGCCTGTAATCAAAAAAGAGAATTTAGCAACAGCAATTGATGTGTTTTGTGAAAAAGGATACTTTTCAATAGCCGATACAAAACAAGTGTTAAAAGAAGCAAAAGATTATGGCTTAATCCCAAAGCTCCATGTAAATCAATTCAATGCAATTGGAGGTGTTAGTCTTGCAGTAAAATATAACGCTCG
>ENA-ORCY01001659-ORCY01001659.1-marine-metagenome-genome-assembly--contig:-NODE-1659-length-10180-cov-3.404731_pt1 | contig 10180 bp, 9 predicted proteins | sample MGYA00248634_ERZ508507 | MGnify/ENA primary metagenome ERZ508507 (study PRJEB26178, sample SAMN06266269) | marine metagenome | isolation source: Columbia River Estuary | place: USA:Columbia River Estuary... | reverse complement strand
ATGTCTTTTCTAAATCTGCAAGCTCTTGCCCATCAAGCATTCCGCCCATTGCACCCGGCATCGAGTGCCCCATATCTAGGGATGCCCCAGCATTTGAAAGCCACTTCTTCATCTGAACAATTTCATCTGCTTGTCCATCACGAATCGCAGTTGCTAATGCCAATAACTCAGAATCTTTACTCTTAGTTAAAGCCAAGTTTGAGATATCTACTGCTTGTTGATGATGAGGGATCATCATTTGCAGGAACATAATGTCTGCGCCAGTTAGATCATCTACGCCCTTAGCCCTATCAGAATCCATCATCCTTGAATGATGCATACCGAACATTCCATCATTTGAATTAGAGGATGCAGCCATTGCAATAACGACTCCGGCAAGAACAACAATAATTCCGCCTAAAATTCCGGTCTTTCTATCGATATTGATCTGCATCTGATACCCCTTTGATTGCTTATAACTGTAATACTTGCAAGTGGTTTGCGCCTTCTCAGAAATATCTAGATAAGTGATCCTTGCGACATGCAAACGCTTTGCAACTTTTCAATTCTTTATCAATGTGATTGAGTTTGCTCTGTTCACGAGTTCTACGTACTAGCCCCGGCTTAGTAGACGGCAACCCTCCAACGCGGTGGGGTGCTCCGGGTGACGAACTGGTCAGGAAACTGACAAGCGCGGTATTAATTACTTTGTAATTTCATACTTCGTTTGCAGATAAATGACACCTACTGCGATGGAGAGAGAAAATAATGTCTAACAACTGGTCCTTTGAAACCCTGCAGATTCATGCAGGTCAAACACCCGATCCAACAACTGGAGCGCGCGCATTACCGTTGTATCAAACGACGGCATACCAATTCCGCGACACAAAGCACGCTGCAGATCTTTTTAGCTTGGCCGAACTCGGAAATATTTACACCCGAATCATGAACCCAACGCAGGACGCCGTTGAACAACGTATTGCTGCACTTGAAGGTGGCGTGGCAGCGCTGCTTGTTGCGTCTGGTTCTGCTGCAACAACTTTTGCAATTCTCAATGTTGCTGAGGCAGGCGACCATATTGTCTCTAGCCCTAGCCTTTATGGTGGAACTTATAACTTGTTCCACTACACACTTCCAAAATTTGGCATTGAGGTGACATTTGTTGATGATCCAAGTGATGCTGAAAGTTGGCGCAAAGCGGTGAAGCCAAATACGAAAGCGTTTTTTGGTGAGACGATCGCCAATCCAAGTAATGAAATTTTAGATATTAAGACGATCGCAGATGTTGCACATGAAACCGGTGTTCCATTAATCGTTGATAACACGGTGGCAACACCGTATTTGATCAAGCCAATAGACTTTGGTGCAGATGTAGTTATTCACTCAGCTACTAAGTTCTTATCTGGCCACGGCAACGCTGTAGTTGGTGCGATTGTTGATGCCGGAAAGTTTGATTTTGCGCAATACCCCGAAAAGTTCAAGGGCTTCAATCAGCCAGACCCAAGTTACAACGGAATTGTTTACGCACAGGCACTTGGAGTGGGTTCGGCATTTGGTGCAAACCTTTCATATATCTTCAAGATTCGTTTGCAATTGCTTCGTGATATCGGAGCAGCGGTTGCGCCATTTAACGCCTGGTTATTGGCACAAGGGCTAGAAACCCTCTCGCTTCGAATCGAGCGTCACGTTGAAAACGCAAAGGCAATAGCAACATGGCTAGAAGAGCATCCCGGGGTGGAAAAGGTGAATTACGCGGCCTTGCCATCATCGCCTTGGAATAAGTTGGCGCAGAAATATGCGCCAAAGGGCCCGGGAGCAGTTCTTTCCTTTGAACTCAAAGGTGGAGCAGAAGCTGGGACAAAGTTTGTCGAAGCACTCAAACTATTTAGCCATGTGGCAAATATCGGCGATGTTCGATCACTTGTTATTCAACCCGCTACAACGACACACTCACAGCTTTCAGCTGATGAGCAGTTAGCTGCGGGAGTTACGCCAGGTTTGGTTCGCTTAAGCCTTGGCCTAGAAAATATCGATGATATTAAAGCTGACCTAGAGCTAGGTTTTGACGCCGCGAAGTAAGTCTCTATTTGCACACATAGAAAAAGACCCCGACGGTCGACCATCGGGGTCTTTTTCTAATCCAGCTTAAAATTTAATATCAATTGCTAAAAGCAAATGCAATCAAGGCAATACCTGAAATTGCTAGCAATGCTTTGATCTCACGGCGAGCCAAAATCTTGAGCATTGCCGGTATGAATGTTGCTCCAATGATTAAGGCACCTGGTGCAAAAATTAATGCACTTCGGGAAACAATATCGGACTCGCCCCATTGGTATCGAAGATTAATCAGTCCACATGCAAAGAGCAGATAACCACCCATTCGGTAGTTATTGATCCAAATCTTATTCTCTTGATTATTGGGTGATACTGATTTATTCATGTGCTTATTCTAGAAAGCAGAATAGGAGTGCCGCTTTCGCGACACTCCTATTCTTAGGAATATTGTGCTAATTACTAATCAAAAGATTAGTGATCGTCCTTCATTCCTTCTGCCATTGACTTCATGCGTGCAATCTTCAAGATTGTTAGACCGAATACGCACTTAGCTAATACGTCTGCAAGTGTGTAACCAACCTGAACTGTTACGAATGATGATGATGAAGCGTCACCAACGATGTTGAAGATGTAAGCGATTGGGTATACGCCCCATGTCGCGATCAATAGCAAGCGCAAACGGCCGACAGTCTCTGCAACTCCTGCAGGCTGACGCTCAAGTGACTTACCAAGCTCTACGAATAGTACGTAAAGGATGTAGATGAAAGGAATTGTTGAAAGAACACCGTATAGAACCTGTGTGTTCTGGTCGCTTGAAATTTCACCTGGGTAACCAAGAGCGATCATTGCAGCAGATGCTGGAACAAGGCGTGTGATTAGTGAGCGTGAAACTTCCTTAGCTAGAGCTAGTACTGCAATTACTTCTACTAGTAGTAGAGGAACAGTTAGAAGCCAGTCAACGTAACGGTATGCCTCGTTGAATGCATCTTGAGAACCATCTAGCTTAACCATGCCGTTTTCTGATGCATGCTTGAATGAATCAAAGATTCTTAGGTAGTGGTATCCAGCGATGAATGTAACCATCGATGACATTACAAGGGCGTTACGGTACTTCGCCAATACACGCTGTTGTGAAACAAGTGTGTAAATGGTGCAAGCGAGCATTGAAATTAGTCCAAACGAGAATACGTTATAGACCAGGTTCCATTGGTTGCTGTCTAGTTGCATTGAAATATGCCTCCATGAGGATCATGTGGAGAGGCCCTTTGGCCTCTGAATTCATCGGCCATAGGGAATCCTCGAGGAACACCCTTGACCTCCGACAATCACCATTGTGAACTAAACGCGACTGATTTGCACCATCTAAGTGGGAAATTCTTGAGTTTTTTTGCTTAATTTTCTGGAAATGAGCATGAAAATAGGGCGGTCTCCGATGAATTCACCAGAGACCACCCCTCTTCAAACTTACCAACTAGTAACTTACTGGCCTTGCCACAACTTCATTTCTGCCGCAAATGGGTCAAGACCCATAGGCCCGAGCTTCAATGCATAGCTATGGAACCTCTTCAAATTGAAGTTGGCCCCTAGGCGCACCTTGGCATCTTCACGGGCTGACATCCAGACGCGCTCGCCAACCTTGTAGGAAATGGCTTGTCCTGGCCATCCAAGGTAGCGATCAGTTTCACTCCGTGAATGATCCTCATCAAGCAGGGCCTGCTCGTTGAGCAACTTACGTGAGCTTTCCGCGTTCCAGACAACACCATTGTCATCCTTGTAACCAAGGTGCATACCGATATCTACAACAATTCGCCCAGCACGCAACGCTTGTGCAGAGAGGTAACCCATTTCAATACCTGGCTCATCAAATGCACCAAGCTCGTTCATGAATCGCTCTGCATACAACGCCCACCCTTCGCCATATCCGCTAATCCAGGCAGATGTGCGTTGAAATCTAGTCAGGCGATCCTTCTCGACTGTCGCTGTGCCAACTTGTAGATGGTGACCCGGAACTGCTTCGTGATACCAGGTCGAAACAAGATGCCAATTACTCACCTCATTCTTACCCAACATTGGAATCCATGTAGTTCCTGGACGCGAAAGATCCTCTGATGGTGGGTTGTAGTACGGCGCAGATGCACTGCCTGCTGGTGCAAGACGTGCTTCACAAATTGCTATCCGTGGATCAATCTCAAAGAACTCACCATTCATACGCTTCATTGCCACATCAGTGAAATCCTGTAAATACTTCACTACGTTTTCTGGGCCAATAACCTTGTACTTAGGGTCATTATCAAGGGTGTCAGCAACCTCACGAAGTGTTTTTGCTTGTGGGTTAATTACCTTTGCAAGTTCCCACATGCGATCGTTAATTGCCTTAAGTTCTTTCTTACCCCACTCATATGTTGTGGGAAGATCTAGTTGTGCGCCAGTGAAATAGCGCGCCCACACCGCATAGCGATCTGCGCCAACTGCATCATTAGGCGTTGCAATTGGTAGGTAGTTATCACGCAAGAACTTTGCAGTCTTTGCAGATGCAGCCTCAGCAAGCTTTGCCGCCTCATGCATTGCTGGATACTTTCCATCGGCATCAAAGTTTTTACACATGGTGCTATATCCACCATTTGCATAACTATCTAACTGCTCAATAACACCTTTAACCTGGCGCTGCGCAGTTGTTTTTCCGCTCTTCGCAACGGTCATGATGGTTTCGCACCAAGAGCTATATGCCGCATCTACTGCAGCCAAACGCTTGGCAATATTGTCGAAATCTTGTGCGGTTTTCTTAGGCATAAGTTCAAAGATCGAGCGCACATCTGAAGGTGGCGATGTTAAAACATTCCACAATACAAATCCTTCTTGGCTGTCATGCAAAGCAAGCCTTGACTCAAGACGCTCGGTCATGACTGCCTTTGCAATGCGATCAATCTCATCGGTTGGTTGCATTGCAGAGAGCTTCTTTAAAGTTTCGCGAGTTAAGTTTGCACTCACCTCGGATGCTGCTATTGAGAAGTCATCTAGCTTGTCTTGGTTAAGCCCATTGCCAAGGTAGGTGCAACCCATTGGGCTAAGAGCTGCTTCTTGATCGATGTAAACATCGCTGATTTCAAATATGGGTGATCTATGTGTCATGGCAGAAGTTTGGCAGTGCTGCAGGGCTTTGTCCACGGTTAATTGTTCGAAAGTAGCCTAGGCTTGCCAGCATGAGTCAGACCCCAGTTGCTCCACCAAAGCTACGTGGTTGGTTTCATCTTGGGGCAACTCCCGCGGTCATAATCGCTTCACTGGTTTTATTCATATTGAGTAAATCTTCACTTAAGTTTGCAGTAGCCATTTATTCCATAACAGCAATTATGTTATTTAGTGTTTCTGCTATTTATCACCGAGTCCCTTGGGTGCCAGAAAAGAAAAAGATTTGGCGTCGTTGGGATCATGCAAATATCAATTTATTAATTGCTGGCTCTTACACCCCATTTGCTGTTGCTTTACTTGAAGGTCGCGATCGAACAATCTTGTTACTAGTTGTCTGGATCGGCGCAGCATTAGGCGTTGCTCTTCGTGTTTTCTGGATTGGTGCACCTCGATGGTTATATGTCGCCAATTACCTAGCCCTGGGCTGGGTTGCTGTTTTCTATACTCCGGCCCTCTATCGCGCGGGTGGTTTATGGGTACTACTTCCAATCGCAATAGGCGGTCTGTTCTACTCAGTCGGTGCCATCTTTTACGCCCTTAAGCGTCCTGGGCGCGAGGCAAAGTACTTCGGCTTCCACGAGCTCTTCCATATATTCGTGCTTGCCGCATGGATTAGTCAGTACATAGCGATCTCAGTGGCGATTTACAGTAAATAGGTCATTGCTCTAACCTAAGCCATCTCTACATACGGTTTTATTGAGCAGCGAGGTGCATGATGGCGCAGAAGAAGAACTTCCTTAACTGGGTGGGCTTTACTGAAGAAGAGAGCACTAACCTGCCTTCATCTGTTGATCGCATTCGCGAACTTGAAGCCCAGCTTGCAGATTTGAAATCTCGCCGTGACATAACCGGCTTAACTAAAGAAGAGTTTGAAATTCTCGCAACTGAAACTGCGATGTCAATGATTAAGTCTGCTCAAGCTCGTGAAAGTAAGGCGCAAGTTGCAGCTACTCGTTTGGTCTCAGAAACTGCACGCGCAACCAAGGAAGAGTTGGAAGCAGCCGATGCAAAGGCTCGCACAATTCTTTCGGGTGCTGAAACTCGTGGACGCAAATATATCCAGGCCGCAGAATCTGAAGCAGAAGACAAGATTGCACAAGCTGAGTCAGAAGCAGAAGCGCTGATCGAGAGCAAGAAGCGTGAAATTTCTGCCCTTGCTACAGCTGCCCGCCGTGAAGGCGAACGCATTGTTTCTGAAGCAACAACTGAAGTTACTGGTTATCGTCAATGGCTTTCAGGTGTTATCTCTGAGGCAGAGCGCCTATACAGAATTCAAAAGCAATCACTAGATGCTGCAGAGTCTGCAATTCAGCAATCTCGAAATCGCCTAGATGGTGCCTTCCAAAGATTAGAAGATCTACAAAAGAGCGTCCTTGATAATTTGAACGCAGATGACACTTTGATTAATCCAGGACCTCTTAAAGTTGCTAGCCAACGCACACGTCCTGCGTTAGCAGCACCTAAGAAAACAGCAAAGAAAGCTGCAAAGAAAGCTCCGGCAAAGAAGAGTGCTGCAAAGAAATCTGCAAAGCGCTAGATAGCTCTTCGCTATTTAAAACAGCGTTACTTCGTAGGAGTTAATTAATCATGGCCAATGAACGAGGTATCCGATACATACCTGCAATTGATGGTTTGCGTGCTGTCGCAGTAATTGCAGTAATTTTGTATCACCTTGGATTCAAGTGGATTCCTGGTGGTTTCTTGGGTGTTGACCTCTTTTTTGTAATCTCTGGGTATGTAATCACTCGTTTGTTACTGGATTCAATTCAGCGAAGTGGCGGTTTAGATCTACGTGCTTTCTACGTGGCCCGAATTCGTCGTTTGTTACCACCACTTGTATTCATGATCATCACAACGACAATAGTTGTTGGGTTTTGGGCGCCAGATACCATGCGGCGATTTTTAGGCGATGCTCCATTTGCACTGTTTGGTGGAATGAATTGGTGGCTAGTTTTTCGCGAAACTGATTACTTCGAAGCAATTGGGCGCCCGCCACTTTTGCAACACACCTGGTCTTTAGGCGTGGAAGCTCAGTTCTATCTGGTGTGGCCGCTGATTTTGTTGTTGGTTCTTCGTTATTTTGGCAAAAATAAGATTCCTGGTGCAGCTCTATTGATTGCTGCCTTTTCAGGTATCGCTTTACTCGTTGTCTCCCTGCAAATAGATGCAGCTAGTACTACAAAGGTAAGCCACGTTTACTTTGGAACAGATACTCACAGCATTGGCTTATTTCTTGGCGCAGCCTTAGCGGTGCGCTGGATTCCGCAAAACCTTCAAGAAACGGTAACTCGTAAGGCTCAAGATTTTATTGATGGAATTGGAATAGTTGGATTTCTTGGAATCATTGCAGCATTTTTGTTTATCGATGAAAACGACCCAACTTTGTATAAGTTGGCCTTCCCGTTAGCAGGAATATTCGGATGTGCAATCATTACTTCAATTGTTCATCCTGCATCTCGTTTCGCGCCAATCTTAAGTAGCAAGCCATTTGTTTGGATCGGTGAGCGTTCATACGCAATATATCTGTGGCACTGGGTAGTTTTTCAAGTTACTCGTCCAGATTTTGATCTTGAAGGATCACAATGGGCTTTGTATGCATTGCGTGTGTTAATTGTCTTTGCCTTGGCAGATATTTCATTACGTTTAGTTGAACTACCTGTTCGCACCGGATTAATTGATTATTGGTTTAAGGGAATGAAATACCGCACAAAGCGGGTGCAATTGCGCCAAAAGGCTGGTGTCGTATTGATCGTGCTTGCGATTATTGGTTCAACCGCGACGGTTGCAACAAATGCCATTGCTAAGGGTGATGAGCAATTAGCTCAATTAAAGAAGCAGTTGCAGCCAACCACAACCACTCCTTCAGTACCTGCAGATGTTAATGATCCTGGATTGTGGGTTACAGGTGACTCAGTAATTCTGGGAATTCGATTTGAATTAGATAGTCGTCAACCTATCGGATTGATTAATGCAAGAGTAGGACGACAAGCAACCGAGCTTCTTGAAGTCATTACCAATGACAAAGCAAACATGAGTATGGCAACGATTGTTTTGAATTTGGGCAATAACAACAAGCTCACTGAAGAACAAGTCGCAGCAATATTTGAGATAATTAAGGATCAGCCTCGCATTGTTGTTGTTAATACAGCAGTCCCACGGGCTTGGCGAGATGACAACAACGCACTCATTGCACAGTACGCATCTCTATACGGTGCCTACCTAGTTGATTGGGCATCTATTTCTCAAGGCCGCTCAGAGTACTTTGGACCAGATGGTGTTCACCTTGTCCCTGCAGGTGTGCGCGCTTATGTGGATGCAATAACTGCGCAACTCTAGATATTTAAATAAGTGAGCAAAACAAAATCCCCCACCAATCGGTGAGGGATTTTATTTAATCTAATTTAGATTTACTTGAACTCTCCTGGAATTCCAAAAGCTGTAGCTGATGCAGTCTGTCCATCTGAGTACACAGATGAAACGCGGAACTGAGTCCATCCTGAATCACTTGCCTTTGTAACATTCTGAGTTAGTTGATCGGCTGGAACTGTTGCAATTACTGTCCACTCGCCTGCTCCGTTTGCACGAATCTCAACGTTGTAACCAGTTAAACCATCAACTGCTGTTGGTGCAATCCAGCGAAGCTTGAGTCCATCTGCGCTGCTTAGAGCAACAAACTTTGTTGGTGCCTCTACAGCTGTAACAGGTGTTCCTGTTGACTCAGTTGCAGATGGTTCAGCAGTTGGCTCTGCAGTTTCTGACATTGATGGAGTCGGCTTGGCTGCATCATCGCTATCTGATCCAGATGATTGTGACCAAACAATTGCAACTAACGCAACGATTCCGATGACAACAATCCATGCTGTGCGGTTTGAAGTTGATGCCTTAGGCGCAGCAACTGGCTTGGCTGCAATAGGTGCAACAGATTTTGCTGGTGCACTGATCGCTGCTGGCGACGATGTAACTCGAGTTGTTGTTGCTTTTTTGACTGCGCGCTTTGCAGGAGCCTTCTTCGCGGTCTTCTTAACAACTTTTTTGGCAACAGCTTTCTTTGCTGTCTTCTTAACTACGCGCTTGGTTGCAGTTTTCTTTGCTGAAGACTTCTTTGCCGTCTTCTTTGCAACTGCTCTCTTGGCGACAGCTTTCTTAGCTGTCTTCTTTTTCGCTACAGCTTTCTTAGCTGGCGACTTCTTTGCAGCTGTCTTCTTTGCAGGAGACTTTTTTGCTGCCTTCTTTGCGGTCTTCTTAACGGCCACTTCGAACTCCTTGGATTGCTATAAGCACGTAATTAACGCGCTGTGATAGGTAAAGGCTACCCCAGGCTCGCAAGCAAATGGATGACATGAGGCGCTAATGCGCGTAGTGATTTTCCGCGGTGGCTCAGTAAATCCTTTTCCTCCGCGCTCATTTGCGCAGAAGAAATGGACAAACCCGCGGGCTGAAATATCGGGTCGTAGCCAAATCCATTCTCGCCAACTGGGGCACGCAGAATCACTCCATCGAATCGACCTTCGGCAACCTGTTGGCGACCATCCGGAAGTACTAGCGATGCCACGCACATGAAGTGCGCAGTGCGCTGTCCGTCTGCAACATCTTTGAGCTGTTCCAAAACCTTTTCTAGATTTGCTCGGTCATTTCCATGTTCACCTGCCCATCTGGCAGAAAAAATCCCTGGATCGCCATTTAATGCATCAACACATAACCCTGAATCATCAGCAATCGCCGGCAACCCAGTTGCTTGGCTTGTATAGCGCGCCTTGAGTAAAGAGTTCTCTTCAAATGCTGATCCTGTCTCCTCAACATCTACCAAATCTGGGAATTGATCCACACCAATAAGTTCTATGGCCCCTGGCGCTAATGCATCCAGAATTCGTCGAAACTCGGTGATCTTTCCTTGATTACGTGTTGCTAAAACAAGTTTGTGAGACATTACTTAGCAAGAACATCTTTCTGCATCTGA
>ENA-ORCY01001655-ORCY01001655.1-marine-metagenome-genome-assembly--contig:-NODE-1655-length-10198-cov-2.914929_pt1 | contig 10198 bp, 9 predicted proteins | sample MGYA00248634_ERZ508507 | MGnify/ENA primary metagenome ERZ508507 (study PRJEB26178, sample SAMN06266269) | marine metagenome | isolation source: Columbia River Estuary | place: USA:Columbia River Estuary... | reverse complement strand
AGCCGAGGGGCCGCGCAGGTGAACCCGATCCACAACCCCTTTGAACAACGCTTGAATAAGAAAAAGAGTTAAGAAATGCCCCCTTTTGAAACAATCTTAGCTGTTGCCTTGGCTAGGTTTGCCTTGAGTGCCACGCCTGGCCCTTCCATGCTTTATGTTCTATCGCGCAGTATGGGTCAAAATCGCTATGCGGGGCTGGCCTCTGCTTTGGGGCTGAGTCTTGGGGGCATTTTATTGGCTGTGGCCACAGCACTTGGCCTTGCTGCGATATTTGAACGCTATGAGTGGATTGTGGTCACACTGCGCTACGCAGGATCAGCCTATCTCATTTGGCTGGGGGCGGGGATGATATTAAACGCCAGTAAGAGCTCCAAAGTTATCCTAAAGGTCCACGCTGTGGAGAACCTGTCGTTTTCCTCCATTGTCTGGCAGGGAGTCTGGGTGGAGCTCTTGAACCCAAAACCGTATTGTTTTTTGCTTTGTTCCTTCCGCCATTTGTCTCTGCAGGCGCGGGGGAGGCCAGTGTACAAGCACAGTTGTTGATCTTAGGTATTTTGGTGCCGCTGACCGCTATCCCGTCGGATATTGTCATGGCATTGCTGGGGCGCACTGTGACCAAATCCATCAATGAAAACACTCGTGCGCGGCTGATTATGGCCTGGCTTTCTGGGCTCTTGTTGATGGCCATTGCTGCGAATTTGCATCTGCAAATTATTTAAGTGTAGCGCCCTGACCCATGCGGGCTGTCACTGAAACCTCGCTTGGTGCCTCGTGGGACAACGTGGTTTGACAATTTCGTTCACAACGCGCACACCAAAGGTTAACAAATCTTGCACAGGGTGAGACAAGGGCCGCAAGTGCCCTGCGGGTATTGGTGGCTCGCATAACCCGTGATCAGGCTGCAGTATGGGCTTTGATTGTAGTGATGTGCGGTTAACAGTGGGGTGACAGTAATGGAATTGAAAGACGACATCATCATCAATGCGACGCAGGACGTGGTTTATGCTGCATTGAATGACGCGGACATTTTAAAGCAATGTATTCCTGGCTGCGAGGAGTTGGTCAAACATTCTGATACGGAATTGGAGGCCAAGGTCGTGCTGAAAGTCGGTCCGGTAAAAGCGAAATTTAGCGGCACCGTAACCTTAAGCCCCGATGCACCGCCGGCTCGGTTTTCATTGACAGGCGCGGGCAATGGCGGCGCGGCCGGTTATGCCAAAGGCGGGGCAGAAGTGCATTTGGAAGCCCATCCGGAAGGTACGCTGCTGCGCTATACAGCTAAGGCTGAAATTGGTGGTAAATTGGCGCAATTGGGCAGCCGGTTGATTCAGGGCACTGCGAAAAAACTTGCAGCGAAGTTCTTCAGCAGTTTCGCCGAACAGGTTGGGGGCGAGAATGCCGGCTGAAGGGCGAATCCTTTATGCCGAACATGCGCAGGATATCCTAGCCGCCACCCTTAATTTGCTGCACTCAGGTGACCCCTGCGCCCTGGTGACCAGTCTGAATATTGAAGGCGGCGCGGCGCGGGAGCTTGGCTCTTTGGCCGTTATCAGTGGCACGGGAGACATGATTGGGTACCTCTCCAATGGCTGTATTGATCGCGATATCATCCATCACGGCCTAGCCGCGATTGACACCGGTCAGCTCAAACATCTGCGCTATGGCGCAGGCTCGCCCTATTTGGATCTCAAACTGCCCTGCGGTGGCGCTTTGGAGCTGGTGATTGATCCGGCACCGGATTTGACCGCACTTGAGGCGGCTTTGGCGCGCCTGCTTAACCGCCAGAAAGCTGTGCTCTCTTTTGCGGGTCGCGACGGGCCTGTGCAGATCGAATATGCGCCAAAACCTGCGTTGATCCTTGCCGGCCGGGGTGCAATTTTGCGCACCACCGCGCAGCTGGCAGCACATATGGATTTTGAGCTGCATCTTGCTTCCCCTGATCTTGAGGATCTTGCCAGCTTGGAGGAGCTTAACCCGGCAACACGCCAGTCTATGACCACACCAAACGCTGCGATTGAATTGCCGATAGACCCATATTCGGCGGTGCTTCTCGTCTTTCACGATCATGAATGGGAGCAGGCTATTTTGATGCAGGCGGCGCGGCAGCATCCCTTTTTTATTGGCGCTTTAGGCAGCCGCAAAACCCACGCCATGCGGATCGAGCGGCTCAGACATGCTGGGTTGAGCGCGGCAGACTGTGCTCAAATCCAAGGACCAATTGGCTTGGTGCCCTCGCTGCGCAATGCCTCGCTGATTGCTGTATCAGCGCTGGCTGAAATCACTGCAAAACTGCCGCCATCTCAGGTCCGCTTGTCCTCATCATAAAACCGATGTGGCCCGATTGCTAGAATTGAGTGGCAGGGCGCGTTCTTTGATGGGCAGGTGTACGATGGCGCTGAACAGACCCACGCCCACCCCAAACCACCAAACAACTGTATAGGTGCCATAGATGTCATACATCTTGCCGCCCAGCCAAACCCCAAGGAAACTGCCGAGCTGGTGGGAGAAAAAGACAATTCCGTAAAGCGTGCCCATATAGCGCAACCCATAGATATGCGCGACCAAGCCTGAGGTTAGGGGCACTGTGGCCAGCCAGAGAGACCCCATGGCCACTGAAAATAAAATCACCGAGATCGGCGTGATTGGCAGGGCGATAAAAAGTGCCGCAACAATCGTCCGGGCCAAATAGATCCCCGCCAAGAGGTATTTTTTCGAATAGTGTTTCCCCAGATAGCCGGCAGCAAGCGTGCCAACTATATTGGCCAGTCCGATCAAAGAAATGGCCAGCGCGCCAAGGCGGGAGGTGGTTGTGATACCCACGGAATAGAGCGCACCACCGGGCATGATGGGGCCGCAGAGTTCGGTGACGAAGGCCGGGAAATGTGCGGTGATGAAGGCCAATTGATAGCCACAGGAAAAGAAGCCCAGAAAAATTAGCGTGTAGCTTGGGTCCTTGAACGCCTTGATCAACACCTCACCGATGCTCTCCTCCAGTTCGGACTTACTGGCCACGCGCTCGGTCTTCATCATCGGCAAGAAGATCAGCGAGCCTATGATAACAGCCGCGAAGGTGATGAAAACATGCTGCCACGACATGAAACCCAGCAGATATTCTGCCAAAGGCGCGCCGATCACCTGTCCGGCTGAGCCCGCGGCGGTTGCGATGCCCAGTGCCATGGATCTGTGCTCATCAGAGGCCGCTCGACCCACCACGGCCAAAATCACACCAAAGCCTGTACCGGCGATGCCGAAGCCAACCAAAATTCCATAGGCCTGCATTGCGCCGGGGGTGACCGCATAGGACGATAGAATCAACCCGAGCGCATAGACCAGGCCGCCCAGCGTAATGGCTTTGCGATCGGTCACCTTTTCTGCAATCGCCCCAAAAATGGGCTGACCTATCCCCCAAAACAAGTTCTGAATGGCAATAGCCATGGAAAACTCTGTGCGCAGCCAGCCGAATTCCTCCGCCACTGGAATTTGGAAAATACCAAAGGAGGCGCGCACCGCAAAGCTCAACATCACAATAATGCAGCCGGCGATTAAAACGGGGGTGACGAGGGAAGTTGATTTCATGCTCGGACCGTACTGCGTAAAATGGTATTCGCAAGAGCAATAGCGATGCGCGCGCGATTGCACCCGGCGCGGCGCGCAGCTATTGGAGGGGCATGAATTTGCCTGACACCTATCAAAACGCCGTCGCCTCTGGAGCGTTCCAGCATGACCCGGCGCAGGAAGCCGCGCTGTACGAGCTTGAGCGATTGCGACTCGCGCTGAGCCAACCGCGCAAACGGGGGTGGTTTCGCAAGGCCGCGCCGGCGCCCGATGGGATCTACCTTTGGGGCGGTGTGGGGCGCGGTAAGTCGATGCTGATGGATATGTTTGCCCGCAGTCTTGGCCCCTCTGTCCGGCGCGTGCATTTTCATGGCTTTATGCAAGAGGTTCATGCCGGGATCGCCCGGGCCAAGGCGCAAGGCGCAGTGGATGCCATTCAACCGGTGGCCGAAGAGATGGCCAGCGGCATCCGCTGTCTGGCGTTTGATGAGATGCAAATCACCGATATCACCGATGCGATGCTGGTGGGGCGTTTGTTCGAAGCGCTCTTTTCGGCGGGCATTGTCATTGTTGCCACGTCAAACCGTCACCCGGATGATCTTTATAAAAACGGGTTAAACCGGCAACTTTTTTTGCCCTTCATCGCGCTGTTGCAACAAAAAATGGTGGTGCATGAGCTGGCCTCTCCCACGGATTATCGCCAAGACAGGATGGCGGGGCAGGGCTGTTATTTTACGCCCATCGACGCGGCTGCGCGGGCTCGTATGGATCAAATCTGGATGGATCTGGCCGGGGGGCCGGGGCAACCCTTTGCCCTTGAGGTGAAATCCCGCCGGGTGATGGTTCCAGAATTTCGCAATGGAATTGCGCGAATGTCTTTTGCACAGCTCTGTGGTGCCGCCTTGGGGGCGGCAGACTATCTCGCTTTGGTACGAGAGGCCAAGGTTCTGATGCTCGATGATATCCCATTGCTCGGGCGCGCAAATGCCAGCGAGGCCAAACGCTTTGTTACGCTCATTGATGCGGTCTATGAAGCGCGAATTGGGTTTATCGCCTCTGCCGCGGCCATGCCTGAGGCGCTCTATCCCAGTGGCACAGGCAGTTTTGAATTTGAACGCACCGCCTCGCGCTTGGCCGAAATGCAGGCTGATGGATGGGGGCGAGGCTAGGGGGCCGCGTCATTCTCGCGCAAGACATGCCCTGCCAGGTACAGTGATCCGCAGATCAAAATTCGCGCCTGCGGGTGGCTTTGGGACAGGTCCTGAAGGGCTGCGTGCACATCGCTTGCCTCGCGGGAGGGGATGGCACAGCTCCGGCCCACTTCAGCCAGATCCGCACTGGAAACCGCGTTGATTTCATTTGGAATCGTCACGGTGGTGAGCGAGGCGCAATGCGCTGCAATCGGCGCTAAAAACCCTGTCACATCTTTGGTATTGAGCATGCCGCAGATGATATGGGTGTCGCGTTTGGGCAGGGTGGCGAGAGTGGCGGCAATGGCGCGTCCGGCTGCGGGATTATGCCCGCCATCGAGCCAAATCTCATGGCCGGGAAGGCTGTCTATGAGCCGGCCTTGGCGCAACCGTTGCATGCGTGCGGGCCAATAGGCTTGCAACATGGCCGCGGTGCAGGCCTCTTCGCCCTGTCCAAGATACCGAAGGGTGGCGATGGCCGCGCCGGCATTTTGTATTTGATGCGGACCTGGCAGGCAGGGCAGGGGCAGATCCAAAAGTCCGGTTTCGTCTTGATAGACCAAGCGCCCCGCCTCGGTGGTGACATGCCAATGCTGCCCATGGATGCGCAAATCTGCGCCAATTTTGGCCGCCTGACGTTCGATCACCTCGAGGGCTTCCTCTGGCTGCGGCCCCACAATAGCGGTGACGCCGCGCTTTAGGATGCCCGCTTTTTCAAAGGCAATCTTGGCCAGCGTGTCGCCAAGGAATTGCTGGTGATCGAGATCAATGGGTGTGAGGACACAGGCCGCCGGCTTGTTGACCACATTGGTCACATCCAGACGTCCGCCCATGCCGGTTTCAAGCAAGGTATAATCTGCCGCATGTTCGGCAAAGCCCTGCAATGCCGCGCATGTGGTAATTTCAAAATAGGTGATCGTCTCACCGCCATTGGCGCTGTAGCAGCGATCAAGCAGCTCTGTGAGCGCCGCTTCGCTGATCAATTCACCGGCAATGCGGATGCGTTCATGGAATTTCGCGAGATGCGGCGAGGTATAGGCATGAACAGTTCGCCCCGCCCCTTCGAGACCTGCGCGGATCATGGCCTGCGTGCTGCCTTTGCCGTTGGTGCCGGCCAGATGAATGACGCTTGGCAACCGATCTTGCGGATTGCCCAAAGCACGCAGAAGCCGCCACACCCGGTCCAAAGTCAAATCAATGACCTTAGGATGAAGGGCCATCATCCGCTCGAGGATGATGTCAGAATTTCTTGATGTCATTTCGCGCTATTCGTTTCGGCAGAGGGCTCATCGGCCGAGGGTTTCGGCAAATCCCCTTTGATAGCAGGGGATTGTTTCAACAGCATCCGGGTGATGGTGATCAATTCATCGCGCATATGGGTGCGATGTGTCACCCGGTCCAACATTCCGTGATCCAGCAGATATTCAGCACGCTGGAACCCTTCGGGTAATTTTTCACGAATGGTTTGTTCAATGACCCTTTGGCCTGCAAAGCAGATCAATGCATTGGGTTCGGCGATATGCACATCACCCAACATCGCATAGGAGGCCGTGACCCCGCCTGTGGTCGGGTGGGTCAGTACGACGATATAGGGAAGGCCAGCTTCCTTGAGCATTTGCACGGCAACGGTGGTGCGGGGCATTTGCATCAAGGATAAAATCCCCTCCTGCATCCGCGCGCCGCCGGCAGCTGAGAACAATATCAGCGGGCGTTTGAGCTCAACTGCGCGCTCGGCTGCGGCGATGATGGCGTTGCCAACATACATGCCCATAGATCCACCCATGAAAGCAAAATCCTGGCACGCGGCGACAATGCCCGTGCGTCCCATTTCGCCTTCTACGACCAGCATGGCTTCTGCCTCGCCAGTTTTCTTTTGCGCGGCTTTCATTCGGTCGGGATATTTCTTTTGATCGCGGAAATGCAGCGGGTCGGTGATGGGTTTTGGCACATCCACTTCAACAAAGATTCCACCGTCAAACAAAGCTTCCATGCGCGCGCGCGGGCTGATGCCCATATGGTGATCGCAATGGGTGCAGACGTTCAAATTCTCCGACAGCTCGCGGTGAAACAACATCGTGCCGCATTCGGCGCATTTGGTCCAAAGATTTTCGGGAACTTCGCGGCGTGAAAACAGCGAATTAATCTTTGGCCTGACGTAATTAGAAATCCAATTCAACGGGTGTGTTTCCTGTTTTATACGACTTGGGGTCAGTTAATCATCTACGGGCAAAATTGCAACTCACCTGCGCAGTGCGATGCGGACAGTGAGATAGGCCAGCAGGAGGAAGGCAGCATCATATGGCATGAGCGAGATCAACCGCTCCTCATCCATGATTGAAAAATCATAGGTAAAAAACGCCAGCCCTCCGAGGTAGTCTGGAAACCCACAGAGAACAATGGCATAGAAGTTCCAAACAAAATGAAACGCAATGGCCGGGCCCAGCGTGCCACTGCGCGCGGTGAGGTCAGCGGCGATCACACCAAAGAGGGTTGTGGACAGCGCGATCCAGGGCGCCGCCGCCCCCATGACGGCGGGGTCATAATGCAAAAGGCCAAAAATTGCCGAAGGGATCATGATCCAGAAAAATCGATGCAGGCCAAGCGCTGCCAATTGGCTTTGTAAATATCCGCGAAATACCAATTCTTCCGCACTGACCTGAATGAGCAGGAACGCCAATGTGAGGGGCAGCAGGCCGAGCCATTGGCTGAGCGGGAGGCTTTGCACGAACGTGGTGCCATAACTTGCGATGACAGCCACGACCGTGGCCATAACGAATAAACTGCCGATTGTTCTGAAAAATTGCCCTTTTGCGCGGGCGAATTCACCGATGAGCAAAAGCGGGCTGTGGTGATGCAGGCTCCAGACCGTGAAACTGACGGCAGCAGTCATGAACACGAAACTGCCCAATATGACAAACATTTGACTTGGGCTGCTGGGGCCAGGCAGTTGCAGGGTTTGCTCAAACCAAGCCTCGCCCATAACGGACAAAAGCACCTGCCAACTGAGACTTACGAGCAGCATATAGAGTAGGGCTGTGATCACAAGTCCGAGGATGAGCCTCAGAAGGCTCGCCTTTGCCCGTGCCGGGGCGATGAGGGCTTCATAGGGTTCGTAAGACATAAGATAAGATACTGCGCGCGCGCTGTGCTGGCCAGCGTGAAACGCAATTATGCGCAAAACTTGGCTGACCTTCACCCTTGTCCCAAGCTCGTGAAGCGCTTAAACAACCGCAAAGCTATATATAAAGGGTCCTGCAATGAATAAGCCTGCCTTCGACAAATCCAATCTGCCCAGCCGACATGTGTCGGTCGGTCCCGCGCGTGCGCCGCACCGTTCCTTTTATTATGCGATGGGCATGACCGCCGAAGAAATCGCACAGCCTTTTGTGGGCGTCGCCACCTGTTGGAACGAGGCAGCTCCTTGTAATATTTCGCTCAACCGCCAGGCTCAGGCCGCTAAGATTGGTGTGAAACATGCCGCCGGAACCCCGCGGGAGTTTACCACAATCACCGTGACGGATGGCATTGCTATGGGTCATGAGGGGATGCGCTCCTCCTTGGCCAGCCGCGAGGCGATTGCCGATTCCGTTGAGCTGACCGTGCGCGGGCATTGCTATGACGCGCTGGTGGGTCTTGCCGGTTGCGACAAATCCTTGCCAGGTATGATGATGGCTATGGTACGGCTCAATGTGCCATCGGTTTTTGTCTATGGCGGATCCATCCTGCCGGGTACGATGAACGGCAAAGACGTGACGGTTCAAGATGTGTTTGAAGCCGTGGGCCAGCACCAAGCCGGTCAACTTTCAACCTGTGAGCTTGAAAAACTGGAAGCAGTGGCTTGCCCCTCAGCGGGTGCCTGCGGTGGACAGTTTACGGCCAATACAATGGCCTGTGTCTCTGAAGCGATTGGCCTGGCCTTGCCAAACTCCACAGGAGCCCCAGCACCCTACGAATCGCGCGACCAATATGCTGTTGCTTCCGGTGAAGCGGTGATGAACTTGCTGGAGAAAAACATTCGCGCCCGCGATATCGTGACATTGAAATCTTTGGAGAACGCGGCGCGGGTTGTGGCCTGTACGGGCGGGTCGACCAACGCCGGCTTGCACCTGCCAGCAATTGCCCATGAGGCAGGCTTGGAATTTTATCTTGATGATGTCTGCGACATTTTCCGCGATACGCCGTATTTTGTCGATTTGAAGCCTGGCGGGCAATATGTCGCCAAAGACCTCTTTGAGGTTGGTGGTGTTCCGGTTGTGATGAAGGAGCTGCGCAAAGCGGGTTTGATGCACGAAGATTGCATGACCGCCACCGGGCGCTCCATGGGTGAAGAGCTGGACTTGATCGAACGTGAAGCCGATGGCCGGGTGATCTATCCGGTCGAAACCCCCATCACAAAAACGGGTGGCGTTGTGGGCCTCAAAGGCAATCTTGCTCCGGAAGGCGCGATTGTGAAAGTGGCGGGCATCGCCGCACAGCATCAGATTTTCACAGGTCCTGCTCGGGTGTTTGAGTGCGAAGAAGACGCTTTTGAAGCTGTGAAAGAGCGTGCCTATGAAGAAGGTGAGGTCTTGGTGATCCGCAATGAAGGCCCATCAGGGGGCCCCGGCATGCGTGAAATGCTCTCCACCACAGCGGCGCTTTCTGGCCAAGGCATGGGCAAAAAAGTTGCCCTCATCACAGATGGGCGTTTCTCCGGCGCGACACGCGGTTTTTGTGTGGGTCACGTGGGGCCTGAGGCGGCGGCCGGTGGCCCGATCGCTTTGATTGAAACGGGTGACGTGGTCACGATCAATGCTATTTCTGGTGAGCTGAATGTTGATTTGACCGACGAAGAATTGGCCGAACGCAAAGCCAATTGGAAAGGCCCGCGTGAGACCATCTACGCCAGCGGCGCGCTTTGGAAATATTCGCAATTGGTGGGTCCAACCTACCAAGGGGCGGTGACCCATCCCGGCGGCAAAGCAGAGCGTCACGCGTATTTTGATCTCTAAGCTTCTTTTGGCAGCTGGCATTTTTGCACTGGCTGGCTGCCAAACATATCTATTTGAAAACACACAACCCGCCGGCGCTCCCGGTGCTCGGGTATCCTTGCCCAGCGGGATCACAATTGGGGCGCCGAAAGGCTATTGCCGCGATGGCCGCAGTGGGCGCCGGGGTGGGGTGGTCTTTGCCAGCTGCGTCAGGCTGCGCGGCAGTGATGCGTTTGACCCCACTTATGGACATCTGTTGACCGGTGCCGCGGCCGGTGCGAAAAGTAATTTACAGGCGCTCGCAGGGTTTGTCCGCAAGGACGCGGGCAAAGGGTGGCTTGCGGCGAGCGGAAAAGCCGACGACGTGTCGATTCACGCGGTAAAACGAAGCCGGAATGCGCTTTATGTCGAGCTCACAGATCGATCGCGCCCGGGCTATCTTGGCGCGCGGGGGTGGAAAGCCTTTGTGAATGTCGCAGATCA
>ENA-ORCY01001648-ORCY01001648.1-marine-metagenome-genome-assembly--contig:-NODE-1648-length-10219-cov-3.301814_pt1 | contig 10219 bp, 15 predicted proteins | sample MGYA00248634_ERZ508507 | MGnify/ENA primary metagenome ERZ508507 (study PRJEB26178, sample SAMN06266269) | marine metagenome | isolation source: Columbia River Estuary | place: USA:Columbia River... | reverse complement strand
GATAAAGCAGCTAAGTTAATTGATGTAACAAACGCAGCTCAGATAACTAAAACAATGAACGGGCTTTTTCTTCAAAAATAAATGAGAAAAAGCTTGTATATGTCAAATTGATTTCGTATATTAGTGGGGTAATTGAGTGAGAGATGAAAGAAGATAAACCAAAATTAGAAGAGAAAACATTAACCCTTCAGGAATGGCTAGAAGCTCTCAAAGTTCCAACACCACATCGGAACAAAAAGAAGTTTTATAGAAAAGAAAAACATAAAAAAAACTACGAATAAATTTGGTAGTCTCAAATAAATTTCGTATATTAGTATAGTAATTGAGTGGGGGGTGATTTCCCCAAAACGTTAAACCTTAAAACAATAAAAGTTATGCAAGATTTCAAAATCGGACCTGTTAAAAATGAAGTTTACAAAGTGGAAGCATTTGGTAATTCATTTAAATTGATTGATTCTAAAGGTACCAAAGTTGGTACTATGGGAATCGGAACTGGTACTCGTAAGGGTGCTTATGAAGCTGGAGAAGCTCTCCAAGCTTATGTTCAAAAGAATGGTAAGAAAGTTTACCGAAAAGTTGGTATGGATGTTTACAACAACTTAGTGGCTCCAATGGCTACCGAAGGTGGTGGAGTTCAGTATGAAGATAAATCAGACCATACGGCTATTAAAGATTTTATCCACAATGGTTCAGTTAACCTAAAACCAATGGAATTGGTGATGACTGATTTAAAGTGGAAATACTTAATTCGTTCAGCAGTTCGAGCTAAGAATATTATGATGACAGGACCTGCTGGTTGTGGTAAAACTATGGCCGCCAAATCATTGGTAAAAGCATTAGACCGTCCTGATTTTTACTTCAACTTAGGAGCAACGCAAGATGCGAGAGCAACGTTGATTGGTAATACACAATTCGATTCTAAGAATGGTACTTACTTTTCAGAATCATCGTTTGTTAAAGCAATCAAAACTCCTAACGCTGTGATTCTATTAGATGAGTTGAGTAGAGCTCACCCTGATGCTTGGAACATTTTGATGACAGTATTAGATGGTGGACAACGATACTTACGATTAGATGAGGCTGAAGGTTCTCCAATTGTTAATGTAGCTGAAGGTGTTACTTTCATCGCTACGGCTAACATTGGTAACGAATACACTTCGACTAGAGTTATTGACCGAGCGATTCTTGACCGATTCGTAACCATTGAGATGGATGTTCTTAATGATGAGCAAGAATTCGGATTGTTGAAGTTTATGTTCCCTGATGTGAACGAAGAAGATTTAAAAGCAGTTGCTGAGATAGCACACCATACTCGAACTCAATCGATGAGTGATGCTGGTAAAGTTACTGCAATGGTTTCCACTCGTGCTAGTGTTGAGATGGCTGGATTGATTTATGATGGTTTCGATTTATTCGAATCCGCTGAGATTTCAATCTTCCCATTCTTCTCTAACGATGGTGGAGTTGATTCTGAACGAACTTATGTTAAACAATTAGTTCAGAAGTATGTGAAGGATGAGGGTGATGCTCTCTTCAATGAGCAGGAAACCGAAACGAATTCGGAAGATGAGATTCCGATGTTTTAAGGTTAATCAATTACGCAGAGAAATAGGGGAGCTCTCAACTCCCCTAAATCTCATTAACTTAAAACCTACTAAATGTTAAAAAAGATAAATTGGAAATTTAGAAAAACACATATAACAATAATACCACTCGCTATTTTCATTAATAATACATGGGAAGGTTGGGGATTTGATTTGTTAAATGTTAAATATAATCTTTCAGAAGGTTCTCTTCTAAAGATGACTTGGACACTACCCAATGGTGCAGATAAGAAATTCACATTTAGTGGAGATTTTCTATTCCTAAGAACACCACTTTTAAATGAACTAATGGATATTGAAGATTCAATACTATGGGGTAATGATACTAAGTGGGATACTATTAAACATTGGATACTAACTTTTATATTCAAATAAGATATGAAGATATACAAATTAGATAGTAAAGGAAAAGTAAGAGTATTGGAAGTAACTACCAACGAAGGTAATTTAATCCAAACATCTGGATTGTTAGATGGTAAAAAGGTACAACATACCAAATTATGTAAACCAAAGAATATCGGAAAGGTAAATGAAACTACCGAAGTAACTCAATCTGAATTTGAAGCTGAAGCTCTTATTGTTAAAAAATTAAGAGAAGGGTATTTCAAAACTATTGAAGAAGCTCAAAGTGTTAAGGTAATTCTACCTATGTTGGCTAATGATTATTTCAAAAAAGAAAAGAAAGTACAATTCCCTTGCTACGCTCAACCAAAGTTAGATGGTATGAGAGGTTTGGGAAATGATGGTAAATTAATATCAAGAGCAAATAAAGAAATTATTACTCTGAAACATATTCAATCTGATTTGGAAGGAATTGAAGATTATATCGATGGTGAACTATATGCACATGGATTGACATTTCAAGAGAATATGAAAATCATAAAGAAATATAGAGAAGGTCAAACTGAAAATGTGAAATACCATGTATATGATATGATTTCAGATAAACCATTTATAGAACGATATTTCGATTTAATAACCATAGTAGAGTACAAACCAAATATAGAAGTAGTTCCATTGGTAGAAATCAATAACCCAGAAGAGTTAGAAGCTTACTATGGGAAATTTATGAGTGAAGGATATGAAGGTATAATGATACGATGGGGAACTGATGGATATAAAGTTAATGGTAGAAGTGATAACTTATTGAAGTATAAAAAGTTCTTTGATGTGGCTGTTCCAATTGTTGATATTACACCTAATGATGCAATTCCAACTCATGGAACTATTTGGATAGAATACAACGGAAAAGTTGTAAAGACTGGTGCTAGATTATCTCACGAAGAACGAGAGGATATTTTAACCAATAAAGAAGAATATATAGGAAAAACTGCAGAAGTTAGATACTTTGAAACTACTGATGATGGTTCATTAAGATTTCCTGTATTTTGTGGTGTAAGATTAGATAAATAAAACAATTAAATATTAAATAATGAGTAAACAAACTAAAGATTGGATGGAAAAGTTAGTTGAGAACTATCGAGTACCAACTGAAGAAGAAACTAAACAAAATACCGAAAAGAAAAAGGTACTTAATGAATCTCAACTTAAAAAGATTTTAAGTAAAGATTAGGATATTCGAAAAAGATTTCGTATATTTGTATAACAAATTAGAAATATGGCTTATAATCCATTTAGATATTTTACAGAAGGTAAGTATAGAAAGAGACCTTTAAAGTCAAAATTCCCACTTCTATTGAAGATTAGGAATGGTGATTTTGAATACTCACCATACTTCAGAGAAGCTGATGATAACGAAAAATTATACAATAAGATGTATAATCACTTTATGGAAACTTCTTTGATTGGTGATATTAATGGTAGAAAGGTTGAAGCACATGAGTTTGCTAAGATGAAGAGAATCAAACAAAATAAGTTGATGGAAGTTGGAATCGAAGAAGAACAAACTAGGTTGTTTCAATTAAGAAAAGAATTGACTGAGGAGTTCGGAAAGGACTTGTGGGAAAAATGTTTGGAGAAAAAGAGAGGAAAAGGTACTACCGAAGATATGTATTGGTGGTATAAGAAACAATGTAAGATGGGACAAACACCATCAGAGTTAGCAATTGCATTGGGTAGAACAACAACAAAAGGATTAAGATGATGATGAAAGCATATATGAAAGTATATAAGAGTATTAAATCAGCAGATTATATTCATTTAAAGAATGGTTCAGTAATGAATCTAATAAATAATTTTAATAATATATATAATAGTGAGGCTAGATACAAAGAGTTAATCTTTGATTTTAACCAAAAATTAAAAATGTTCGAAGAGAACGAAAACAATAAGTAAAATGGAAATTGTAAAAAGTAGATACGGTTTAGATAGAACTGTTGAGAAAATCGGTTCAGACCGATTACGAGTTATGGGAGAAACACAATTCTCAAGACAAGCTCAGAATGATGAAGGACAAATTACTATGTTTGATTTCGAAGGAGGTCCTTGTTTATCAGTTGGTGGTAATATTACTTACCAAAAGATGAAGTGGAAAATCGAATCAATCAAACCGGAACAATCACCACATGAAGGTTTAGGTAGTTGTGTTCTTTCAGTAGTACCAAATTATTAAATGAATATTTACGATTATATTACCGATGATGATTTAATAAAAGACCCACTAATAACTAAAAAGATATTAGATGGGTTAACTCCTCGCCAAAACAAAATGTTGGATGAGGGTAGATTACTAATTAATCCAGTTAATGGTGATATGGTTGTGCCGGTTATGAGACAAGGTGGAATTGCAAAGATAATAGTTAACATATATTAATTATGGTAAAAAAGGAATGGGCTTTTATGTATTTCAATGATGAATGGAACGAACCCAACACCGATAACGATGGAGGGGATGAAGATGTTATAGATGGTGTAGACTTTCCAAATGAAGCTTCTAGTAATAGTAATAGTGATTACGATTGGGATGGTGGATATGAGGAATATGGGAATTAGCACCCCTTAAAGTCGTTTTATGGTGGTGGGGGAGTCGGAACCTTGATTTTTTTGATAGTTTGTTAATACTTATACTTATACTTAGTACATTGGTAATCCCAATTAATTTGATATAATGACATGTTTTTAATATAAATAATGAGAATCGAATACTTTATTTACGTTATCCAGCACAACTTCGGAATCCAGCCCAAATGGGAAAGGGATTTAATTGAGAACGATACCCACCTTAAAACCTATAAAAGATGGATGCGAGTTACCAATGATTGTAGTTGTTGTCATAAATTATATCATAATCGTTTAAACTATCTAAAGGGATGGTTAAAATAACTAAAAAACAAATAGAAGAATTCATTCTCCAAGTGGGGGAGAACATATGGAAATCCGTAGAAATGGGTTTCTTTCCTTTTTACCCATAAACCAAAAACTAAATAAATGAAAAGATTAATAACAATTATAACGATGGTACTCCTCTACTCATGTAGTGTGGATGCTCAAATCGTAGAGCCTGAGTTAAGGGAAGAGGTAATCATCGAAAATGCGGTATTCAAAGTTTGGTACTCTGAAGTGAAGGAACAACCCACAAAGTTGGTGTACACCTCTACTAATAGACCAAAAAATGTAGATAGAGGTTCAATGAACTTTTATACGGAATCCGATGTAGTAACTTCTAATAATGCGGATTACTACAATAACGTATGGGATAAGGGACATCTTGCACCTGCGGCTACTTATTCGGATTCAAAAGAAAATTTGAAACAAACGTTTTCTTTTTTAAATTGTGCTCTTCAAGACCAATACCTTAATAGAGGTGAATGGAGATTGTTAGAAGAAAAAGAAAGAGAGTGGGATGATATCGAAAATTTAACGATTACCGTTACTTTAGAATGGAATGAAGGATTTGAAATTCTTCCTACTAAGGGATGGATACCAACCCATATGATAAAACACATCTACTTTGAAGAAAGTGGAAGTTGTAGAAAATTTGTATTTCCTAACGCTAAGCCAACTAAAGGTTGGGAGGAGTACGAAGTAGATTGTGATTAAGTAAGAACAAAAATAAGTTATAATGATTACACCATTTTCGGTTTTAGATACAAGAACGAAGGAGTGGAAGAAAAGAAAAGAACATTGGATTACCACTTATGGAATTCAATCGGAATTGGGTAGAGAGGATATCGAATCCAAATCTCAATTTTGGGAATCTAATTCAAATGTTTCTATTTTTGACCCGGTTCTTTGTGAACTGATGTATGATTGGTTCGTACCTAAAGGTGGAAAAATCTTAGACCCATTCGCTGGAGGTTCCGTTAGAGGAATAGTAGCTGAAGAGATGGGGTTCCATTACGATGGAATCGAACTATCCGAAGAACAAGTCCTAGCAAATAAAAAACAATCAAAAAAACCAAATTGGATTATAGGAGATTCTGATAAAGAAATTTTCTTTTTAGATAACGACTATGATTTTGTATTTACCTGTCCTCCTTATTATGATTTAGAAGTGTATTCTGATGATATGAACGACCTTTCTAATATGAGTGAAAGAAACTTCGATATCAAGTTCGATAAAATTATTTATAAATCAACCCTTCAATTAAAACAAAACCGATTCTTTGGTATTGTGGTTAGTGAGGTTAGAAATCCTTCAACGACTGGAAATTACTCAATAGGTAACTATCGAAAGTTAGTGAGTAAAACAATACAGATGTGTGAAGCTCACGGATTACATTTCTATAACGATATGGTTTTGTTTAATTCACAACACCAAGCATCTAGAGTAGGTAAAACGTATTTCGATAGAAATAGAAAGATACCATCGGTACATCAAAACATCTTAATATTTGTTAAAGGAAATCCAGACATTGCTACTGAAGAAATAAAAGGTGGAGAACCAACGTGTCAAGTAAATGGTACAAAATACTTGACATTCCGACATGCTGCTATTGATATAGAACCAAATAAGTTGGTAGCTTCTGAAGTTAAGAGAAGATGTATAAGTAGAAAATCAAAATATAAGGATTGGCAGATAATAGGAGAAGAGACTAGACCTGAGATAAAATATGTAGTTTGTGATATTCCATTTGAATCACCTCAACAAGTAAGTGAGTTGTTAGATGATGTTCATGAACAACAATGTAGAAATATGTTTGAATCAAACAATCCAAAATTCAGACATTGGAAAAGAGTAGAACCAAAGGATTGGAACTTATCATATAGGGAGATGGAAGAGTTATGGGATTTATCAGATAAAGCTGGTGGGTTACATATTTTTTCAGAAACTATACAATGTGGAGGTAAAAAATACATCTCAATACATGAAGCTAGTAAGGATTTAAACCTTAGTGGTGAGAGGGTAAGACAGAAAATTAAATCCGAAAAATATAAAGATTGGATTTATTTGGATAATTGAAATATTATTCGTATATTAGTAAACATAAATAAAAATAAGTCAAAATGAAAAAAATACTATTATTAGTAATGTTGGGATTGAGTACATCAGTATTCTCTCAACAAACTGAGAAAACAACTGAATTAGAGGAAGTTGTTATCACAGCAACTCGTAGTGAAATATCATTAGAAGATTCCCCTATTCCAACTGAAGTAATTGGAAAAAAGGAAATAGAACAATTGAATTTAATTACGATGCAAGACCTTTTACAAGCAAAAGGTATTCAAGTAGCACCAATGAAAAGTGGAGGATTTCAATTAAGAGGTCTTTCATCTGAGTATGTATTGGTAATGATTGATGGAGTTCCAATAGCTGGAAGAGAAAGTGGAGCGTTGGATTTATCCAATATCAATTTAGCAAATGTAGAAAGAGTTGAAATCGTAAAAGGTTCAATGTCATCTCTATGGGGTAATCATGCTATTGGTGGTGTAGTTAATATCATTACTAAGAAAGGTGGTAAACCATCATTCCAATTGAATACTCAATATGGAACAAACAATACATCTTTAATTGGATTGAGTGGAAACTTTGGTAAAGATAAATTTCAGAACGTATCTAAGGTAACATTAGGAAACTCTGATGGATTCGATTCAGACCCAAATACATATGGTCAGACTGTTCTACCATCTTCTTTATTAAACATTTCAAATAGAAGTACATATAGTGATGGTGTAAATACATTCTCATTATCAGCTAATTACTTTAATAAAGATTCGAAAGGAGAAACTGTAACGGAAACGAATACAGCTGGTCAATTAATTGAAACTACTGAGGAAAATACATCCGATAATCTAATCTTAGATTTAAACTATAAAAGAGTATTTGGTAAGTATGTGAGTGAAATCAAATTATCAAACTCATCTTTTAGTAATTCTAACAAAGCATCATTTGAATTCTTTGGACAAGATGTTGAAAGATTAGATGAGAGTACACAAAACATATTCCAACCTGAGATGATTAATTCTTATAATTGGAATGAGAAGAATCAAACTACTTTAGGATTTGGTATGAGAGATTACACTTATGATACTGAGAGATATGGTGGTGAAAGAAATTTAGGTTCATCATTTGGATATCTACAACACTATCTTAACTTAGGTAAACTAAATATTATAGCTGGTGGTAGATTCGATAGTTATTCTGAATTCGGTTCTAACTTCTCACCAAAGATATCTGCTAAATACGATGTAGGTAAATTCTCATTCAATACATCAATTGGTAGTGGATTCAGAGTACCTGATTTTAGAACAATGTATCTTACTTTAGGTGGATACTCACAAGGATTCTATGTATTAGGTTCTGAACTTATAGAAGATGAAATTAACTTTTATCAATCAAACAACCAAATAGCATTCTTAACATATGATATCAATGATATTAATTCATTATCAGCAGAAACTTCTGTATCTTATGATTTCGGAGTATCGTATAAGATAAACCAAAGAAGTAAAATTGGTGTTAATGTATTTCAAACAAACACAACTGATTTAATTGAATCGGTATTTGTTGGACAATTTATCAATCAAACGATATTATTTGGATACACAAATATCAATGATGCAACATTTAAAGGAATTGAATTTGAAGGATTGTATCAGAAAGGTGGATTAAGATTAGATGGTTCTTACCAATACTTAGAAACTGAAGCTATTAAAGGTGATGGAACTGAGTTCTTCTTAGGAGAAAGACCAAAACACTTAACCAACTTATCAGCATCTTATACTACATTTGATAAATATTCATTTGTATTGAACGCTACACACAAATCAGAATACTTCTTTAGAGATACTGATGGTAATGGAGCACAGGATGCGAATGAGTTCATACCTCAACACACATTATTAAATGGAATTGTAACAAAGCAATTTGGAAAATACACAATTGGTGTAGGTTCTAATAATATATTAAACTTTACAAATAGTGAGTTCTTGAAGTTTCAAAACGGAAGAACTGTATTTGGTAAGTTATCTTATAAATTTTAAAAAATACTCACAATGAAGATTTTAGTAACTGGCGGGAACGGCTTTATCGGTTCGAATTTGATTACACGATTACTATCTGAAGGACACGAAGTAGTTTCAATTGATGACCTTTCAACTGGTTTGAAGGAATATGAGATTGAAGGATGTACTTATGTATATGGAGATATAGAAAACTTAATGTATTGGAAAGGTGAATCGTTTGACTTATGTTATCACCTTGCAGCATTGAGTAGAATCCAACCTTCGTTTGATGACCCTGCTGAAACATTTAGGGTTAATGCTGGTGGTTGTTCCGTTGTTGCTGAATGGGCTAGAGTAAATGAAGTTAAAGTTGTATATGCTGGTTCATCATCTCGATGGTGTAATCCACAATCATCACCTTATGCAACTTGTAAACAAATAGGTGAGAATGTATTTAAATCTTATAGAACTGCATATGGATGTGATTTTGAAATATGTAGATTCTATAATGTATATGGACCAAACGAATTAGTGGATGGGACATGGGCTGCTGTAATTGGAATTTGGAGAGACCAAGTCTCAAAGGAACAACCAATTACCATTGTATCTGATGGAGAACAACGTAGAGATTTCACTCACGTTATTGATATTGTAGATGACGCTTTTTTTGCTACGCATGGTAAGCCAGACGTGGTTATCACAGATCCACCAAGAGCGGGCATGCATGATAAGCTCGTAAAAAAATTATTAGAAATAGCCGCGCCAACTATTGTTTATGTGAGCTGTAATCCTGCTACACAGGCTAGAGATTTAGCGCTCCTTGATGAAAAATATGAGGTTACAAAAATTCAGCCGGTAGACATGTTCCCACATACACTTCATATAGAAAATGTAGTGCAGTTAAAATTAAAATAAAAGTATGACAGAATTAACATTTTTCACAGAACAGGAAACCGATAAGTCGATCAAAGTCGGCATTTGTGCATTGGTTGGTAAAATTAGTCCTAAGATCTCATCACATAAAGGTGCATGGGCTCATATGTTATTAAATCAATTACAAAATGCAGGATTTTCAAAAGTAAACGTATACGATGTCAGCGAAAAAACCATAAATAAATTTTCTGGCGGTAAGTCCGGAGGATCAAAACCATTTATTCTTGGCTTGATCGCTTTAGCTGTTCTTTATTTTGCAAGTGGTCTTTACAGAGTGGGACCCGATGAACAAGGTGTTGTTCTTAGATTTGGTAAGTTTATTAAAACTACACAACCAG
>ENA-ORCY01001641-ORCY01001641.1-marine-metagenome-genome-assembly--contig:-NODE-1641-length-10242-cov-3.159666_pt1 | contig 10242 bp, 14 predicted proteins | sample MGYA00248634_ERZ508507 | MGnify/ENA primary metagenome ERZ508507 (study PRJEB26178, sample SAMN06266269) | marine metagenome | isolation source: Columbia River Estuary | place: USA:Columbia River... | reverse complement strand
ACCGCCACCACCGCCACCGTCATCATTGGAATCTCCAGTCAGCTCTCTTCCTGCTCCACCGCCTCCACCGCCTCCTACTAGCACATACTCAATCACACCGTCGTCAGGAGCTTCCCAATAACCGCTACCGACCAGCGGGTACCACCGCTCGTCTACTCTAGCGTCGACCCTAGGCCTACTGCTTGGCCAAAATTTAATGGGAACTGTTCTATTATTGTCTCCCGTACATACTGATGGGCACAGGTGGTGACATTTTCGCAACTCTACTACTATTAGGATTTATAGAATATAGCGAAGGTCCTAGCGGTAACGAGGATGACTGATTCGTAATCGAATTATTATCCACTTTTAAAGGCTCTAACGAGCCTTTTTTTATAAATAACTGTAGTAAAGGAGTTAATTTATGGACGTGCTTAGTTTAATAGCGGACGTTGGGTTTCCAATCGCAGCCGCTCTGTCTGGTGGATTTTTTGTATTTCTTACATTACGATTTATCTTAGACGGAGTCCTGTCGGATATCAAAACGCAAAGAGGTTTTGCACAAGCCTTAGATAATAGAATTAAGACCATGAACAATGAGGTGATGAGAATTGACCTCATGATTTGTCATGCACACAATGTAAACCCCGACCTTCAGAGAGTAGCTAGGGCTGACGGTCAGAAAGATGCGAGGAAAGATTGATGTACCACAAAGATTACGACATAATCAAATTTGAGAACGGTTTCAGAGTAGTTAAGAAATCGAGCCCAGATGATAAGTTTCACATGATAGACGAGGGACTATTGAAATCAGGAGATACGTTTGTAGTTGGTCCTAACGGATACTTCGAACATAGAGGCAATATCTCTGATGCGATTAGCCTCAACAAGAACAAGGAAGAGTACGATGCTGTGGGTTGATTATAATATAGATCAAGCAGGAGAAAATTTTCGTGTCACAGGAGAGTGGCCAGGTGAAGTGATGGGTGTTCAAAAGGACGGCTCATCAAAAGACCATTGGCTTTATAAACCTGGTGACCGATTCATTGTCAACGAAGATGGTTGGCTAATAAAAATGGGTTCAGATAAAGATAATGCCTGACGTAAAGGCAACACCTGAAGTGGTGGAAACTCTCAATATTGCCGAGATGATATCGCAATATGGGTTTCCTATTATTGCCGCGGTCGGCTTAGGCTACTTCATATACTATATCTGGAACTGGGTAACAGAAGAGGTCGATCCGGTTATTGGCGAGTCACATATGACACTGATAGCCTTGATCGATAGAGTAAGAATGTTGGATAATGATTTGATTAGACTTAAGACTAAATTGGACATGATCCTTCAACAACAGGATAAAAACGATTATGAAAAAATATTTGATAACAACGGCGATAATCTTAACAGCAGTGATGTCAAGCCAGACGGCGGCAAGTGAGTTAACTCACGGATTTCTATCACCAGCTTTTAATGGACAAGGATACAGTTCGCACATATTGACTATAGAACAGATACAGGCGAATAAGAAGAAAGAACTAAAAGATGAAGCGAAGGCTGAAGAAGACAGATTAGAGAGAGAACGTAAAAGTACTAACGCATACAAATTCCAGAACAATTTGGAATCAAGAATTTATGCTACTCTATCTAAGAACATTGCAGACCAGCTTTTTGGTGAGACAGGTGAAGGAACAGTTGACGGAGAATGGTACGAAGCAACGAGTCCATTTGGGGACATTATCTCATGGAAAAGAGAAGACGGTAGAATTTATGTAACCATAAAAGACTCAAACGGCGATATTGTATCTGAGTTTGATGTACCTGTTGGGGACTTTGCGTTCTAATGAAAAGATTTTTTATGATATCAGCACTGATGCTACTGACTAGCGGATGTGCTACACTTACTGAAGACTTTGGATTTCCTAATGAGCCGGAACCTGCTAAAGTAATCAAAAACGAGAATACTGAGTTTTTGACTATAAAGGGACCATCAACAGGTAAAGCAGTAGTTGCAGTTTATGGCTTTGAAGACAAAACTGGTCAACGAAAGCCGAGCGAGAGAATGGCAAATATTAGTACTGCCGTTACTCAAGGAGCTGAAGTTTGGCTCATTAAAGCTCTACAAGAAGTAGGTAATGGTGAATGGTTTCAGGTAGTAGAAAGAGTAGGACTAGAGAATTTAACAAAAGAACGGCAGATAATCAGACAAAGTAGAGCATCTGTCGGAGATGAAAGAGCATTAAGACCTATGTTGTTCGCTGGAGTATTAGTGGAAGGCGGTATCATAGGCTATGATTCGAATGTTTTGACTGGAGGAGCAGGTGCGAGATATTTAGGAGTTGGTCCTAGTACTCAGTATCGTCAAGATATCGTAACGATTACTATGAGGATGGTAAGTGTACAGTCAGGAGAAGTATTGATAAGCGTCTCGACAACAAAGACAATTATAAGCACTGGTACCTCCATGACGTTTTTTAGATTTTTTGATATGGGAACTAGCAGTTTAGAAGCAGAGATGGGCCACACTATCAACGAGCCCGTAAATTACGCAGTCAGAGTGGCAATCGAGCAATCGGTTGTGGAGCTAATTAAAGAAGGTGCCAGAAAAGAGTATTGGGACTTCGTAGATTAGTATTTTGTTTTAGTATGGATAAAAGGAGATTAATTAACAAATAAGTCCAGGAGGACATTTAAAGGAAGAGTAATATGAGTTTTAATAAGAAACTTTTAAGTTTAGCACTATTAAGTGCAATCACAGCGCCAGCGTTTGCTAGTGATGTGTATATAGATCAGGCTGGTAGTGGAACTACTATTGACATTACTCAAGATGGTAATGGTAACACAGTGGGTAGTTCAGGAACAGCTTCAACATTAACTGGTGATACTCAGGACATCGATATCACTCAGACAGGTAATACCAACAAAGTCGATATCTCAACAGCATCTGGCTCAAACGATACGACAATTGCAATCACAAACACTGGCGATAGTAATGAAACTGTAGTAGGAATTGCTACCACAGGCACCACATTTACTTCTACTATTACTGGTGATAGCAACTTAGTGACAGTTTGTGGAACTAACGACGGATCAGGTGCCGCTACTACTGGTACGATATCAAATGGATCAGCATCAGTTACCCAATCAGGTACTATTCCTGCTTGTTCTACTGAAGTTGCCGCTGTCGATACCACAACTACTTTAGTTACAAATGGTGACTACAACTCTGTTAACCTTGAACTGGATGCAGCCGACGCTGTAAACACGATCACTGTTGGTGGAACTGTTTCAAGTAGCTTCAATAGTATTGACCTCACGCAAACTGGAAGTGATTCACCTGTAGTAACAATGACGGTAGACGGCAACAACAATGCCATTGTCATTGACCAGCAATAAATTAATATTAGTATTTTTATTAGTATTAACTAGCAACCTCGCTTTTGCTAGTACTGAAGAAGTGGGAAGCGTTACTGAGCAGACTGGTAGTGCCGCTCAAATTAAGAGAGGACCTAATGAGGTTATAGAATCTCAAAAGGGCATTGGTATCTCAATGAACGATGAGATATCGACAGCAAAAACCAAGCTGGGTCTCACTTTTGTTGATGACACTAAGGTAAGCATATCTGAACAAAGTGTTCTAGTCATTGACGATTTCATATATGATCCTAACGCTGGTACTGGTAAACTTGCAATGAACATTGCTCTGGGAACAGTAAAATATTCCTCAGGAGCAATTGCGGCAAACTCACGTGAAAATGTAAAGCTTTGGACACCCACTGCTACTATATCAGTGAGAGGTACAGATTTTACTATGACGGTAGATGAACTCGGAAGAAGTCTTGTTATTCTTCTGCCTAGTTGTCCCGCTACTGGTGAATGTTGGGTCGGAGAGATTGAAGTTGCAACTGATGTCGGTATGGTTATACTGAATCAGGCATTTCAAGCAACATTGGTATCGAACGAAATGTCACTGCCATCAAAGCCTAAGATAATCGATCTCAATGGTCGAGGCATTGATAACATGCTAATCGTTGCACCACCTGATGAATTACGAGGTGTAGGATATATTGAACAGGCAGACGTAAAAGAATACCTAGACTCAGACCTACTAGAATTTAGCGAACTAAATTCAGACGAATTACAAGAAGATAAATTAGAATTTTTAGAACTTGACGTTAATCGACTCGATATTGATTTCCTGATAAACGTTCTGGATGCGACAGCAATGTTACAGGACGAACAATTAGAAATCGATCCAGTCTTACCGACATATAACGCATATAGAGAGATTGTACAAGCATATTATGATGAAGAGACAATCGGCATATACAGTGAGAGTTCTACACATATTAGTATGGTAACAACTCAGCGTGATGCTGATGGAGATGTAAATATGATAAAAGACAGTGTCCCAGCACTCATTCAGTTAAACGGAGGTGGCGATGTTATTATCAATATTACGCAAAATCAGTAGCCTCTTAATCGTATTACTGTTATTTCTTCCAACAAACGCCTACGCAGATAGCGTGTTTATATATTACACCAATGCTACCAGCGCACATTACAATAACCTAAAAAGTATATTAGAAGATGCAGGTTGGACTGTATCAGGCAGTAATACGACATCGGTGAGTTCAAACGATGTGAGTAATATGGACATGGTTATTGATATAGCGGGTACGTCAAACTGTGGTAGTAACTGTAGAAATGTATACGACAGCTATGTTGACGGTGGCGGAACACTAATCATTGCGGCACCTAATGGTGCAACGAATAGAATCAGTAATATCGAATCTCTTATAGAAAACGTAATGAGCGTGGGAAGCATATCTCTATCAAACGGATGTAATAATTGCTACGGCTCAGTGGCAATTGGAGATTATGCGTCAAGCACCTCAAGTGAAAACGTTCTGCCAGGTCCAGATTACCTATTCACAGCAAGCGGTGGTGAAGGAATGGCCGCAAATAGTTCAACGTCAACTTGGTACAGTTGGTACATATGGGACTATGGAGATGGACAAGTAATTGTGACGTTTGGATACGGACAGTTAACGTCAACCCACACTTATGCAGATAACATGGGAAATTTCATAGCATCATCTACTACAACTTCTGCTCCTACTCCAGTATATGGATCTTCAGGACTAACAACAGCACAAGCAACGAGAGTAGCCGCCGCTCAAGCACTGGCAGACAACGGACAAGGAAACACTGTTGAAATGGACATTGACGGTTCCAGTAATGACATATTCATAGAGCAGGCAGGTGGTCCCAGTTACGTATTACTATCGATACTAGGGAATACCAACGCTATTGACATTGATCAAGACATGGATCTAGGCGCTCACGGGTATACCGAAATCGCTATTCTAGGCGACAGCAATGAATTTGATCTTATACAAAAAGGCAGTGGAGACAAAGGAGCGTTTGTACGTATTGATGGAGATTTAAACGATGTACTAGTCAGTCAGACTGGTTCAGGCAGTCATTACTTAGACTTAGATGTCGAGGGAGACAGTCATGAGGTTGATGTAGTTCAGTCTGGAAGTGGAGACCACGAAGCCACAATTGCACTAGATGGATCAGAGCCTTGGAACTTCGAACTAAATCAAGCAGGAGCATCTAATAAAACATACACTTTACCACATACCATGACAGACGGATCTGGCGTGAATGGCACATGTAATGCCACAGGTGGTTGCAACTTAACGATATATCAAAATGACTAAGTATAGAACTCCAGTTGTATTCTGGGAATCAGAGTGGCACTACACTGGAGAAATCGAAAAGATTAAATTGGATAATGGAGAGATTAGACACAGAAGAGTTAAGGTTCTTAAGTACAAGCGTAATCCAGAATACAAGCATACTCCTCTAGTAAGATGCACTAAATAGTAGATAACGACTTGAGAGGTTCGAGATGAAGATACTGCTTTCGCCATTATTTGCAATCATCACTACGTTAACTCTAACGTGGCTAACACTATTAAATCCTACACTGCTTCAGAGCATCGATCTGAGAATCAGTGACCAGTTGATCGTAAAGGAAAAGGAATTCGTTGAAGATGTCGTTCTCGTAGACATCTCTGAGAAGACTTTAGAAGTACATGGACAATATCCACTACCAAGAGACATCTATGGGGATTTAATCCTCAGATTGCGTCAAGCGAATGCAGGTGTTATCGTATTTAATCTATCGTTTCCAGAAGAAGATCGAACAGGTCAAGACGAAGGCTTCACGCTCATGCTTCCGAACGGAGTCATTCTTTCTCACTTCCCTAGCAATAAGGCTCAGAATAGATCCGCATACAGTACAGCTATTGTACAGGTTGGTGGTGATGCTTTGGATTATATTTACAATTATCCTGGCATAGCCGCAAACTTAGAGAAGTATGAGAATGCCGCTACTGGCATAGGCATTGCCAACACGTTGCCTGAGATTGACGGAGTAGTTCGAAGATTACCTATGATTGCTGGTGTACAAGATAAGCTTTACCCGTCTATTGTGTTAGAAATATTCAAGGCATACACTGGTTCGAATACGTTTCAGGTGAAGAGTAATGAGTTTGGAGTACAGGCAGTTCGTGTCAAAGGATTTCCAACAATCAACACAGACCCAATAAGTCGTATATGGATGAACCCAAACTATGACTTTAAACGATATGACCTAACTACAGAGTTTGATGATTTAAAAGGTGCTACAGTATTCGTGGGCGTGACAGCAGACGGAATATCTAACCCAGTGCCGACAGCATCAGGTGCCGCATATGGACACGATGTGACTGCAAGAGCATTTACCTCAGTCAAGAGCCAATACAACATCGTAACTCCACCTCTTGCAGATTTTGCTAAACTCGCAACTATTCTAGGATTAGGTCTACTAATAGTTGGATTGAGTTATGTGAGATTTGGTTGGGTACCACCGCTATTGCTGATCGGATCATCGATATACTTTCCTATATACTGGTTCAACAATTATGCAGAATTATATATCATAATGATGCAAGGTGCGATGGCTATACTAGTGTTTGCTCACGTGTATGGAGTCAAATACGGGCAAGAGTACTTCGCCAAGATGCGAATTAAGAAACAGTTTGGCACATATCTATCAGCACCTATGGTAGAAAAACTACAAAAGAATCCTGAGTTACTGCAACTCGGTGGAGAGACTAAACATATGACATTTTTGTTCTGTGATATACGTGGATTTACACCCATCTCAGAGCAATATAAGACGGATCCACAGGGTCTGACAGAACTTGTGAATAGATTCTTAACTCCTATGACTAATATCATTATGGAGAATGAGGGTACTATTGACAAGTATATGGGCGATTGCATTATGGCTTTCTGGAATGCTCCTCTTGATGTAGAAGAGCAAGAAAGAAAGGCGTGTTTGACGTCCGTACAGATGTATGAAGCATTAGAAGTCCTAAATGCTGAGTTAGAGAGTGACGGTTTGTTACCAATCAATATAGGCGTAGGAATCAATAGCGGCGCAGTCGTTGTTGGTAATATGGGGTCTGAGCAAAGGTTCGACTACTCTGTGTTAGGAGATGCAGTGAATTTGGCAGCCAGACTCGAAGGACAAACGAAAGGATATGGCGTGAAGACAATTATTGGAGAAGAAACGGCAAAAGAGATCGATGATGTATTTGCCACACTTGAGATAGATAACATTGCGGTGAAGGGTAAGACAGAAGGAGTACGGATATTCACTGTCTTAGGTGAGCATAGCTGGTGGAATGAAAACTCTGCATACGTCTTTGAGACTAAACAGCATACAAAGATGTTAGATTTATATCGAATGCAGAAATTTGACATGGCAATCAAGTTCTGTGATGACTTAAAGGGGTGCTTTTTAGGCACTATGGACGGATATTATGACGTATGGATTGATCGATGCAAAGAGATGAAGACTAGAGAACTGCCTAAAGATTGGGATGGAGTGTATCGCCCAACGACTAAATAAAGCAGAATTGAGTGAAAAAAAGACTTGACATATACTTTTAATGGTGTATAATGACTTTATAAGATTGATAAAACACTTAGAAGTATGAGGCAAGTTTATGAAACTATCGAGTATTCTTACAGGATCGTTATCCTTAATAACCATAGCGGCTGTTACGATATTAACTGTCGAAGAACTTAAAGCACAAGAACAGGCTGCCATTGAACGTAATGCAGTAATAGAAGCAGAGATTGCAGACTTACAGTATCAGGAGCAGTTACAGTGTATGGCTCTTAATATCTACCATGAAGCAAGAAGTGATTCTACTCTAGGACAAGAAGCAGTAGGCATGGTTACAATGAATCGTGTCTACAGCGACAAGTATCCAGATACCATATGTGATGTAGTGTATCAGTCTCACTTAAACAGCAGAGGTAATCCTATTCGTAATAAGTGCCAATTCTCTTGGTATTGTGACGGCAAAAGCGATGTTCCTCGTGACAAAGTGAAGTTTGAAGAGGCGATGACTAATGCTAAGTGGGTTATGAACAACTATGGTAGTGAACGAGACATTACTGAGGGCGCCGTGATGTACCATGCGTCTTATGTTAACCCATACTGGTCTAAAGCATACACTAAAACCAGTAGAATTGAGTCTCACATTTTTTATAAATAAGATTATTAGACATATTCATAAGGAACCGTAAAGTGTTATCGTTTGAAAACTATCTCAAAGAAGAACTAAGACAAATCGAAGAAGGCGTTAATGATCCTGCAATCTTCAAAGCAGTATTCTTAGCCGGTGGACCTGGCTCTGGCAAATCATTCATTGTAGGCAAAACTGGACTTCCAGCACTTGGATTTAAGGTTGTGAACTCAGACGATGCATTCGAATCAGCTATGAAAAAAGCTGGTATGGAAATGGATCCGGATAACATCTTCTCTGTTAAAGGTCAAGAGTTACGAGGCAAAGCCAAGAAGCTAACAGCGACTAAGCAAGCGATGTACGTAAAAGGTCGTTTAGGTCTATGTATCGATGGTACAGGTAAAGACACAGCAAAGTTGATGAGTCAAGCAAAAGAACTCAAAAAGCTAGGTTACGATGTCGCAATGATTTTCGTTAACACTGACTTAGCTACAGCACAAGCACGTAACCAAGCGAGAGCAAGAACACTGCCCGCTGATGAAGTAGAAAAGTACTGGACTACAGTTCAAAAGAATATCGGTTCTTTTCAGACTATGTTCGGAAAGCAAAAGTTCACTGTTGTAGATAACTCTGAAGGCAAAGACTATCAAAAAGAAACTACCCGTGCCTATAGAGAGATCACTAAGTTTGTGAATGCAGAACCAGATAATGCTATAGCCAAGAAATGGATTAAATCTGAGAAGGCTAAAAAGACTAGATAAATATGAGATATATGATATGTACAGAACAATGTACATATTTTGAATTGGAGATGAAAATTGAATTTAAAACAACTAACAGCAGAAAACCATAGATCAGCAGAACGTAAAGATTTTGCCAAGATACTACTCAGTGGCAACATTGATCCCTTTCTATATTACAAATACCTAATCAATCAGCACCAAAACTACGTTGTTCTCGAATCAGCGTTGCGTGAACTCGCATTTCCAGAAGAGTTCAGGTCAATTTTTAGGGCAAAAAAGATCATAGATGACATGCATGAACTTGAGGAAATCTACGGATTTAGCTATAGCGAACTCATGTGCAAGTCAACCCAAGAATATGTCGGACACATTGAAAACCTTTTAATGAAAGAAGACGTAGATGGAATCATCTCACACTTATATGTAAGACACTTTGGAGATATGTACGGTGGTGCTATCATTGCAAAACGTGTTCCTGGTAGTGGTACCATGTATCAGTTTGAAAACAAAGAAGAGATGAAGCAGAATGTTCGACTGTTGTTGAATGATAATATGGCAGATGAAGCAAATAAATGCTTTGCATTTGCAATCAGATTATTTGAGGAGTTGGTGAATGAAGAGCGAATTGGATGAATCATTTGATAAGCTAATGCTTGCTTTTGGTGAAAGACAGAAAAGACTTGAAAGATTGAGTATAATGATGTGTGGTTTATACGTCTTAATAGTAGTTATGACTGTAATCGGAGCTACGGTGCTGTAATGTCTATTATATGGAATAGTTTGATTGATCTTCAAAACAATCTAATCGAACAGCTATCATCAGATGCTACTGAAATACGTGAGCCTGGTATGGATAGATTCAATCAGCCTGGTTGGGTAAACAGAGTATGGTCAAATAACAATTATCGTAGGGCACACATTGATG
>ENA-ORCY01001635-ORCY01001635.1-marine-metagenome-genome-assembly--contig:-NODE-1635-length-10264-cov-3.193875_pt1 | contig 10264 bp, 14 predicted proteins | sample MGYA00248634_ERZ508507 | MGnify/ENA primary metagenome ERZ508507 (study PRJEB26178, sample SAMN06266269) | marine metagenome | isolation source: Columbia River Estuary | place: USA:Columbia River... | reverse complement strand
AATACATGAACATGATTGTAAACCTGCACAAGGCTTAGGATTATTTGAGGGAGAAAGATTAATTGTTTTTTATACTTATGAAACAGACTTAGGTGATGGATGGGAAGATATTGAAGTTCATAAAGACCCTCAATACCTTCATGAATCTGCTTTAAAAATGGGTGTAAATATTATATGGTTCGCATTGACTCAATAATATGAATACAATAAGAGAATATTTACTTAAAATTCGTTTTGAAGCTGTTAAATCAGATTTGAAAATTATACTTTGGCGCATTTACTCAAGTTTAATAATTTTATTCATATTAGAATTTAATATAATCAAAAATTTTGGGATTCAACAAATTCAACAATAGATAGAATCTCGCCCATCTCTACAAGATGCCCATAACTTGTATTTTTTGCATTTTTCATAGGTTTGTTATTCACACTAATGAAGAGCATATTACCATCAGAAAGAGGAATAGTAATTCTTTTGATTTTAGCATATGATGTAATAGAGTATAATCCATTACCTATATTGTCAGCAGAAGAAGCAGACTCATCCCATTCGCTTCTAGATCTAGACATTGTTGCTTTTGTTTTTTCAATAGGGACAATATTAGAAACACCATCTCGTTGACTGTTCCAAAGTAAATTTCCACTTGAATCAGATACAGCGGCAAATCTAACTGAATCATTAAAATCCATGAGCATATTCAAAAGTTGTTCGTATTTTTCCATTATTTGATTAAAGTCATTTTAGTTAATATAATCTTCGAAATTCAAATTCTAGTGCCAAATAATTCTTAAAAAATTATTCTTCAAAAGTATTTACAAAATCAACAATAGACATGATTTTTCCCATTTGAACATAACGTCCATAACTTTTTGTTTTTGTTTTTTTAAGAGGAATGTTGTCTACATATATCATTAACATATGAAATGCGTCAAGAGGAATTGTAACTTGTTTGATTTTTTCAAATGATGCAATATGATACATGGCTCTGCCAAGATCATCAGAGTCTTCAATTTTGCAACGAGTTATCCAGTCACCAGATTCACGTACAAGAGATTTTTTAATTTCAGGTAACGGTATTTCTACTTTAGATTCATCACGAACAGTGTTCCATAAAATATTTCCAGAGGTATCACTGATTGCGGTTAGTAAAATGGTTGGTTCATAATCCATTAACATATGCAATAATTTTTCATATCGTGACATTATCTAAATCACATATTTCTAGAATAAAAACAATTATGGTTTCAGAAAATTATTGGCACTAGATTTTTGAATAATTTCAATAATGATTTTTCAAAAAAATTGGCACTAGAGATTTTTAATAAAATCATTTTATACCAGAATTCATTAAATTGAATTATGGAAAATCCATATACAGATTTTGTACATGAAGTGTGGGAAGAATTTCCACAACTGGCTGAATGGCATAACTTAGATAATGACGTTTTACCAATATGGAAACTAGAACAATTCATTGATGCAGGTTACCATAATTTTGATGCAGATAGAAAACCACTATATCATCTCAGTAAAATGATTGAAAATTATGCCCAGGAACATAAAGAACCGTTACTTGCAACATTTGAAAAGATTGCAAAATTCTCATATGTTAAAGACAGATATCAAGAAATGGTAAAAGGCATGCCCAAAGTATGGATAATTGCAGACTTTGATGATGAAGTAATTCCAACAGATGTTGTAATTCCAAATTCAGAATTTCTCAGTTGCAGTAATACAAATTTAGCAAATGTATGGACAGTCATTACAAGGGGACCATATGGACCATTTGGGTTAATTGCTGAGGAGTACGAAGATGGAAAATTTAGAGGGTTTTTTACACTTAATTCCAATGTATGTAGGCATGCACTAAATGTAATGGGTAAAACATTAGGAAGTAAATTCGACATTCAATAAAAATCAAATTAAAAGTATCTAATGTATAAAAAATCCCTATTCATTTTTCGTAGAGATTTAAGATTAGAAGATAATTTAGGATTAATTGAAGCCCTGCAAAACTCTACAGAAGTAATTCCATGTTTTATCTATGATGAAAATATAATTAAAAATGTAAAAGATTCAAAATTTAGATGGAATTTTCTTAATGAGTCGTTAACAGATTTAGATAATGAATTAAAGAAAAAAGGAGCAAAATTACAGATACTGGAAGGAAAGCCAGAAAAAATAATAGAGAAAATAATTAAAGAAAATAAAATTGAATCAATATTTGTGAATACAGATTTTACTAATTATTCACAATATCGAGATGAAAAGATATATCAAAAATGTAAAAAAAATAAAATATCATTTCATAGTACATTAGATTTTTTACTTCATAACCCCAACGAAATAAAAACAAATGAAGGCACACCATATACAATTTATTCATTTTTTTATAAAAAAGCAAAACAAATACCAATCAGAAAGATCTTTAAAAATAATAATAAAAATTATTCAAAAGGGAACATTTCAGAAGATAAAATAAAAATGAGTGAAATGAAAAATAAAGAAATCAAAGGAGGACGTAAAGAGGCATTAAAAATATTAAAAAATTTAGATAAATTTAGAAATTATGATAAAATAAGAGACTTTCCAGCATTAAATCAAACAACACAGATATCAGCACATAACAAATTTGGAACAATTTCAATCAGAGAAGTTCATAATCAAATCAAGGAGGTTTTAGGGGAAAATCATACAATTATGAGAGAGATATACTGGAGAGAATTTTTTAGTCACATATTATTCCATTTCCCACACGCTCAAAAAACATCATTTAAACAAAAATTTCAAAAAATCCCATGGTCAAAATCCAAAGAATCGTTTGAAAAATGGAGTAAAGGAAAAACAGGATTTCCGATAGTAGATGCAGGAATGAGACAATTAAACGAAACAGGGTTTATGCATAATCGAGTTAGAATGATTGTTGCATCATTTCTAACAAAAGATCTACATATTGATTGGAGGTTAGGAGAAAAATATTTTGGAGAAAAATTAATTGATTATGATCCTGCAGTCAATTCAGGGAATTGGCAATGGGCAGCATCAACAGGATGTGATTCAGTCCCATATTTTCGAATTTTTAATCCATGGAGACAACAAGAAAGATTTGATTTAAATTGTGAATATATCAAAAAATGGATTCCAGAACTAGAAAAAATAGAACCAAAAATTATTCATAATTTATGGAATAAATTTCCAGATAATTTGAATTATGTAAAACCCATGGTGACACACAAGATAGAAGCAGAGAAAACAAAAATGATTTTTAAATCACAGTAATAAAAACAAGATTAGTTGGCACTATTCTAAGAAAATTTTACTATATTATATACTAAAAAAAAATTGTAATAACATGACACAGCATTTTGTAAGTTTTATGGATGACGTATGGAACAAATTTCCAACTTTCAAAGATATTAAAAATACAGATCTAACTAATCATAATTTACTATGGACATTAGAAGAATACAGAAAAGCAAATTATGTAAATTTCAAAACAGGTAAAAAAGAGCTTTATAGATTAAGCATCCTAATAGAAGATTTTGCAGTTAAACATAATACTCCATTATTGGCAACTTTTGAAACTGAAGCTAGATACAAATACGTTGAAAATAGGTATATGGAAATCCTAGACAAAATTTCACACGCATGGATAATTGGTAATTTCAACAATCCAGAACTAGCCCCACACCCACCATCATCAGCAGAAGTAATCAGTTGTGATGGAACAAATATTTCTCCAATGTGGATTGTTCTTACAAAAGGAGAAAAAGGTCCATTTGGTCTGGTTGCAGAAGACATCGGAGACCACGAATACAGAGGATTCTTTACATCAAATGAAAATATTCTAAAAAAAGTAATTGAAGACATCAATGAGCAGTTAAAAATTAAAATTACAATATAAAAAACAATAAAAAAATCAAATATTTATCAAATTTATTGAAGAAATATTAAAAATCATCAATTAATAGTTGTTTTATACTATATTTGTTAAAATTTAATCTAAGGATTAAAGCATGGAGCAAATGACGATAACATCAACACTTGATAAAATCCAAGAATTAATCGACAATAATTCAGGAGATACAGGTAGACTAAACCACATCATAGATTTCATAAACAATGAAAAACCACTATACAAAACAGATAAGACATATCTAGAAAAAAAATTAAATTCAAAGATAATAATTCCTGCAAAAAAAAATATTCCCAAGGAAGAGAATACAGGGAATAAAATTAAAAAGTTGATAGAAACAGGAAAAGGAGATCCAGGAAGATTAGAACACATTACAATAATGTTAAAAAATGAAAAAACATTATATGATTCTGACAAACAATATCTAAAAAATAATTTTGGAATAGTAGTCATTGAAAAAAAGAAATTGGAAAAACAAAGCACAAAATCAGAAAAAACTATCAATTTAGAAGAAAAAATAAAAGGACTCATGCCTAAAAACTGGAAACCAAAAAATGAAAACATAGAATTAGAGAAAATATCAAAAAAATTAAAAAAAGAAAAGGAGAAAGAAAACATACAAAATGAAAATTCTAAAGAAATAGATATAGAAAAAACAAAATTAAATGAATTAATCATTCAACGAAAAAATAATGAAGAAAAATTGACTCAGGAAAGAAAATTACTTGAAGAAAAAATAAAGGATGAAAGAAGCATAATTCAAAAGCAAGCAGAAATTACAGAAAAAGTTAACTTACAAAAAATGGAATTAATTCAAGTTCAAAATGAGCGGAATTCAATATTAAAAAATATTGAGTTACAGAAAGGAGACATCACAAAAGAATTAGCCATACAAAAGAATCAATTAATTCAAGCACAAAAAGAACAATCAAAAGTTGAACTGCAAGTAAATGAAGAGAAAAGGAATTTATCAAAAATGGTACAAGAACAAAAATCTAGATTAGTTGAACAATCAAAAATGGCTCTAGAAATTAAAACTAAGCAAATAGAATTAGAAAAAACAAGAAAAGATTATGCGCAGATAATCTCACAAGTAAATGAGGAGAAAAAAGAAATCAAACAGTCAGAAAATCTAAAAAAAGAGATCAAGATAATAGAAAATGAACTTGAAAAATCCATTAAAGATAGATTGAAAATCTCAAAAACAATCATCAAAGAGAAGAAAATTATTAAAATTAAGACCAAACAAGAAAAAGATAAAGCAAGACAGCAAGAAATAGGTAGGAAACAGATCATTAAAGAGAGAAAAATTGTTGAATTACTTGAAAAAAAGAGTAAAAAAATGGACCAACAAATAAAGGAAAAAAATCAAAAAATCAAACAGAAACAAAATAAAATCAAAAAAGAAATAGAGAAAAAGAATGAAATTTTAAAAATAGCATCAAAACCGAAAAAAAAGCCATTGAAAAAAGCTAGTAAAAAATATAAAAAAACAAAATAATTAAACGATTGGAATAATTTCCAGTTTTTTGGACTGAACAAGTTTCAAAATCTTAGTAATTGGTAGATTTTGTCCAATTGATGCATTCCAATTTTCTGAATCATTCTTTACAGCTTGGCCACCAACAATAACTGGAATGGCATATTGATCATTAATTTTTTGAATCATTCGTTTAGCAGATAAAATATTTTCGTCAAGAGTTACAGAAACAAAAATACAATCAGGATTATTATGTTCAATAGACTCCATAATAGAGGAAGTAGGAGTAAATGGAGATAAATTGTAAACAGTGTTTCCTTTTGAAAGAAGTTGAGATTCAAGTACTTTAGTTCCCAATGTATGTTGCTCACCATAAGGTACACAAATTAAGATTTTCTTCTTAGTCATTTTTGTAGAATTATTTTCTAAAATTAAATTCATCAAATCTTGCACAGCGTTATAACAAGTTGTTTGAGTACCCAAATCAATTTTTTTAGAATTACCCAATGATTCTATTTCACCGATTAATGGAATTAACACTTCATTGAGAAATGAATCAAATCCATAGATTTTTTCATAAGAATCAAGTAAAGAATTTGCTTCAACATAATCACCATTTTTGAATGAAGAAAGTAAATCTTTTTGAAGTTTTTGAGTTATTTCAGTTTGAACGACTGGTTGGAAGTATTTTTGATTCATAAAATACTCTGAAATTCTTGATGAATTTCTATAATCTTCTGGAATGTCAGTTATGGACACATCAGATTCTATACCCAGATATTTGATTATGCTCTGCTTTGAAGTCTTTTTTTTAGCGTCCCAGGTACTTTTTACCAAATACAGATATTTTTGTCCACGAATGGATTTTACTCTCAAGTATGCCATGAACAACATACTACTTTGGTATTTAATCCGATTACGCACCTTGATGAGTACCAAGGTAATTTGGAAAAAATCAAATAATTTTGAAACTGGTTCAACTATGAAATGAGCTATAATGTGGCACTATGATGAAAAACAATAATCTCTTAATACTCGAATCATTCAGAAAAATGTAATACAATGAGTTACACGCAGATTGGTCAAGAACATTTAGAATCTCTCGATAATACACACATCTTACTATTTCATGAAGAACAAAAAAAAGCAGAAGAGATTGAATTTAATTTTATTAAAACTGGTTTGGACAAAAACCACACTTGTTTCTATACGACCAATGATCCTGAAAAATTAAAAGAAAAGATGAAGGTATTTGGCATTGATGTAAAAAACAATGTTGAAAATGGCAATCTAAACATTGTTCCAATTCCAAAAGAATTTGAAGAATATGAAAAAATGATAATGAAAAAAGTAGAAGGATTACCACAAGATGGGAAAGTCAGAGTAGTTTCAACACATTATTTTGATTTTAATTCTGAAAAGAAAACAGAGTCAATGGAAGAAATCGAACAATGTGTAGATGATAATTTCCACAAAATTCCTGGAAATTTTATTTGTTCATTTCACGTACCAAGTGTAGATAAAGAATTAGCACCACAATTTATGAAAAACCTACTTGATTCACATCACGAAATATTATTTCTTACAAAAGACGATAAAATAGAAAAATTCAATTTTGTTTAAGTTAGTCTTTGAGTTATTTCATGGATTAAATCATTGACATTCGAATAATCATTATAAAATTTTATTCCTAATTCAGTGGTGTCTATTTCATTTTCTGTTTTAATAAGACCTTTTTCAGTCATCTCATCAAGATATTTCAAAAGTTTATCATATGAGGTATTGCTTTTATGTTGGAGTCGAGTTTTAGAGACTTCTTCATTATCTTGTTTTTCAACAATTATTGCAGAAATAACATCAAAATAAATCTGTAATTTACTACGTTTATTTTTCAAAATGACTTCATTTTACAAAAAAATGAGCATCATAAAAACGTGTAAGAAAGTAATTAACAAAAAAACAGCAGTGAAATACCAACCTATTTTTAAAACAAATATAGTAACAAGATTAGGTTTGCACGCCCGAGAATAGCATGTTAAGTGACTTTGGTTGCTAATCATAAAATTCTCCAGTGGTAACTTCGGTTGCCACTGACATATTTTTGACACATAGAAATTTTGATCAAGTAAGATTATTTTTTGAATCTAGATCATCTTTTACTTTCTTTTGAATGACAATAATACATTGATGACAAATTATATCTTTATCAGACATATTAGATATAATATCATTATTTTGAAAATCAGAATCATATGTAATACCAATTACCAATTTATTTGACCACACTTCAAAATCTTGTTTTTCTTTTCCACAAACAAAACAATTCATGGGATTAATAGATTTGATCATAACTTAAGGGTGACGATGAAATGAGAATTGTTCAATCAACACAATACATCCTTACAATGAGGCATTAGAAAAGACATTATCATAAATCCTCCAAATACAGTGATTCCCAATGTAAGAAACAATCCAAGTAACAATGTTTTCTTATCATCTAATTTCATTACCATGATCCAATTTTAAAAAGAAAGTATATCAAGAATATTAATAAAATTTGCTAGTGGTAAAATTGGATTTAAGGATTAGGAAACGAATTATCATTTAAACAATTTACAAGTTTATCACTATAATGACCATATTGTTCCATACAAGAAACAATCAAACTTTCCAGTTCATATTCTTGAGAATATTGATTATGATATTCAAAACCAACAGTCCCAATTACAATACTTACTAAAGCAAGTATGGGAATGATCAAAATGAATCGCATATTTTTTTACAAAATCCAAGACTTAAGAATATTAAGAAAAGTTTCAAAAATTCATTAATTTGGTGTAGAGTAGACAGAGAATAGGTACAAAATTATCTAAAACCTACATTTTGTGGGGAGCAGAAATTCCAAGCAAATCCAGGGCTCGCTCCAAAGTCAAATTAAAAGAATGAACCAAGCAAATACGGGATGATTTCAAAGCATCGTTATCAGAATCTAAAACTTTGACATGTTCATAAAAGGAATTAAAAGATACAGCTAAATCATGACAATATCTAGCAATGACTTTAGGGGCAAAATTATTTGCAGCGTCACGAACTTGTAAATTGAAAAGCCCAATAGTTTTAACTAAATCAAGTTCAGATTTTTCTCGAAGTAATGAAAAATCAACATCAGGGGCAGGTGTAATTCCAGATTTTTCTAAGATTCTTGATGCTCTGGCATATGCATATTGAATGTATGGTGCAGTATCACCTTCCAAACTAAGAGATTTTGCTAAATCAAAGGTAATTATTTTATCCAAATCTTGTTTGATCATTTCATAACGTAAAGTTCCAATTGAAACAGATTGGGCAATTTTTTCAATTTCAGAATCACTCATTTCAGAATGTCGCTTTTTAGTTTCTTCAGTAATTTTTTGTTTTAATAATTCACAAACAGAATCAGCACTAACATACAATCCTTTTCTACCAGACATCTGAGCTTGTTTTCCATCAGTTTCCAATCCAAGAGTTTTTGCAGTATCAGAACTCAATGTTACTGACTCATATCCAAGATGAATATAGCTATTTGGAGTGGAATTGAATTTTTCCATTAAAATAGTAATAATTTTTTGTAATCTTTCTTGGCGAGAATCAATTACTGTAACCACTTTCTGAGCTGTAAAATTTTGAGAAATAGTATCCTCCTCACTCAAACTAGTTTGCCAAAGAGTTTTAGAATTGGGTTGTGTAGCATCATATTTTTGATAGTAAAATGGGTCATCTAACAAGCCTAATTTCCATGCAGCATAAGGAATATCCTTGGCAATGTAAGTAGCAGTACCGTTACTTCTAACAATTACTTTATCCTCGTCTTTACCATCTCCACGAATTACCCAACATTGGGCATTTTTACCCTCATTTTCAAACTCTATGAGACCCATATCTTTGAGTTTTTCAAATATTTTTGACCACAATCCTGAACGAATTATCTGAGATTCAAAATTAAGACAATCATAGGACACATTAAGATTCCAACATGTTTGTAATTGACCGGCTAGGACTTTTCGGGTAATAAGATCACCAAATGCAGCAGTTTCAGAATCGCCAACTTCAAGTTCCTTCAAAGTATTTTTTCTAATTTCTTCAAGAGAATCATCAAGTTCGTATTTTTGAGTAGTTTTAACATAAACATCATCTCCACAATAATGATCAAACTTTTTTCCATTTGGAGGTTCTTCATCAAATTTAAAATGTTTGAAACCTACAATAATGTCAGCGACTTGTAAACCAGAATCATCAATATAGTTAAGAACATTAACATTGTAATTTGCCTTTGTTAAAATTCTGGAAACAGTGTCGCCAACCACGATATTCCTAATATGGCCAATGTGCAATGCCTTGTTAGGATTTACGCTTGTATGTTCAACTACAATGTTTGAATTATTTCCAATGTCAACAGCACCAAATGTATCAAGGTATGATTCAGATAGGATTAGTTTGCTTAAATTTTTCCAATCAGCATAAAAGTTAAGGTATCCAGAGGGATGAGGTTCAGTTTTTAAAACAAGTATACTAGAGTACTGAGAATATTTTTCAAATAGCATTTGAGTAATTTCTTTTGCAAGTAGGAATGCAATGTTAGAGCTGACATCCCCAAATCCAGGTTTTGCAACTTCAACAGAAAAATTTACATCAGAAATGGAAAGATCATCCAGTATTTTTTTAAGATTATTCGTAATTTCCTCAAGTATTAGTTGAAACGTCATGCTATATCTCAGATAATTTAGGTGCTAATTTATCTAGTGCCTCAAGAACACCATCCCCACTACAACCAGACACAGTCATAGTAGCCTCAGATCTTACTGCATCAGAGGCATTGCCTAAAGCAATA
>ENA-ORCY01001633-ORCY01001633.1-marine-metagenome-genome-assembly--contig:-NODE-1633-length-10283-cov-3.585440_pt1 | contig 10283 bp, 7 predicted proteins | sample MGYA00248634_ERZ508507 | MGnify/ENA primary metagenome ERZ508507 (study PRJEB26178, sample SAMN06266269) | marine metagenome | isolation source: Columbia River Estuary | place: USA:Columbia River Estuary... | reverse complement strand
CTTAAAGCTTCACAGAAATGTGAGGCTTTTTTTATTTAGTGTTTTCCCGATATTTTACCGAAAACACAATACGTAATCGTATTTTTTTTGTATTTTATTTAGATACAATATCACAATTGAAATATTCGAAGTATTTATCAATATCTGAATAGTTGATCGGCTTCATGTTATTTTCAATATCAGAAATTGTATTTGATCTAGTTTTTGACCCATAAAATATTTCAGCTAATTGCGGTTGACTTATACCCATCGCAATACGCTTTTCTTTAAAGAACTTAGAGGTTTTTCTTTTTGGCATATTTTTTTATTTTAATTTCAAGTGTTTAAAAACGTTCGCTAACAGTCGATAAAACGCCATTGAAACGGCGTTTATCTTAGTGTTAGTTACAATTACTTGATGTTTAAGTAATCATAACGGATATTTGGCAAACGACGACCACAACATTGTATAAAAAACATTGCTCTGCTTGGTGCTGTTTACCAAATAATCCATTCTCTTCTTGTTCGTGGGCTTCCCCAAATAATTCATAATCCATATCGCTACGATTTTTATTTTGGCAACACCGGCTTGATTGACTTATACAAACCAGCTGCAAGAACTTGGTTTTGGGATATCTATAAGAATTTGCATGGTTACGGTGTTGCGGGTTTTTGGGGCGATTTAGGCGAACCAGAAGTACATCCTACCAAATTAAAGCACGGCGATAAATGGGCTGATGAAGTACACAACATTTACGGCCACGATTGGTCACGGTTGGTATACGAAGGCTATCGCAAAGATTTTTCGACAGAACGCCCGTTCATTTTGATGCGCGCCGGTTATTCGGGCTCTCAAAAATATGGAATGGTGCCTTGGTCTGGAGACGTCAACCGCACTTGGGGCGGCCTCAAACCACAAATGGAAATCTCGCTACAAATGGGCTTGCAAGGTATGGCCTATATGCATTCAGATCTCGGTGGTTTTGCCGGTGCCAACAAAGATCCTGAGCTTTATGTGCGCTGGTTGCAATACGGTGTTTTTCAGCCGATTTTCAGGCCGCATGCCCAACAAGAAGAGCCGAGCGAAGCCATTTTCAAAGATGCAAAGACCAAAGCGTTGGCCAAAGCTGCCATTGAATTGCGCTATCAAATGCTTCCGTACAATTATAGTATCGCCTACGAAAACCACCAAGCTGGTACGCCACTGCTCAGACCTATTTTCATGGAATTCCCAACGGCTAAATGGTCATTTTCTGAAACAGAAACCTACATGTGGGGACCGTCCTTTTTAGTACATGCCATTACCGACTCTATGAGTTCATCAAAGGAAAAAGTTTACAAAACAAATCTCCCTGCAGATGCCTCCTGGTTTGATTTTCATACAGGTCGTTTGGTTGTTAAATCAAAAGTAAATATGACCAATAATGGAAACTACAATGTAGTGTCTACAACAAAAACGCTAGATTATATTCCAATTTTTGTGCGTTCTGGGTCATTCATCCCAATGAGTCCAATTATTCAAAGCACAGAGCTATATAGAGACACAGCTGCAATTTTACACTTTTACATCGATCCAAATGCGGGTTCTGAATCGACTTCGTTTATTTGGTACGAAGATGATGGCGCTACCTATGCTGCTGAATCGAAGGGTTTGGCTAAAAAACTACAATGCAGCTCCACTACTCAAAGTAAAATTTGTACAATGACCTTTACACCTGAAATAGGCGCCAATCTTTGGGAGAAATATTTCAATTTTAAATTGCTTATCCACACCTCAATAGCTCCCAAACAAATTTTGATAGCCGGTGAAAAGGTTAAATTTAAATTTGATAAGCATACCGAAACCATACAACTTAAAGATCATCCAAAATTGAAAATTGACAATAAGGAGCTGCAAATTGAGATACAATGGTGAAAACTTTTTCTTTGTGTCAACTTGACATTAAGAAAAAATAAAATATATTTGACTGATTAATCTGTTATAAACGCTAAAACGAGAACTATGCAAAAGAAAACTACTACAAGTTTTTTTGCCTTCTTGATGTTTTTTGGGTTTTCGGTAGTTGCGCTTGCGCAAACCGGAGTCCGTGGAACCATCACAGATGCCGCTGGAATTCCTTTATTCAATGCCTCGGTATTGGTTGAAGGCCAAGGCAAAGGCGCCGTATCCAATGACAAAGGATATTATGAAATTACAGGCCTTAAGGCGGGGACTTACAAACTTACTTACAAGTTCATGGGCTTTGCGCCACAGTCTGATAACATCACGATTGTTGCCAACCAAATGGTAAACAACGATTTTCAATTTGCTTCCAAAACACAAGACGTTGGAGATGTTGTAGTCATTGGTTATGGTACACAACGCACCAAAGACCTTACCGGCTCTGCAACAATCATCAATGAAAAGAACTTTGTTCAAGGATCTCTTGCTTCTCCAGAACAACTCGTTATGGGTAAAGTTGCGGGTCTCAAAGTAACTTCTAATGATGGTGCGCCAGGTTCAGGAAGCACTTTGCGTTTGCGCGGTGGAACTTCCATCAATGCGTCAAATGATCCACTCATCGTTGTGGACGGAGTTCCATTAGATAACGGCGGCATCGCAGGTGCAGCCAATCCCTTGTCCTTGATCAACCCTAACGATATCGCTTCATTCGTTGTCTTGAAAGATGCTTCTGCTACGGCAATCTATGGTTCAAGAGCAGCAAACGGTGTCATCTTGATCACTACCAAACGCGGTACAGCATCAAACGATGTAAAAGTTGTCTTTGATTCTAAAACTTCTGTATCTACTATTGCAAAATATTTCGATGTCCTCAGCGCAGACTCCCTTCGCAATCTCGTTAATGCAAGTGGTACAACAGCTCAAAAAGCCTTACTCGGCGATTCCAGCACAGATTGGCAAAAGCAAGTTTTCCGCACTGCAGTTGTCACGGACAACAACGTATCTATCACAGGAGGAATCAAGAACTTCCCTTACCGTTTGTCTATCGGTAACCGTATGGATAACGGAATTTTGAAAAGAGATCAATTTGCACGTACTTCTGTGAGCTTGAACATGAATCCAAGTTTACTGGACAAAACATTGCAAATCGAAGCAAATATGAAATATGTCCAGACGGCATCTTTCTTTGCCAATCGCGGTGCATTGGGTGCAGCATTCTTTGATCCAACGCAACCAATCTACTCTGGCAATGAAGCCTATGGAGGTTATTTCGAATGGATTGACAACAATAAACCAAACACGCTTTCTGCGCGCAATCCTTTAGGTTTAATTGAGCAGTCTACAGACCAAAGTAAAGTGAACCGTGCCATTGCTAATGCAAAACTTACTTATAACCTTCCTTCATTGCCGGCATTCAAAGCAACAGTAAACGTTGGTGGCGACTTCTCAGAGGGCACAGGATTTACCATTACTCCTGCTAGTTCAGCAGCCGGTTTCTATACTGAGGGTCGTTATTCGAATTACCGCACGACCAAAACCAACAAACTTTTTGAATCTTACTTGAGCTATAATTCAGGGGCTAAATGGGACAAACAAACGCTAGAAGTGGTAGCTGGATATTCTTACCAAGACTGGGATACCTACAGCCCTAATAATCCTACTTGGAACGAGGCGCAAGACAGTATTATCGCTCCTGAAGCGGCCTTCCCTTTTTACACGCGTAATGTTCTGATGTCTTATTACGGTCGTGCTATTTACAACTACTCAGGTAAATATGTTGTTAACGTTTCCGTTCGCCGCGATGGTTCTTCGCGCTTCAGCCCTGATACACGTTGGGGTATTTTCCCTGCAGCATCTGCAGCTTGGCTCATTTCAGAGGAAGACTTCTTGAAAAACAGCAAAAGCATCAATATGCTCAAGTTGCGTGCAGGTTGGGGTATTACAGGTCAGCAAGACGGAATCGGTGACTACGCATATATCGGCAACTATTTCCAAGGAGCCACCACAGCGCAGTATGCATTCGGTGGCCAATACTACCAAGTATTGCGCCCAGCAGGTTTTGACGCCAATCTCAGATGGGAAACCACAACTTCTTACAACCTTGGTCTAGACTTTGGTTTCAAAAACGATCGTTTCTCAGGAAGCTTTGATGTTTACCAAAAAGACACCAGAGATCTTTTGGCAACTGTTCCTGTACCTGCCGGAACAAATTTCACCAACGAAATTTTGACAAACGTAGGCGCAATGCAGAACCGCGGTATTGAAGTGTCGGTTAATACAGGTCTAATTGCGAAAAAAGACATGCGTTTGGACTGGACAATCAACGCAACCTACAATAAAAATACCGTAGTGAAGTTATCACAGGTTGTAGACACTACTTCTCCCGGAGTATTGATAGGCGGTATTGGCGGCGGTATCGGCAATACCATCCAGGCTCATCAAATAGGTTATCCAACTTATACTTTCTTCGTCCTAGAACAACAATACGATTCTCAAGGCCGCGTCATTGAAGTGGGTTCACAAGCTGAAATCGACATGAACGGTGATGGAAACATCACTGCTGCCGACAAATGGAAAGATACAAATGCATATGTAGACCAAAACGGAGATGGCATCATCAACGTAAAAGACCGCTACTACGCTGGTCAGGCTGCTCCAAAAATGTTCTTCGGAACAGCGCTCAACTTCCAGTACAAAAAATGGTATGCTGGTTTCTCTGCACGCGCAGAACTTGGCGCCACAATCTATAACAATATCCACTCTAACAGTGCGGTTTTCCAAACCATCGATGGTACGAAAAAATACCTTAATAACATCAGTTCTTTATACTACCAAGACGAAGTACAGCGCGTCACGCCAAATCAGTTGATGAGTAACCACTACCTCGAGAAAGCAAATTTCTTGCGCATGGACTTCATTAACGTTGGTTACAACTTTGGCAAACTTGGTTTTGCAAAAGAAAAAGTAGCGCTCAACGCGAGCTTCGTGGTTCAAAACGCTTTTGTCATCACCAAATATTCAGGTCAAGACCCTGAAATTGGCGGCGGCATCGACAACAATTTTTACCCACGTCCACGCGTGTATTCAGTTAACCTCACCTTTAATTTCTAATTTTTGACCCATGAAAAGATTAGTAACATACACCCTTCTTGCCAGCACGCTTTTATTAGGTGCTTGCGGCAAAAACCTCAACCAATCGCCAAAATATGGTCTCAATGCCGAGGCTGTTTATAGCGATCCAAGCAATTACATCAAGGTCCTTGCTAAGTTGTATTCTGGCATGTCCATGACGGGCAACCAAGGCCCTGCAGGGCAAGCAGACATCGCAGGTATCGACGAAGGTTTCTCCGCTTATGTTCGCGTATTGTGGAACATGCAAGAATTACCCACCGATGAAGCCATTTGCGGTTGGAACGACCCAGGCATTCCGGACCTCAATAAGTCTCAATGGAATGCAGACAACGTTTGGGTAAAAGGAATGTACTACCGTATTTTTTACCAAATTACACTTTGCAACGAGTTTATTTGGCAAGCACGCGACGAAAAACTCAATGAGCGTGGCTTCACTGCTGCTCAGGTAGAACAAATTGTTACGATGCGCAACGAGGCTCGTTTTTTACGTGCCTTGGCTTACTACCACGCTATGGACCTCTTTGGTAATGTTCCTTTTGTAACCGAAGAAGACCGCGTTGGCGCTTTCACGCCAGAACAAATCATGCGTGCTGACTTATTCGAGTACATCGAGTCTGAAATCAAAGCCATCGAAAACGACCTTACTGCAGCTAATGCAGTTGCTTATGGACGTGCATCTGCAAGTGCTGCTCATGCTTTATTAGCAAAAATGTACCTCAATGCAGAAGTATACACTGGTGCAAGCCGCTACGCAGATTGCGCAACTTATTGCGAAAAAATCATCAACTCCAATCAGTTCCAACTAGATGACGTTTATCAGGATGTATTCTTGGCAGATAATAACACGTCGCCAGAGATCATTTTCCCAATTGTATACGACGGTTTGTACGCACAAACTTGGGGAGGAACGACATTTATGATTTGTTCTGCACTCGGTGGTTCAATGGTGGCTGCTGACTACGGCGTAAACGGCAAATGGGCTGGTAATCGCGCTACGCGTCCGTTCATCGAGAAATTTACGGATACAACCGAAGACTCCCGTTGGATGTTCTACACAGCTGGTCAGCAAATAGACATCACTTCCATGAGCACCTTTACACAAGGGTACGCCAATCCGAAATACAAGAACAAAACCAAAGACGGTTTGAATGGTTCAAACAATGCTACCTCTGCACATGTCGACGTAGATTTCCCTATGTTCCGTTTGGCTGACGTCTTTTTAATGTATGCTGAAGCGAAGTTCAGAACTGGAGACGAAGCTACGGCTTTAACTTACATGAACAAAATCCGTGAGCGTGCTTACGGAGATCAAACCCACAACTACACAAGTTTGGTTCTTCAGGACTTCTTAGATGAACGTGCCCGCGAATTGAACTGGGAGTGTACTCGCCGTACCGACCTCATTCGTTTTGATCAGTTTACAGGGGACACCTATTTATGGCCTTTCAAGGGCGGTTTAGACGTAGGTCAAGCTACCGATGTCAAATACAACTTGTACCCAATCCCAACGTCAGATATCGTACTCAATCCGAATTTACAACAGAATCCGGGTTTCTAATCTTCAAAATGTTGATTGATGGAAAGGGGGGAGTTTTCGGACTCTCCCTTTTTTTGTGAATTAAAGTTGTCGGGAATAGGAAAGTCTGGTCAAGGCTTGAATACCGCTTGATCTTTCGCGTAAACCCACTTGAAATTTAAGACTTTGTTTTTTTGGAAGTTCAATATCCGCACCGACAAAATAGCGCCATTGCACGGTTGCACCACTTACTAAAACCTCAGTTGGTGTGTATACGATATTGGCATTCCAACGGTAAAAATGTTCGGCGCTGATTTGCGGGCTCAACGGAAAATTTTTGATATCATAGCTCAGGCTGAGTTTATTGCGCCAGATACTACTCATTTGTTTGCCAGTTTGTATGCTCCATTGTTGCGTTGAGCTCCAAGAGAGGTCTAGGCGTTTGGGGCCAAAATCAAAAGCATCTAAAATGGAGATATCTGTTCCAATTTGAAATCTTTGAGACAAACGATCTGCTTGGAGTGTAAATTGATCCCCTTTTTCATTGCTCACCAAACGGTAGGCACCAGCGATTTTAATTCCGTCCAGCACTTGAAAAGTTGGCCCAACATCGATATAAAGCCGATCAAAACCAACTCCCAAGTTTTGCCGATAACCTAACTCAAATGAAGTTTTGAACGATTTATTCCATTTTTTTGTCATACCTGCGTCAAGCCAAAGACCTGTTTGCGCACTTGCCAATTGGCAATAAAAAAGGATAGGAAGGAGTAATTTTTTCATTAATAATAGATTTGAAGTGTGCCAATATCTTTGATGCTTTCTTTTGCTTCGATGAATACATTTTGACTTACTTCTTCAGGTATATTTGAGCTATTTGCTTGATCACCTATCACATAAACCTTATAGTTACCTACTTGGAGATTTTCAAAAATAAATTCTCCATTCGAATTTGTCCTTACATCTTCGCTTGGATGTGTGTCGTCTCCATAGCAGATATAAACACGTTTTTCGGCCATAGGTACAAGCGCGGTGCTCAGAAAATTGGCACTGCCTTGATTGACAACATCTGTTGCAAAATTGGTTGTTCCGTTATCGAGGTCAGCAATGTCGTTGACTTGCTTATATACCAAAGTAAGCATATCTTGACTCAAGGTCATATTAAAATTCAAGGGACTAATTGTAGCCAGTTTGTTTTTGACCGCTTGCGCAATTTCTAAATTAGAGTCGCTGTAGTTAAATTCTACTTCAAGACCGATTCTACCTGCAAGTCCGGGATCAGCAGCGGAAACCCAATTGGGGTTTTTAAAATAGATATAATAGTTATCGTTGTTACTCACCTTATTGAGTAAGAAATAAGCACCGTGTTCTAGTTGCCCTCCGTCGGTAAAAATAAGTTGCTGAATTTCGACTTCGCCAGGTATAAATTCCTGCCCTATGACTTTGCCCTTAATAGCCGATGTTCCACCAGGGCCCGGATTTTTCTTCACACAAGAAAAGGTGGTGAATAAGATGCCGAGAAGTAGGAGAGATACGCTAATCGTTTTTAATGACTTTTTCATAGATGCCTTTGTTGGGTTCTGAAACAAAATAAATTCCATTTTTAAGGGAACTCAAATCTAAATCAATGGAATTGGACTGGTAAGGAATAGTCGATATTTTTTTACCAGATAAATCAATTAAATATAATTCTCCTTGGTTTGGTAAACCGGAAATCGTCAACACCGATGGAGTTGGATTGGGAAACAATTTGATTGACTCATTATACGACTCAGAAATATTGGCTGTGCAGGTTCCGAACATATTAGCGTCCATCCAGACAGTTCGGTTCTGGATCCAGGTTTTGAGGTAGTTGACCTCGGCTTGATAACTCGTGCCGACAAAGTTGTTGGGCCAAACATAAGTGCCTAAAATAGGCCATTTTTGGTAGTGTCGTTCTGCCGGAACGGCCAGGAGCGTTGCCATTGAATCGATGTAGTTCAGTAATGCTGAATCACTTAAAACGGTTTGTCTGAGACTAGTCCAGCGGCACTTGACCTCATTTGCAAAAAGGGTATCTTCAAGCATTCTGTTCCACCAAAATGGATTTTGTAAGCCACCGCTGCCTCCACAGATACTATTGAAATTGATTTCCCACCCAGAAGTATTGCCTCCTTGACAATAGTTGGCGTTGCCCCAGGCGATATTGTAATCCCATAAGGGGCCTGCTACGAGTTTGCCACCTTCGCTAAAGCGTTGTTTGTGTAAAAATGTTGAAATGCGGTAGCCGTCGACATTTTTAGACAGTTCGGTGATCAAAAAATAATCGATAAAAGAACCTACATCGATATATGGTTTATAACCTGTCACTGAATTGGTAAAGTTGGGACTTTTAAGCGCGACCTCCCAATCAGTAATGTAATCTTGAATGTACGCTTTTTGTAAAGGATGTATGCTGTCTATTTCTGGATCGTGCAGCTGATAATGAATGGGGCCAGTACCTGGTGCTTGACAGGTATAAGGAGAGGTCCAGGCAATGACGCCGCCAGCTGTGGTTTTGTCTACCTTGACGATGTATCCGCCGGTTAAGTGGTTGTCTTGTGTATCGTTGTAGGTGAGTGGATCAATGTTTACGCGCCCAGGATTGGTTTTGATGCGTTCCATTAAGACGTAAATTCCAATGTAGTTTCCATTGAGTACGACTTCGCAAAACTGCGTACGCGGTGCCCAGCGGCCTAATTCATTGCCGAGTTTATAGGTTAACACGTTGCGCATGAGCGCTTTGTCTGTATAAGGTGCGTAAAGGATCCAGTCGTTGTCTGAGGGCCAATCAAAGAGTGATACGTTATAATTGACGGAGTCGGGTCCGCGGGTTTCTAAGCCATATGATTGTTGTGGAAAACCACCAGACGAGGAACCGCGTTTTTCAATAGCGATTTGCCCATAAAATTCATTGAAATTGTCGTTGATTTGATTGACCTGCCCCGGGCCATTATAAATGATACCCATCATGGCGTCAATTTTAGGCTCATCGGGAATGGCAATGCCGTCGGTGTCGATGACGACGATTGGCAGCGTTGAACTGTCAAAAATAGTAGGCGCCATAAACCAAGAAGGTGTTGTGTAAAATGTTTGGTTTGTATTGGATGTGCCAATACTCAAAAATGGCCTGCAAGTGAAGTCTGAGGAGTTTATCGTTTGATTGAAAACGGCAATGCAAAGGGTATTGTTTCCGGTAAGTAAGATATTCTGAAATTGGCTCGGGGATAGTAAACAAAGTTCAGGTTGTCCATTTTGATACAGTTGTGCTTCGTGGGAGACATCTGCCAACGTAGAAAAGCTAGGTACTCCTGTTGGAATGCCGTTTCGGGCTATTTCTGTACCATTGAGATAAGCAATGTATCCGTCGTCGTAGTCCATATGAAGAGCAAGCGCGAGAATGGAGTTGAGATCGTTAATTGTGAAGGATTTGCGTAAAAATACTGCTGAGGTATTGTTGGGTAGAACGGTAAAATCGTCGTTATCGCCAAAGCCAAAGCCTCCTTTTGCGCTGATCCAAGAAGCGTCGTTGAAATTACTACTTTGCCAGTTGTTGGGTGTATTGACATTAGGCACTTGGTACTTCCAATTTGTGGAATCGTACAGAATGGTTTCCCAATGATTGAGTTGAGCAAAGCCATTGGCAAAGTTACTTAAACACAAAAGGAAAATTAGGCGAAAGTGCATTACTCTTGCAAT
>ENA-ORCY01001632-ORCY01001632.1-marine-metagenome-genome-assembly--contig:-NODE-1632-length-10289-cov-5.102331_pt1 | contig 10289 bp, 8 predicted proteins | sample MGYA00248634_ERZ508507 | MGnify/ENA primary metagenome ERZ508507 (study PRJEB26178, sample SAMN06266269) | marine metagenome | isolation source: Columbia River Estuary | place: USA:Columbia River Estuary... | reverse complement strand
GTTCAAGAGGTGCAACACTTAAAAAACCGTATTCTGATGATAAACATAATTACGGAAAACTTGTTACTAGCTATAAGGACATAAAAGATTTAGCAAATAAATTAGCAGAAGCTAATTTTCAGATGAATACCCACGCCATTGGAGATTCAACTATTAATCTTTTAATTGATACTTATTCAAAAGTACTAGAAACTAAAACGGATCCTAGATGGAGAATAGAACACTCGCAGATAATAGATATTAATGATATAAAAGGCTATAATAATAAGATATTACCGTCTGTTCAACCTACTCACGCTACAAGTGACATGTACTGGGCTGAGGAACGAGTTGGTTCAAAACGAATAAAAGGCGCCTATGCATACAAAGCATTACTTGAAAAATCGAAAGTTATTGGGCTTGGGACTGATTTTCCTGTAGAAAAAGTTAATCCATTTCATACATTCTATGCCTCGGTTTCAAGAAAAGATTTAAATGATTATCCTGAAAAAGGATTTGAGTTTGAAAATGCTCTTTCCAGAGAAGAAACTTTAAAAGGAATGACTATTTGGGCAGCGTATTTAAATTTTGAAGAAAAAGAAAAGGGAAGTATTGAAAAAGGGAAGTTTGCTGATTTTATAATTATTGATAGAGATATAATGAAGGTCGAAATAAATAAAACTCCTGAAACTAAAGTATTAAAAACTTACCTGTCAGGTGAGTTAGTCTATTCCAAAACTAAATCCAACTAAAAAGCTTCTTCCAGGCATTGGCACTAGATTAGTTTCAGAGTAAACCTGGTCTAAAATGTTGTTTAAGTAAATAAACAATCCTTTTTTATACATAATTTTTGAGTCCAAAACAGAGTAATTAGATTTATCTGATCTTTCAGCATATTTATATATAATTGAATGATTAATATTTTTTATGTAGATAAGATTAAATTTTGAAATAAAATGGTGTTTTAATGAATTGAGCGAATATTTTGAAAAATTGATATCACTTACATAATTATCGTCTTTAATATTAGTGTAACCAATACTAATTGAATTATCATTTGATAGACTGTAAGAGCTTTTAAAACGGTATGACATATCCAGTTCAAATCCACTAGTGCTTAACGAACCTATGTTTACGGCTTTCCATAAGTCGTCTTCACTTTGTTTCACATAATCAATTATGTTTTTTGCATTTCTATTAAATAATGCAGTAGAAAATTTAAAATTAGAAGTACTATATTTTAAACCAAATTCAGTTGAAGTGGCTGATTCTGGATTTAAATTTTCATTACCAACAGTTGTTCTATCACTGTAATATAAATCAGTATATGTAGGGATTCTATAAGTCTTTCCAATGTTACTGTATAGTTTAAAATTTGAACTAACGTTATAACCTAGATCAATTCCAGGAAAAGAATGAAAAGACATGTCAGAAAAATAACTGAGTGCAATTCCGGGTGAAACCACTAGTTTTTGGTCAAATAATTTAAATGTATGATCAGCAAAAAGATTGACCGTAGTTCTGTTGTGCTCTCCTAAATTATTACTTGAAATATTTACTGTAGATAAATCCAATCCAAAACCAGTAACTCCAGCATTTGAGAAATAGGAACCACTTAGTTCAGCAGAAACTTTATTGGTCTTATGTAGATTTCTATAAACAGAAGGATTATCTCTTATATATATGTACTCGTCTTGACCACGTCTCCAATATAGTCTAGGTGTAATTGATAGCTTTTCGGAATTAATTGTAGTAGAAACACCTAATAGACTTGCCTGAGTTTCTTCATACTGCTCTGTTGCGCTAGGACTAGCATAAAACCCATTGGCTCCAAACTTATTTTCAGTAAAAGAAGCTATTACATCAACAGGTGAGTTATTGGAATTAAATGAAGTTTTTATAAAGTAATTATTTTTTTTAAAATCAGTATTATGTCTGTATCCGCTTGAACTATTTCCTAAATAACCAATAAGAGAGTTAATCTTTTTACCAGTAATTTTTGTTGATACTGAAATGTTTTTTTGTTCAAATGAACCATAAGAGACCTCATTTAGATTAACACTAGCCGTACGCTTCTTGTCCGCAACAAGTTTTTTGGTAACTATATTAATTGCACCATTAAAAGCATTTTGACCAAAGATTCTAGCAGCAGGTCCTTTTATAATTTCTACTCTTTCAATTAAATAAAGTGGAAGAATCATATTAAGTGTATGATGCCCTGTTTGAGCATCATCCATCTTCATTCCATCAACTAAAAGCAAAGTTTGATCAAATCCACCGCCTCTAATATAAAGATCGCCTTGAACACCTCCTACACCTCTTCTTCTAACGTCTATTCCTGTAATTTCTTGAAGAAGATCAGAAACATTTGTAACAGGACTGTTTTTAATATCTTCTGAACTAATAATAGTAACAGTTCTAAAGTTTTTAGAAAAGGGTAAATCAATTTTAGTAGACAATACTACAACTTCATCTAAATTTGTGGTTTGATCTTGAGAAACAGATAGATTACTTATAAGAAAAACTAAAAGTATTAGAACTTTTTTCATAGAAGAACATTAAGAAAAATATAAACTAGTCAGTTAATATAATAACTTTATTTTCTTTCATCTCAACTACACCTGAACTGACAGTTAAATGAACTTCTTTAGAACTGACAACCGAAAATAAATCAGATAATTTATCAGAGTTTTCAAATTCTCCTAAAATTTTAATTGTACCAGAAATTAAAGTTGAAACAATTGGAGCATGATTATCCAACATTTGAAAAGATCCGTCCGTGCCAGGAACTACAACTGAGTCCACATCAGCGGTTAGCAAAGTACTTTCAGGACTTACTATTTCTAATTGCATAATATAGTTTTAAGCTTCAGCTAACATTTTTTCTCCAGCTTCAATAGCTTCTTCAATAGTTCCTTTAAGGTTGAAGGCTGCCTCAGGAAGATGATCTAACTCACCATCCATAATCATATTAAATCCTTTGATAGTGTCTTTAATATCAACTAATACACCAGGTATACCAGTAAACTGTTCAGCAACATGGAAAGGTTGAGATAAAAATCTTTGTACTTTTCTTGCTCTATATACAGAAAGTTTATCTTCTTCTGATAATTCTTCCATACCTAGAATGGCAATAATATCTTGAAGTTCTTTATATTTTTGTAGCAATTCTTTTACTCTTTGAGCACAATTATAATGATCGTCTCCAATAATATCTGGAGCTAAAATTCTTGATGTTGAATCTAAAGGATCAACAGCAGGATAAATTCCAAGTTCAGCTATTTTTCTAGAAAGAACCGTAGTTGCATCTAAGTGAGCAAATGTAGTTGCAGGAGCAGGATCCGTTAAATCATCCGCAGGAACGTATACAGCTTGTACAGATGTAATAGAACCGTTTTTAGTAGAAGTAATTCTTTCTTGCATAGCTCCCATTTCAGTAGCCAGTGTAGGTTGGTAACCAACGGCTGAAGGCATTCTTCCAAGAAGAGCTGATACTTCAGAACCCGCTTGAGTAAACCTAAATATGTTATCTACAAAGAATAAAACATCTTTACCTTGACCATCGCCAGCTCCATCTCTAAAATATTCTGCCATAGTAAGACCTGAAAGAGCAACTCTAGCACGTGCGCCTGGTGGTTCGTTCATTTGACCAAAAACAAATGTTGCTTTTGAATCTTTCATAGCTTTTTTATCTACTTTACTTAAATCCCATCCACCTTCTTCCATGGATTTATCAAATTCTTCTCCGTATTTTATAATACCTGATTCAAGCATTTCTCTTAAAAGATCATTTCCTTCTCTTGTTCTCTCTCCAACACCAGCAAAAACAGAAAGTCCACCGTGACCTTTTGCAATGTTATTAATAAGTTCTTGTATTAAAACAGTTTTACCAACTCCAGCTCCTCCAAATAATCCAATTTTACCACCTTTAGCGTAAGGCTCAATTAAATCGATTACTTTAATTCCTGTAAATAAAACTTCAGTTGATGTTGATAACTGATCAAAATCAGGAGCCTCTCTGTGAATAGAAAGACCGTCTTTACCAGTTTTTGGCAAATCTCCTAAACCATCAATAGAATCTCCAATCACGTTAAATAATCTGCCGTATACATCGTCACCAATAGGCATTTGAATAGGATTACCAGTAGCAAGAACTTCTGCTCCTCTTTTTAATCCATCTGTTGAATCCATTGAAATAGTTCTAACAACATCTTCACCAACGTGAGATTGAACTTCGAGAACTAAAATAGAACCGTCTTGTTTTTTAATTTCAAGAGAATCATAGATTTTAGGAAGCTTATTTGAAGATGTATCAAAAGTTACATCAACAACAGGTCCCATAATTTGAGAAACTTTACCTATAGAATTTGACATTATTTAATATTTAAATTTTGAATGAGGCAAATATAAAATTTTATGAGTTAAATTCTATGATTTTTTATATAAAAAAAGGCGACCTAAGTCGCCTTTTTATTAACATTATATTTATGTTATGGATTTATAGTTAATCCTACATAGAATTGACTTCCAATTGCACCAGAACCAGGCATCATGAAATATTCTTCACCACCAAGGTTAGTACCACCAATTTTAACTCTAGAGTTTAAACTTGGTAATTGAAAAAGCATTGAAGCATCAAACGTTGTTCTAGCAGGAATCATTGCATCAATAAAACCTGATTGTTGCCACATGAAATTATCATGGTACTTAGCAGTAACATTGAATGAGAAGTTATTAGCTAATTTAGCAGAACCAAGAGTTAACACTACTCTGTTTTCAGGTGTATTAAAACCAGCTTCGTAATCCGTATCAGGATTATCAAATTCCATTTTGTTATAAGAATACGTTCCACTTAAATCAAAAGTATTTAATATACTAGTTTCAAATCCTGCACTAACTCCATATGTATTAACAATTTCATCAGTATTAGCATCGTAACTAAACACTTTAAAGTCTCCCTGAGATAAAGCAAAAAGACCCATCATGTTAGATGCACTTCCGTAAAGAGGTGTAATAACATTAACAGCAGAAATAAAGTTGTCCCACGTAGTGTAGTAAGCATTAATATCTAAAGCTGTTTTCTTTCCATTAACTCTGTAACCTAAATCAAATGATTTAACATTTTGAGGACCAACATTCCCTAAATCACCAGCAGCAACTGGAGCGCCAGCTTGTACTGAAGCTAAAGTATAAGAATTGTTTTTTACTTGATTTCCTGTAACCATAAATGAATTACCTGAAGCACCTCTTAATCTCATATTAAATCTATCAACGTTATCTGGAGATGATCCCATTAATACAGCTTGACCTATATCTAGACCAATGTACTGGTCTTGAGCAGCTGGATTTTGGAAACCTGTTTGGTAAGAAACTCTAATATTTTGATTTTCTGAAAGATTAACTAGAGCACCTATTCTTGGTGTTACAGTTCCTTCAAAAAACTCGCTTTTATCATATCTCATCGATCCAGTTAATTTAACAGCACCACCTAATACAGATTTTTGAGCTTGAGCATAAAGTCCCATATCTGTATATTCAATAGGAGCATCGTAGTCAGTAAATAGCGTTCCGTTAGATCTTAAAATGTAATCTCTGTAGGAAGCACCAACAATAATATCAACACCTTCTACAAGATCTTGTAAATTATAATCAGCTTCAAAACTATTTGATTGTGAAGTATCTAATATACCTGCACCACCAGCAAATACATCAATACCGTTATTTACAGCTCTTTCATAAGCAGTATTCCAAGCAGCAGATCCAGGGACTAACATATTAGTGTCAGCAGCTGCTCTTGCAGCAGCGTGAACACCTAAATCACCACCTTTACCAATAATATCATTTAAAGTATAACCAAACTGCGCATAGTAAATCATAGTATTTAATCCAACTATTGGGTTAGGATCTACAACACCTGGAAGTGCATTAAAGTAAGAACCTATATAGTTTCCAAAATATGCATTAAGTCCACCCGGCTGAGCAATAGTCATTACAGCACCTAAAGCAGATACATCATGAGTATTTCCTGAGCTTTCACTAGTATGGTAAAATCTTAAACCTAAATTTCTGTTATTATATTCAATCTTATGTTGTTGAAGACCAAAGTTTTTCATCTGGTTTCTATTTGATGCATGCAACATAGTGTTACCTGTACCCATTTTAGAATTCAAAATAATTTCTGAATCTTCAGTTGGCTTGTAATGAAAAGCTATATCCGTTTTAAAACTAGATGCTTTGTTATCAATTAAGTCAACTTCATTATAACCACTTGCGTTAATCTGATAGTTTCCAAAGAAATTTGGTGATAGATTAGCGAAAATGTAGTTTACTTGAGCAGCAGCAGCAGGAGATAATAAACCAGCTCCAACAAGCTGTGGAATAACAGCTCCTCTGAACGCAGCAGTCATATCAAATCTCTGACCAATATCACCGTAAACATTTACACCATCATAATCAGGGAAATCTCTTGGGTTTTGAGCCTCAACAGTTCCGTCAATATAACGACCCTCTAAATGGTTAATATCTCTGTAATCAACCGCATGCCAGTCTTCACCTTCTTGGTAACTAACTGTAATTTTAGCAGCGAATTTATCACTAAATTTATTTGCAGCTCTAAAAGCAAAGTCATAATAAGCATTTTCACCAGCAGCTTTCTGAGAAGTTAAACCGTGCTTGTATGTAGCACTTACTCCTTGAAAATCAAATGGATTTTTACTGTTCATAAATAAGATACCTTTAGTAGCATTTGCACCATATAAAGCTGAAGCAGCTCCAGGCATTAATTCTACACTTTGAATATCTAATTCGTGAATACCAAGTAAGTTACCAGCTGAAAAACCTAAACCAGGCGCTTCATTATTCATTCCATCAACTAACTGAACAAAACCATTGTTGTAGACAGTTGAAAAACCTCTAGTATTTACTTGTTGAAGAAATAACCCTCCAGAGTTAATTTGAACTCCTTTCAGCCCTTCTAAACTACTGTAAAAATCAGCTCCAGTAGATTGAGCGATATCTTTATAGTCAAATTTTTCAATTGTTACAGGAGATTCGAATAATCTCTCAGCTATTCTTGAAGCTGAAACAACGATCTCATCAAGTAAATTTTGAGATTCCGTTAATTGAACATTGAAATTTAAGTTTGATGCTGTAACATTAACAGTAACAGAGTCAAAACCAACACTGGAAACAGTAATTGAAAATGGAGGCATTTGATCCACAGAAAGTGAAAAATTACCATCAAAATCAGCAACTGTACCTGTTGTAGCACTTGCAACAACATTGGCACCAGGGATTGGGTTGTTATTTTCGTCAGAAACAGAACCAGTTACGGTGGTCTGAGCAAAAATAATTGTACTAAATAGTACAGCAATCATTGACAAAATTCTTTTCATAATAAAGTTTGTTTTAATTTTTATTGGTTGTTTTGTTATTATAATAATCATGTAAATATAAATAAAATTGTAAAACTATAAGATTTTATAGCTATTACTTGAGGAATTAATAATTTTTATAGGTGTAAAATCACAAAATATAAAAGACTAGTCCAAGCTTGAATTCTTTCAAATCTTTAAGATTTGGATTGTTTTGACCAAATTCCTTGTTAAAAATTGGATTTAAGCCCATATAAAGTCCCAAATTCCATGTATTATTTCCAGCATTAACAGTAATTCCTGATTGTGTTTTTCTAAAAGGAAGATTCTCAAGCGTATAATTACTATTTAAAGATTCATATTTGTATTTACTTTTTAGCAAATAACTTGTTTTAACTCCAAAGTAAACTCTCCAAAACTTATAGCTTGTTGGAGTCGATGTTCTCCATCTAACCTCAAAAGGGAATTCAATTTTTGTTGTATTCCACTTATTTTTTGTAAAGTCTTCTCCGTTAACAATTTCTCCACTAACACTACTATTTAAATCACTAAGCTTTAAGTTGCTATTTGAAGAACTAAAAGACAGTCCAACCCCTGCTCCAATTCCAAAGTTTCTTTGCTCGTTAAAAGGAAAATCTCTAATAAATCCAAAATTTAAAGTACTAGAGAATTTATTTTGATTAAAATCTTCTGGTGAACTAGTTAAAGTGCTATAATACAATCCAAGATAAAATTGATCTTCTAAGTACTTATTGTCAACATCATTTTTCTGAGAGAAACTTATGAAAAAGCTTATTAACAACAATAATGAAACTAAAAATCTCATAAGTTCAAATTTAACTTATTATAAATAAAAAAAGCACCCTGAAAGGATGCTTTTTTAAGTTTTATAAAAATTGAGTAATTAATTGTTTTGAGTATAATTACCTATTCTAGTTGTATAATTAATTTTAAGTGCATTAACCTTTCTTAGTTCTTGTTTTATATCAGAAATAAGACCCATGTTTGTTTCACCATCTACTTTAAGTGCAGTTGTTAATACATTTTGAAGTTCCTCACGTTTTGTAGCTCTTTCAGCAAGTACGTAAGCACCTACATCAGAAACAACAGAAAACTTATCATTTAATTGAATTTTTGCTTGACTCCCGTATTTAGTTTTATATCTAGAGCTTGGCTTACCTGCATAGATGTAAATTACACGATCCTTTTTATCGAGTTTCTGAACCTGATCAGCAGCTGGAAGTTTATTATCTACCATTAGTGTATTATCTCTCATTACAGTAGCTACCATAAAGAAAAACAAAAGCATAAATACAATATCAGGAAGTGATGCGGTAGAAATCGCAGGTAACTCTCCTCCTTTTTTCTTTTTAAACTTTGACATATTTAATTACTTTTTATTAGGTTCAGCCTCAGATAATTTTTGAGGGAACATTTTTTTAATTTCATCTAGTTTAGGCTTAAGACTTGTTTTGACCTTAACATTTGTTCTAGGGTCAGAATACATCTTATTAGCTTCTACAAAAGACATTCTATCGTTTGGAAATTTCTTAGTGAATTCTCTATCTCTTAACTCATTATAAGCTGCAACAAGTTCATTTTGAACCGAAATGTATACCTTATAATCAGTCTCTCTATCATTTTTAAGCGAAATAATAGCTTTTTCAGGATTATCAGAAGATGATCTGTCTTTTTCTCCTTCACAGTAAGAACATTCTTCTTCACCAATACCACCACCATTATCTAAAAACTTAACAGCTGACCTTCTAACATCAGATAAATCCATTAGTTTTTCTTCAACTAGAATCATATTGTTCTTGTTAACCACAACTGTAAATATGTTTCTTTCTTTAATTACAGGCGGATCAATAATTTCATCCATTGGAGGAAGTTTTCTGTTAATACCTGAATCCGTTTCAATTGTAGTTGTTACTAAAAAAAAGATTAGTAGCAAGAAAGCAATATCAGCCATCGATCCAGCATTAACTTCGGGTGATTTTCTTGCCATTTTATTTTTTTATTAATTTTCTAACAGAGCCAAATCCCATAGCACAAACTGCAATAACAGTTAACAAGTAAAACATACGAATACCTGTCTCTACCCATCTAGAACCAGATGCTGAAAGCATCTCTCCATCTTGCATTGGAGTTTCTTCACCAGATGAAAAAAGATATGCTACAACTAAAACAACTAGAAATGCTCCAATTGCTTTTAATGAACCTATCATTTTTTGTTTATCTGAAGCTAAATTTTTTATAGAAAAACCAAGCGAAAGAAGCACAGTAATTGCTAGTGTTAATTGAGCTAAATATATGATAAATGAAACGCTTCCGAAATCACCTTGTAAAGCATTCATTTCAATAGTATCATCGCCTTGAACGAGAATAGCTAACAGCAATCCAAGTCCCAGTAGTCCAAGAACTACTACCAAGTAGTTAGTTAGTTTTTGATAATTCATATTGATTATTTTTTATGTGCTACTAAAATGTCTATTAATGTAATTGACGCATCTTCCATATCGTTAACAATACTGTCAATTTTAGAGATTATATAATTGTAAAATATTTGAAGGATAATAGCAACAACAAGTCCAAATACTGTTGTCAAAAGTGCTACTTTAATACCTCCTGCAACAAGTGATGGTTGCATGTCTCCTGCAGCTTGAATCTTATCAAAAGCTTGAATCATCCCAATTACAGTTCCCATGAAACCAAGCATTGGAGCTAAAGCAATAAATAAAGAAATCCATGAAACATTTTTCTCTAACTGACCCATTTGAACACCACCATAAGCAACTACAGCTTTTTCAGCACTTTCAACTCCTTCTCCAGCTCTGTCCAAACCTTGATAGAAAATGGAGGCTACAGGACCAGAAGTGTTTCTACATACTTCTTTTGCAGCTTCAGTCCCACCTGATTTTAATGCGTCTTCAACAT
>ENA-ORCY01001631-ORCY01001631.1-marine-metagenome-genome-assembly--contig:-NODE-1631-length-10290-cov-2.297954_pt1 | contig 10290 bp, 10 predicted proteins | sample MGYA00248634_ERZ508507 | MGnify/ENA primary metagenome ERZ508507 (study PRJEB26178, sample SAMN06266269) | marine metagenome | isolation source: Columbia River Estuary | place: USA:Columbia River... | reverse complement strand
GTCAGCGTCAACGCCGCACCTTGCGACGATGTCGCCTGTCATTTTTTTTCGATGCCACTCAATTGGTTGAGCAACAATGTGGTCGATTACTTTTTCTGTAAGGGTTTCGCATGTTCGCCACTCGGCTTTGCCCGCAAAACTTCTTCTGATTACGACACCGAACGCACGTAGCAAACCGATGCCAATTACGATGACCGATCCAGCAACTAGAGCCGCTAGATCAATAACATCTTGCTCAAATCGCACCAAAATCACTCGATCAATCATCCATCGAAGTCCGATCGACGAAGCCACCGTACAAAGCGCGAAAAGTGTCGCTCCGGAAACCGCGATAACGAAAAGTTTGGGGTGAAACCGAACTAATTGATTGATTAAGTGAGAGGCTTCTCTTATTCTACTTTTGGCTTCACTTGTCGTTGAGTCTGGTGTCACAGGCAAATCTTCGGATAAAAGCACTATCAAGTTCTAGCAGTGATGCAATGACCTATCGTTGAAGCGATGAAAGTTGTTTTGCGAACCGTTTTAACAATCACCATTTCGCTAATTGTAGTGATGTGGGTATACGGGCTGTTCTTTGCTTCGAAACAAGCCGTCAATAAGTTCGATGACCGAAATTGGGCCGCCAAAGCTCAGGCAAGATGTTTGATCGCCGAAGTAGATCGCAAAGCGCTCGCCGACTACCGCGTAGTTGATGATCTCGGTGCAACCGCTCTTGCTGAACGCGCCGCAATAATTGATCGAGCGACTGACACGATTGAAGATTTTGTAAAAGAATTTCGAGTCGATCTTCCCAGTGACCCGAAAGGTATAGCGATTGTTTCTCTTTGGTTAGACGACTATGAGATTTATATCTCAGATCGCCGTTCGTTCACCGATGATTTGCGAAACGGTATCAACAAGAGGTTCGCCGAGACACCCTTACAGGGTTTACCAATCAGCGAGAAAATTGCAACCTTTGCAGCAGATAATGAAATGTCATATTGCAAACCACCCATTGATTTATCGCTTTAGTTTTTTCGCGGCGTCCAACCAGATTCTGGCGTGTATTGGCGAATCACCCTCGCTGGTGCTCCAACCGCAACACAAAAGTCGGGTAATTCACCCGTAACAACTGAGTTTGCGCCAACTGCGACGTGCTTTCCGATTTTCGCACCAGGCAAAACCACTACACCGTGACCAAGCCACGAACCATCTCCGATAACAACTGGTGACTCGGGTTGGGATTGCAAAGATATTGGCAACGACACATCTTCGTAGCCATGACTTTGATCGGTGATATAGACATGATGACCAGTCCAAACATCATTTCCAATATCAATTGATAGGTGCCCCACGATGCCTGAGCCACGACCGATCAAGCATCTATCACCAATTCGAACTACCGGATCAGTCAGGCAAACTTGACCGGGCATCATGCCTGCAGAAAGAGCGACATGTTCGCCGATCATCGTTTCGCTACCGATATGAATATATTTCTCATTAAAAATCGTCGTAATTGGGAAAAGAATTAAAGATCCTGGTCCGAACTTTCCGAAAGCTCGTGCACGCTTGGAGCCTGACCCAATGGACGCCTTGAGTCGCCAACGTTGCCAGCATTCGGCCAAAAAGTCACCCAAACTGTCGCGCAACATCTCTTTATCGTAATCGTCACGAGTTAGATTGATCACGTGCCAATGGTTAAGAATTCATCAGGGTCATTTGAAGGCGTTGAAGCATCGCCCAAAACTGATAAATACCTTGGAATAAAATTTGCAAACTCAAGCCGATTCTCTGAGCCCGAAGACGTAATCACATATGGCGAAACTGTTCAAGCAAAATCTTTTGGACCACAGTCGCCTCAAGTACCAGGATTCATGGAAGAAATTCTGAACACAAAAGTCTTGCCTACTGACGAGAACTGCCAGTACCTCAATATTTGGACACCCAAGCCATCAGCTCAACTAAAGCCTGTCCTTTTTTGGATTCATGGCGGTGCGTACACCAATGGAACCGGAGCCACCTCGTGGTACGACGGCAAAAATCTTTCTGAAATCGGAGATGTTGTTGTAGTAACAATTAACTATCGCCTCGGACCGTTTGGCTTTATCGGCCACGAAAATTACGGCACGTTGGACCAAATCAGTGCCTTGCGGTGGGTCAATCGAAATATCAACGCCTTTGGTGGCGACCCAAATAACGTCACAATTTTTGGCGAATCTGCTGGTGGTAGCAGCGTCGTCGCTCTGACGGCAACTTCAATGACAAAGGGCCTGGTCACCAAGGCTTGGGCCATGAGCCCGTCACTACGACAACTTCGCAGCAAAACCGAAGCAGATATATCGACTCAACAGTTTTTAGATACGGCGAAATGCAGTTCGATTGAAGATCTTAAGGTCTTGCCAAACCAGCAGATAATTGATGCGACAGCGAAGATGTTTGAAAATGTCGAAAACTACATCGCAACGTTTTCACCCACTTGTGGTAGTTCTGGATTGCCAGACGACATTTATGCGATGTCGGCCAAATCGGGTATTCCACTAGTTGTGGGCACCAATCGAGACGAAAACCGTTTGTGGTCTGCGCTAAACCCGAACAACGTTCCGAATGACGAAGAGACTGCAAAAAATTATTACAAGGAAGCACTCGGAGAGTCGAGCGACCGAGCTTGGTCGTTGTATACGAAGATGCGTCCGAATCAGTCCCCCATTGAAATGGTCGCTGCAATGCAGACCGATCAAAACTTCAGGGCTCCCGCGTGGGATCTGTGCGAAACACGAGTCAAAATGGGCGTTTCAACTTGGATGTATTGGTTTACTTGGCCGACACCGATCTTTGATGGCATATTTGGTTGTTGTCACGCGCTGGACTTGCCATTTATGTTTCACAACTTGGATGCACCCAACGTTGAATTGTTCACCGGAGATGCGCCGAATCGAACCACAATCGCTAACACTTTTTCCTCAGAATTACTGAGCTTTGCAAAAGACACATCGGTTTCGTGGCCGGAGTTTGATCTTGATAATCGCTCGACATTACAAATTGATCTTGATACGAAAGTAATAAATAATCCAGAGCCAGAACTTAGAGAGCTTTGGTCAGCAAAGATCTAAATTCGCTTTGGCGCGATGCAGCAATAAACGACGCTGCGCCACGCGAGAAACTTAGTTCTGACATCGAAACTGATGTTGCAATAATTGGAGCAGGATTTAGCGGTTTATGGACGGCGTATTACCTAAAAAGGCTCATGCCAAATTCGCAAATCGTGATAATTGATGCCAACGAAGTTGGATTTGGAGCAAGCGGTCGAAACGGTGGCTGGTGCAGTGGCTTCATGCCAAATTCAATAGATGAGTTGGCAGAGCTGCACGGTCGTGAAGCTGCAATCGAAATGTACAGACAGAGTTTCGCGACCCTTGACGAAATTGAATCAGTCTTAGTCAATGAAAATATTGACTGTGACTTTCATCGTGGAGGCACAATTTGTGGTGCAACTAATTCGGTACAAGCATCGCGTGTAACTAGTGAAATAACAAAATTCCATGACTTTGGATTTACCGACGATGACATTCGCCAACTTTCGCAAACTGAAGTTGAACACCGCATCAATATTTCGAACCTCCAACTTGCTTCGTATACACCGCACTGTGCTGTAATACATCCGGCAAAACTGGTTGATGGGCTGGCAAGAGTTGTTGAGAAGCTTGGTGTGAAGATCTATGAAAATTCACCAGTCACGCAATATCAGTCAGGTTCAATAAAGACCAATCACGTCACATGTCGTGCTCAACTGATAATTCGTGCGACCGAAGGCTTCACGTCAAGTATCAAGACCCACCGTCGGACACTCGCTCCTCTTTACTCATACATGATCGCAACCTCACCGTTAACTGAAAGTCAGTTGCAAACTCTTGGATGGAAGAATCGAGAGACGTACCACGACGCGCGAAATATGATCATTTACTGCCAACTGACAGCAGACAAACGAATAGCCTTCGGCGGTCGCGGTGCTCCGTATCATTTCGCATCCCGAGTTAAACCCAGTTACGACACACACCTTCTGATCCATGAAAGAATTTGCAATTCGATGCGAAAGATTTTTCAAAAGATTGGCGATATCGAGATCACCCACAAATGGGGCGGTCCCTTAGGGGTTCCAAGAAACTGGAATCCATCTGTCAATTTTGACGCTCGAAGCGGACTCGGCTCACTCGGGGGCTACGTCGGTGACGGCGTGGCTGCCTCGAACCTCGCCGCCCGAACGATGGCACACTTAATTGCCGAAGACAACCATGAACTCACCCAATTGTGCTGGGCAAACAACCAATCTCGCAAATGGGAAGTCGAGCCGCTCAGATACTTTGGCATCAACGGCTTACTAAAAATTTCTGAATCAATTGACGCATACGAGTCAAAGACCAACAAGCCTGATCGTATTCGAACCAAGATCTTGGATACTTTTTTGGGCTAGTGAAAGTTAAAGAATTTCTGCAAGATCAACTCGGCGACGCTCGGCAATACTTAGATGGGCAGCCTGGCCAACTGCAACACTCAATAGCGCGTGCTCTAATGAAACACCGGTTGGCAGATTTTGACGAATTGCGTTCTGCATTGCCAGATGCTCAACATACGATGCTCCAGCGTGGAACCCAGGAACGACGCTTTCATCATGTCGAACGCTGATCTCAACCACACCAGACGAGCCCAGATTACGTTTACCTATACGAATTTTAGATTCGGTAATTAAGGCCTCGATTTTCGCTTCGTCCCCCACGACACAAATCTCTTGCTCATTCAAAGAGCCCTCCGCAAACATAGATAGGTCAAGCGCACCGCGAATTCCGTTGGCAAATTCGACAATGACGTAGGCATTATCCAAAATGTCTGGAATTGACCCGTCGTATGACTCGTTTAAATGATTGACATCTTGTCCACCCGAGGCAAAAACGCTTATTGGTTTTGAATTTGCGAGCAGAATCATCACATCAAAGAAATGACAGCATTTTTCTACGAGCGTTCCCCCCGTATTTTTCGAAAATCGATTCAATCTCCAATTTTCTTTAAAAACGGAAATCGATGCTCACGAATAGAAATCATTTTGATGCTTCCAGCACTACCATTCGAACACTCATCCAAAATTCGAGCCGTCGGCGCCATGTAGCGATACTCCAGACCAACCCAGACAACTCTCGTCGGAGTTCTGGTTTTCTCTTCTAAGGCAATTGCTTCTCGACACTCTTGGGTAGATATGCACAGTGGCTTTTCGACCAAGACATGCACTCCAGACATCAAGACATCTTCCAACACTTTTCGATGCGTGTGATTTGGGGTCGCAATGACAACGACATCTAGTTTCTCGTTAGCAAGCATTTGCTGATAGTCAGTAAAAGCGCTGGCATCAGGCAAAAGTTCTGCGGCTTGTGCCCGACTTGAGTCGTGCGGGTCGGCGTAAGCAACTACTTCACAATCAGCGATCGCCTGCAGGTTTCGGATGTGCTCACAACCCATCATCCCCGTACCAATAATCCCGTATCTAAGCAATTTATTTTGAGCAGGCACACCATAAGACTAGATCGCTAATATCTCTGCATGAGCGAAGTCGTAAACGACAGACTTTATTTTCGTCAGTTGTTGTCTGGGCGCGACTTCGCAGTCAACGACCAAGTGGCTTCGCAGATGGTCAACTTTGTTTACTTAATTGGTGACCTCAAGACACGAGAGTGCTTGGTTGTTGATCCCGCCTATGCAATACAAGACCTAATGCAAATTGTTGAGGCTGACGAAATGAAGTTGACGGGTGTGCTGGCTACTCACTATCACCCCGATCATGTCGGTGGGTCAATGATGGGCATGAAAATTCAAGGTGTCGCGGACTTACTCGAACATACTTCGGTGCCGATTCATATAAATACGAATGAAGCAAAGTGGGTTGCACGCACCACAGGACTCGCTGAATCTGAACTCGTACAGCACTTGGGTGGCGACAAAGTCAATGTGGGTGAAATTGAAGTTACTTTTGTGCACACTCCTGGTCATACACCTGGAAGCCAGTGCTTCTTGGTTGAGCATCGCCTTGTTGCAGGTGACACGCTCTTCTTGGATGGCTGTGGTCGCACTGACCTGCCTGGCGGAAATGCCTCTGACCTTTATTCAAGCCTGCAAGTCTTGGCGTCAATGCCGAGTGACACAATCGTGTGCCCAGGTCATCAATATTCGGCCATGCCTTCTGCAAATCTCGGTGATGTCGTTAAGACGAATCATGTTTTCAAACCAACATCGCAACAGCAATGGCTCGAATGGTTTGCGCACTAGCTAAAAATCGAATTCAAAATTGCACTTACACCGGTCAGAAATAGCAGGCCAATCACGAGAGAACGAAAGTGGTCTGGGTTAATTCTTGAGCGCAATCGCGTGCCCAGCCACACCCCTACCCCCATCACTGGAATGGCCAAGCCGGCCAGCAACATGGCTTGTTGATCAAGTTTGCCAGCGACCGCGAACGTAACAAGCGTGAGAAGATTCAAAATTGTAAATACACGATTAAGTACAGCGCGAAAATCTTGTGGAGAATAATGTCTCGAGTGCAACAAAAAAACTAACGGGGGCCCGTTTGTCGAAGTCGAAGTGGACAAAATGCCAGCCAATACGCCCATTGAATAATCAAAGAAGACTGGCAATCGTCGAAGATCAAACCCTTTGATGCTTAGAACCACACCGAAAAGCACGACGACACCCAGTGCTGCTTTCATCGGACGCGCCGCAACGTTATTTAAGAGCCATAACCCCAATGGCATACCTAGGAGGGCTGAGAGGACGAGTCGTTGTGACATTACGCGTGCTTTGATTGCGCGAGATTCAATCCATTGAGCGGCACAACTTACCGTTGAAACTGCAGTCGCCGTGACAACGGCTGTAGGTAGATCAACAAAAAATATCATTAAAGGAACCGAAATTAAACCGAAGCCAAAACCAAAGAGGGCCTGAATCAAAGACGCACCAAATACGATGCAGGCAATCGCAAAGTATTGTGCAATCGTCATCTACTGCGCCCCAGCTATTTAATTCGTGAGCGCAGATAGCGCAGCATCAAACACTTCTGTGTGCAGATCAACATCTGATTTTTCATGAAATGGTGACACAAGCGCCATATTGTGAAACGGGGTGAGCAGAACACCTCGATTTAGAGCCCATAGGTGCATAAAATTTTCAAGCTGTTCATCTACCGCTGCAGCCGCGTCTGCACCATTCTTGGGCGGTTTACAAAACCAATACTCTGCCCGACATCCAAGTTGTTGAACACTCCAATCCAAACCATGTTTGGCAATTGAGCTGGCAACGCCGTCGGCCCAACGAGTTGCCAAGGAAATTGTTTTTTCAAATTGATGAGGCAAAAGTGAGTGTGTGAGGGTGGCTTTCACCGCTGCCATTGCCAGCACGCTGCCAGACAATGTGCCACCAAGCCCAGAGACATCTACATCGTGACTGTCAAGCGAAAGTTCGGCACGCGCCGCGAGTTCGGCTGACAAACCATATGCCGCGACTGGAATACCGCCACCTATTGTCTTGCCAATTACCAACATGTCTGGTTCAAGATTCCAAAGTTTGGTTGCTCCACCTGGTCCTGCACAAATTGTGTGGGTTTCATCAATAATTAAAAGTGTGCCGTGTTTGCGTGTCAGTTCACGCACGCCGGCGAGATAACCAGGGTCTGGCAACACAATGCCGATGTTGGTTAGAGCGGGTTCGATCAACATGCAAGCAACGTCACCGAAACTGAGTTGTTGCTCGAGCTTCTCGAGATCATTAAAAGGTACGACACGAGTCGTCAACGACGGATGAACTTGTGGCCCGATCGCACCGTGCCGCGAAATCGTCTGTCCTTTATCACCAGCTATAACAAGTGTTTCGTCGACTGTTCCGTGATAACACCAGTCATGAACAAGAATTTTCGGACGCTTTGTAATGTGGCGCGCCAAACGAAGAACAAAGCGATTGGCATCAGTTGCGCTCACCGAAAATTGCCACTTTGCTAAGCCAAAACGTTTCGTAAGTTCAGCACCCACCCATGTTGAATCTTCGCTTGGCAGCATCACTGTTGACCCACGACTGAGCTGTCGAGCTATCGCATCAGTAATTTCGGTTACAGCGTGACCCGTCATTGAACCTGTATCGCCAAGGCAAAAATCTATGTACTCAATGCCATCAACATCGATGAATCGTGCACCTTTGGCAGATTGAACAGAAATCGGAAATGCTCCGGGCCAACGCTTCATCCATGGCATCGGCACACCACCAATTAGAGACTTCGAAGCCAACTTGGATGCCGCGAACGATACGGGGTGCTTTGCGACGAATTGCTTTTCTTCGTCAGCGATAGCCGAGAAGAGTCTTGTGCGATCTACCACCCATCCATTGTGGCAAATTGGGGTCTAAAATTAGGAGGTGCCCGTCGGAGACTTTCGCAACAAACATCTAGACCTAAAAATAAATTCTCGTCGCCTTCACGAAAGAATCAATGCTTTGGCTGAAATTTCACCAATCGATGGTGGAGGAAATTGTCGCCTTGCCTTGACAGATGAAGACAAAGACGGACGAGATTTGGTTGTTGCTTGGATGCGTGAACTTGACCTTGAGATCACAATCGATGCTATTGGAAACATAATCGGCACTTGGAATGTAGGTAGCGGTCAAGCTGTGATGTCGGGTTCACATATTGACACGGTTCGAACTGGTGGAAGATTTGACGGCTGCTACGGAGTCTTGGCTGCACTCGAAGTTATCGAAACTTGCAAAAATGCAAATGTGTTACCTCCTCGTCCGCTCAGTGTTGGCATATTCACCGATGAAGAAGGTGCAAGATTCGCCCCCGACATGCTCGGCTCGCTTGTTTATGTAGGCGGAATGTCCACTGAGCAAGCATTAGATGTCGTCGCAATTGATGGAGCGAAACTTGGTGACGAACTAGTGCGAATTGGATACGCAGGACCAGCACCTTGCCCCGGTGTCGTGCCTCACGCATTCGTTGAACTTCACATCGAGCAGGGGCCAATGCTCGAAGCCAACCGGGTTCGTATTGGTGCCGTAACAAGTGTGCAAGGTATTTCTTGGCAAGAAGTAATTGTTCTTGGCCAATCAAATCACGCTGGCACAACACCGATGTCGCTTCGTCATGACCCGGCTTATGTCGCCGCAGAAATCACTGTGTTTTTACGTAATCTTGCTAAAGACTTAGGCGGCGACCAAGTGTGCACAGTCGGAAAAATCGATCTTCACCCAAATTTGACGAACGTTGTGCCTGCACGGGCAACTCTTACTCTCGATGTTCGAAACACCGATGAGAAAATACTGCAGATCGCCGAATCAAAGATCAAAGATTTTCTCTCTCAGATTGCCGTTTCCGAGGGTGTTGAAATCAAAACACGCCAACTGGCGCGATTCGAACCTGTAATTTTCGATGACCGTGTCATTGACCTTGTCGAATCTATTGCGAAAGAGCAAAACAACTCGGTTCAGCGCATGCCATCTGGTGCCGGGCACGATGCCCAGATGCTGGCTCGCGTTTGCCCTGCCGGAATGATATTTGTACCCAGTGTCAAAGGCATCAGCCATAATGCGGCTGAATTCACAGACGAAGCAGATCTGAATGCTGGTGCAAATATTTTGTTGCACACAATGCTTGCGCTAACAACCCTTGACTCGACGGTTAAATAATGTCGCGCGATCTTCATGTTGCAGCCGCCCAACTCGGACCAATTCAAAAGAGTGATAGTCGCACAGAGGTAGTTGCTCGTTTGATTGAGCTTCTTCGTCAAGCGCATTCGAAGAAAGCAGAACTAGTTGTATTCCCTGAACTTGCTCTAACAACTTTTTTCCCTCGCTGGTTTGTTGATGACATCACAGAAGCGGATCACTGGTACGAAACTGAAATGCCTTCGAAAGTCACACAGCCTCTATTCGATGAAGCAAAGAAATTGCAAGTTGGCTTTTGTCTTGGTTATGCCGAGCTCACTGCGACCAACGAACGATTCAATACTCAAATACTTGTTGACCGCAACGGAAATATTGTTGCGAAATATCGCAAGGTGCACATTCCGGGCCACGAAGAGCACGAGCCAGATCGACCGTTTCAACATGCTGAGCGTTACTACTTCACTCCAAGTAACGAAGGCTTCGGGGTCTGGAAAGCTTTTGGTGGACGAATTGGAATGATGATTTGCAACGATCGCCGTTGGCCCGAGACATATCGAGTGATGGGGCTGCAAGGTGTCGAGATGATCCTCTGCGGATATAACACTCCGTTGCATTATGTACCCC
>ENA-ORCY01001628-ORCY01001628.1-marine-metagenome-genome-assembly--contig:-NODE-1628-length-10298-cov-2.574308_pt1 | contig 10298 bp, 8 predicted proteins | sample MGYA00248634_ERZ508507 | MGnify/ENA primary metagenome ERZ508507 (study PRJEB26178, sample SAMN06266269) | marine metagenome | isolation source: Columbia River Estuary | place: USA:Columbia River Estuary... | reverse complement strand
TTGCTGATGAACCTACCGGCAATTTAGATAGTGCGAATGCAGCTGCATTGCATCATTTATTTATTAAATGTCGCGACACTTTTCAACAAAGCTTTTTAATTGTAACGCACAATGAATCATTGGCTGAAATGAGCAACCGCACCCTTCACATGAAGGATGGGCAAATTATTTAATTATACCCGCGCCTTCCAAGGCATATCTGCCACGCCATTTAAATGTCCAATATACCTAGCTAATACAAATAAGTAATCACTTAATCTGTTCAGGTATTTGATAACAATGGGTTCAACGAATAAATTTTCTTCTTGTAAGTTCACGCACCATCTTTCAGCACGGCGACAAACACATCTCGCAACGTGGGTCATTGAAATAGCACTATGCCCCACTGGTAAAATAAAAGATCTCATGGGTTCCAAAACTGCATTCATCGTGTCAATCTCTTTTTCCAAATTCACAATATCAATTTCAGTTAAATCAGGAATTTGTATTGCAGATTCCTTATCTGGATCACAAGCAAGATGAGATCCTACTGTGAATAAGCGATCTTGTACTTCGTTTAATACTTTTTGAATTTCTATATTTCCACACATATCACTCACTAAACCAATAAAGGAGTTTAGTTCATCTACTGTTCCATAAGACTCTATCCTCAAGTGATCTTTTGATACTCTTGAGCCACCAATTAATCCTGTAGTACCCTTATCTCCAGTTTTTGTATAAATCTTCATAGTGTAAATTTATGATTTTAAATTCTGATTGTAAAATGCTCTTTTTGTTGTTCTTTTCTAAAGAATACTAAACCCCATTGATAAGTGTCTATAGTAACAGTAACGGACGGATTTTTCTTTATTTCTTCCCAAGCCTGTTTCATTTCGAAATTCCTATAAATATTATTAAATAAAAAAAATGAATTATTATGGATGGAAGATAAACTTAGTTCAAAATAATCCAGAGTTGCTTTTTTTGTATGATTTCCATTAAAAAAAACGAAATCAAAAGTATTTTTATTTAGTTGTTTTGCTAGCGTTTCGTTGAAATTTCCAATGATTAGTTTTATGTTTTTGAATTGGTATTTATTAAATAAGTTCTGGGCTATATTTCCTGTCTCTGTGCATTCTTCTATTGTTGTTATTGATGAATTTGGTAAAGAAATTGATAATGCTGCAGTACTTAAACCCAATGAAGTTTCTATTTCTATCACAGAGGTTGGTTTATAATATTGCATTAATTTTATTAATAATTTTGCACTTTTATTAGAGATTCCGGTACTTTTAGAAATTTTTGATACTTGTCTCATATTAGATATAGTACCATTGGAGGTAACATTAATTGTAGAGGTATTTTTAAAAAGTTCTTTTTTGTATTTTAGGAATAATTGATCAAAATTAGTTGGATTTTTTTTATTGAAACACTTGGTAATTAAATCAAAAACAAAGGGGGAATGCACCCCGTGTTTGTTTTTCGACTTGATTATAAAGCTAATGTAGGATTTAATTCTAAAAAACAATTTATTTAGGTTTCTGAGTGACAAAATTAATAGAATATTTATTAATTTTTAAATTATAATATCTGTTATATAATTAGCTCTAAAATTGTAGACAAGGTTTAATTAAACCAAACACAATAATAACTCTAGATACTAATATTCAATTCCATTTAAATAAATTCTCTCAATAGAATTACTTCCAAAATAATAGGGTAAGAAGTTATAAGATTTAATGGATTTTGTAATCATGAAATTAGCAAGTTTTCCTCTGGATATACTTCCAATTTTTTCAGATAAATTTAGAGCATAAGCGGCATTTATTGTAGCTGCATTGATGGCCTCCTCCGGTGTCATTTTCAATTTTATACAAGCTAAAGAAACTACAAAATTCATATTGCCAGATGGAGTGGATCCAGGATTGAAATCTGTTGCTAGAGCCAAAGGAACATTTGAATCAATAATTTTTCTAGCATTTGTATATGGAATTCCTAAAAAAAATGAACACGACGGCAGTGCAACTGGCATTGTATCTGATTTTGATAATATGCTTAGGTCTTCATCTGTTAACACTTCTAAATGATCTACAGATAAGGCATTATTATTAACACCAACTTTTACACCACCTACTGAATTAAACTGATTTACATGAATTTTAGGAATCAAACCATGTATTGCACCAGCTTTTAAAATACGATCAGTTTCTTCAGCTGAAAAATAGCCTTTTTCACAAAAAACATCTATGTAGTCAGCTAATTTTTTGGAAGATACTTCAGGAATCATTTTGTTAATAATTAACTGAATATATTCCTCTCTATTTTCTTTATATTTTGAGGGGATGGCGTGAGCTCCCAAAAAAGTAGCTTTGATTGGAATTGGAAATGTTTCCTTTAATTTTTTAATTACTTGAAGCATTTTTAGTTCACTATCTAAAGTTAACCCATAGCCAGATTTAATTTCTAATGCACCCGTACCAGATTTAATTATTTCCTCTATCCTTGTAACTGCATCTTTGTAAAGGTGGTCTTCTATTTTATGTTGAAGTTTTTTTGCTGAGTTTAAAATTCCTCCTCCTTTTTCGGCTATTTTATGGTATGACAATCCTTTTATTCTATCAACAAATTCATCTTCTCTAGAATCTGCATAAACTATATGGGTATGACTATCACACCAAGTGGGTAAAACTAATTTTCCGGTGAGATCAACCACTTTATCCGCTTTTCTAATATCAAGATTATCCATAGAACCAAAGTCGATGATGGTATGGCCCTTAATCAACATAAAAGCATTCTTTATGATGGGTAAAACACCCATGTCTTTTCCATAAACTTTATCTTCAGATAGTTCTCTTACTTGGATAAGTTCTTTAATATTTATAAATAAAGTTGTCATATAGTAGATAACTTAAAGTAAACAAACTTACATTAAAAAAAGAAAACACTTTGTTGTTATGGGTGAATAAAGAAAATACAATTTAAGAAAAGAAGATTAGATTTCGTTTAATTAAAAAATTTAAGGAATGACCATTATTTTAGACTACCTGTCATATCTTCGGGCTTAACCCATTCTTCGTATTGTTCTTCAGTAACATAACCTAAACGAACTGCTTCTTCTTTTAAAGTAGTACCATTAGTATGAGCGGTATTTGCAATTTCAGCGGCTTTATAATAGCCAATCTTGGTATTTAAAGCAGTGACAAGCATTAACGAATTATTCAATAATTCATTAATTCTTGAATAATTTGGTTCAATTCCAGAAACACAATTTACATCAAAAGATACGCAAGCATCTCCAATTAGCTGAGCTGATTGTATCACATTAGCTGCCATCATAGGTTTAAAAACATTTAATTCATAATGACCTTGTGTTCCACCGATAGTTACAGCAACATCATTCCCCATAACTTGCGCACAAACCATAGTAATGGCTTCTGCTTGTGTAGGATTTACTTTTCCTGGCATAATAGAACTTCCTGGTTCGTTAGCTGGTATGATAATTTCCCCAATTCCAGATCTTGGCCCAGAGGCCATCATGCGAATATCATTTGCAATTTTATTTAAAGAAACAGCTACTTGTTTTAAGGCACCGTGTGTTTCTACTAATGCGTCATGTGCCGCTAAGGCCTCAAATTTGTTTTTAGCTGTTATAAACGGCATTTTTGTAAAATCTGCTATGTATTTAGCCACTAAAACATCATATCCTTTAGGTGTATTTAAACCAGTTCCTACTGCAGTTCCTCCCAAAGCTAATTGACTCAAGTGTTCTAAAGAGTTGCGCAATGCTTTTAAGGCAAAGTTTAATTGAGAAACATACCCAGAAAATTCTTGTCCTAAGGTTAGGGGAGTGGCATCCATCAAGTGAGTTCGCCCAATTTTAACTACATCTTTAAAATCTTCAGATTTTTTTTGAAGAGTATTTCTTAGTTGTTCAATTCCAGGGATCGTGGTTTCTATAATTTTTTTATAGCATGCGATATGCATTCCTGTTGGAAATGTATCGTTTGATGATTGAGATTTATTTACATCATCATTTGGTTGAATAGTTTTCTCACCCTCTCCAATTATTTTTCCAGCAATTTCATGGGCTCTATTTGCAATTACTTCATTTACATTCATGTTAGATTGTGTTCCTGAACCTGTTTGCCATATTACTAAAGGAAACTGATCGTCTAACTTACCAGCTAAAATCTCATCACAAACCGTCGCTATTAAATCACGCTTTTCTATTTCTAAAACACCTAATTCAGCATTTGTAAAAGCTGCAGCTTTTTTGAGATAAGCAAAACCATAGACTATTTCTAAAGGCATTGAAGCAGCTGGACCAATCTTAAAATTATTTCTAGATCTTTCGGTTTGTGCTCCCCAATATTTATCAGCAGGAACTTCAACTGAACCCATGGTATCTTTTTCTATTCTAAATTTCATGATTAGTACATTTTCAATGATATTACAAAATTACAAAATCCACAACAATCAGTTAGTAACATTTGTGAGTATTTTCTTCCGTAAATATTTAACTAAATGTTAGTATCAATAAAAATTATCTATTATTTTTGCAACTTATATTAAAGAATTTTAAAATGTTAGATTTTTCTCAGTTCTCAGGATTAGTTTTATTTATGTTTATTTTTACTGCTGGTTTTTGGTTGTTGATATTTTTATTAACTTTTGTTGTTCCTTACTGGTTAGGAGGGACTATCTGGGAAAATTTCAAATTAAAAAGAGAAGCAAAAAAAGCTGCTGAAGGAAAGTAGTTTTATTTCAAACAATAAAAAAAAAGACTTGCAATGTTGCGAGTCTTTTTTTATTTGATCATTGTATAGTTTTAAGGTCTACTAAAACCCTCACCACCCTCGTAATCTCCACCGCCTCTTCTTTCTCTTCCTTGATCTTTTTTCTGATTAAACCTGTAAGTGAAGTTTAAAGATACTTGACGAACTCTCCATTGAGATTCTTGATAATTAATACTTGTAGGATTTTCTTTATTTGGATTGAAATTAGTTGATCTCCATTTTCTAGAATTAAATAAATCACTTACGTTAAATACGAATGTACCCTTTTCATTAAATACATCTTTACTTAATGCTATGTTAGTGGAAAACATTCCTTTTGATTCACTTTGAGCAGTAAACCTGGGTCCTCTGTAAGATAATCTGTTTTGCATCTGTATTTTCCATGGCAGTGTAAAAGTTGCATTAAACCTACTAAACCAGCTATTGTTTATATTTCCTAAATCTTGTGTTTCGGGATTAGAGACAATAGCTCCAGTTGTATCATCTATAGTGAATTTGTTATATTCATAAAGCCCTTTAGATTCTTGCTGATAAACATTAAAACTTCCGGAAAGCCTTACTTTCTTTGAAGGATTATAATTGGCAGTTAATTCAAAGCCATATCTATCTTCAGAGGCCAAATTAATAGGTTCTCTAATTGTTATAACTTGGTTTACTCCATCTAATAGTCTAATTTCATCTCTTGTGACTCTTTGTATAGAGTTTATTGAATGCTGAAAATAAATTGATGAGTTTAAGGTAAGTTTTCCTATCTTTTGGAGAAATCCAAGGTCAAAAGAATTAGTAAAAGTTGGAATTAAACCTGGATTCCCTTTATAGATTACATTCTGACTATTTCTAGATTCAAAGGGGTTAAGATACCAGTATCTGGGTCTTCTGAGTCTTCTGCTATACCCTAGAGTAAAGCTTTGATTTTCTGTTCTTTCTATACCAAAATTAATAGTGGGGAATAATTCTGTATACTTGTAATCGAAATTTTCATTTGTGTTGGTAAGTCTTACTTTTACGTCTGTAATCTCTGTTCGTAGGCCTATTAGATAGGTGAATTTATTAATCTTACTTCCATACTGAGAATAGATAGCATTTACATTTTGTTTAAAAACAAGGTTATTGGAAGGATCAAAGTCTAGTTCAGGTGTTCTAGTAACCAGAAAATTAGAGTTTAAATCCTGAAAATCTCCTCGATAGCCTAATTCAAATTGGGTGTTCTCACCAATTGGTAAAACATAATCTGTTTGTATAAGAGTATTCTTAGAATCTTCAGTGGTAGTATTGTTTTCAATAGCCAGAGAGTCATCAATGAATGCATTTTCTGTTTCTTGACTATCACTATACTGAACATCAATAGTTAATTTATGACCACTACTGTTGATATTATTGGTGTAATTCAAAGAAATTTGCGAAGTCTTATCAATTTCATCTTCATCTTGAATACGAGTGTCAGTAAACTCAAGAATATCATTCGCATCAAAAACACGAATGGTATTAGTTGAAAGGTTTTTGTTATTGGAGTCTCTGTAAAAATAGGTTCCAGTAATGGAGCTTTGTTTAGATAAAAAATATTCCAATCCAACATTAATATTATATCCTTTTCTGTTCCTTTCAAAATCTCTGTCTTCAATTCTTAGACTATTTTGAGACTCGTTTTGAAAAGTTGATAGATTCGTTAAAAAGTTTCCTGGTCCTGAACTATCTCTATATCCTAGATTGGTAAAAAAATTAACTTTTTTTGTTCTAAAATTTATATTAGAAGCAATCCGATATTGCGTTGGATTACCAATAGTTGCATTCATAGAACCATTTAAACCAGTTGCAATTCCTTTTCTGAGAATAATATTTAAGATTCCAGCAGTTCCCTCAGCATCATATCTTGCAGATGGCGAGGTAATTACTTCTACTCTTTCTATGGCATCTGCAGGTAATTGGCGTAATGCATCTGTACCGCTTAAACCAACCAATGCAGAAGGCTTACCATCTATTAATATTCTAACATTTTCGTTACCTCTAAGGCTTACATTTCCTTCTACATCAACATCTACTGAGGGAACATTATCCAAAACATCAGACGCAGAACCACCTCTAACTGTCATGTCTTTACCTACGTTGTAAATTCTTTTATCTAATCTGATTTCAACTGTGGATTTTTCAGCAATTACAACAACCTCATCTAAAGTATTTGTGTTTTCAAATAATTCAATGGTTCCAAAATTAATAGATTGATTAACAACTTTTTTGGTTAATTTGATGGTTTTAAAAGAAATAAATTCAAAACTGATATCATAAACTCCTGGATTCATTTTTATATTAAAGCTTCCTTTTGAATCAGTAATCCCTCCACTTAGTTGATTATTTTTTGTATCATTTAAAACTATGGTTGCGTATTCAAGAGGTTCTTTGGTTTCAGAATCAATAATAATTCCAGAAATAAAAATTTGAGAGTTTTGAGGCTTTTGACCAAAAGCATTAAAAAATGTAATTACAAACATTACAATAAGAAAATTAGCTTTACTCATATCAATCGTTGATTTATATCTTCGACTGTAAAATTCTTATTTAGTTTATAAATTAGTAGTTAATATTCTGTTAAACAAAAATACATTACAAGATATACTTGATGTTTTCTGGAGGTCTTCCTATTATAGCTTTTTCTTTATTGATTACAATTGGTCTTTCAATTAGCTTTGGATGTTCTGTCATTGCTCTAATCACTTCATCGTTAGTTAATTCTTTTCCTTTGTAATTCTTTTTCCAGATAGATTCATTTTTTCGTATCAATTCAAGAGGAGTAATGCCAAGAAGATTTATGATTGATTTCAATTCGTCAAAACTTAGAGTTTCTTTTAGATATTCTATAATTTTATATCCTTGCTTACTTTCTTTTAGAAGTTGTAAACCCTCTCTCGATTTTCTACATCTTGGATTGTGGTATATTTTTATCATAAATTTAGTCAGTATTTTAACTCGAAATTATAATTGTGATGTTGTGTCCTTTTGTCCTTGCGACATTAGATATGCTTTTAGAAATGAATTTATGTTACCGTCCATTACTGCATCTACATTTCCTGTTTCATGGGCAGTTCTTACATCTTTCACTAATTTGTATGGATGCATTACGTAATTTCTAATTTGGCTTCCCCACTCATTTTTCATTTTTCCAGCCTCAATATTATTTCTCGCTTCTTGCTGTTTTTGTAATTCAATTTCGTACAGTTGAGACTTTAACATTTTCATTGCTGTAGCTCTATTATCATGTTGTGAACGTGAGTTAGAGCAAGAAATTTGAATTCCTGTTGGTTTATGAGTTAACTGAACTTTTGTTTCTACTTTATTAACATTCTGGCCGCCGGCCCCACTAGATCTTGCAGTTGTAATTTCTACATCAGCAGGATTAACCTCTATTTCTATAGAATCATCTGCTACAGGGTATACATATACCGATGCAAATGAGGTATGTCTTTTGGCATTGCTATCAAAAGGTGAAATTCTTACCAATCGGTGAACACCATTTTCCCCTTTTAACCACCCAAAAGCGTAATCTCCATCTACCTCCAAAGTAACAGTCTTTATGCCAGCAGAGTCTCCAGATTGATAGTTGAGAGTTTTGAGCGAAAACCCCTGTTTTTCGGACCACATAGAATACATTCTAAATAACATTTCTGCCCAATCACAACTTTCTGTACCACCAGCTCCAGCTGTAATTTGAATAACAGCGCTAAAACTATCACCTTCTTCAGAAAGCATATTTTTAAACTCAATATCCTCAATAAATGTTGCCGCTTTTTCGTATTGAGATGCTATTTCTTTCGCATCTATATCACCTTCTTTGTAGAACTCAAATAAAACATGAAGATCTTCATCTAAAGAAATCGCTTTGTTATAGTCATCTACCCATTTTTTTTTAAAACGAATTGATTTCATTAAGATTTCAGCTTCTTTTGGATTGTTCCAAAAATCTGGATCTGCTGTTTTTTCCTCTTCATTCGAAATTTCAATCAGTTTTTTATCGATATCTAAATATATTTTTAGTTTAGAAACTCTTTCTGATAGATTTTTTAGTTGATCTTGTGTTACCATAGTTTAAAACAAAAATAGTTGAAAAAAGTGAAAGCAAACAGGGTCTTATGAAATGATATTTAGGTTAAACAAATTTCTTTTTAGTTTAATTTAAAAAATTAAATAAAATTATAGTTATTTTTATATGCAAACACTGACTAATGAAATCAAGAAGAGACTTTGTTAAAACATCAACCATGCTTGGAGCTGGTTTAGTATTAGCACCTAGCATGTCTTTTGGAATGTCAAATTCTACAAAAGAGAAACTAAATATAGCACTAATAGGAGTAGGGCTCAGGGGGACCAATCATTTAACGAATTTATTACAAAGAACAGATGTAACTATCTCAGCTATTTGTGACATAGACATTAAAAGAATAAATCTTTGTTTAGAGATTATAAAAAAAGCATCCAAACCTTCACCAAAAACTTTTGGAAAAGACTCTCTAGATTATAAAAACCTTTTAGAAGATAACTCTGTAGATGCTGTTATTATATCTACACCATGGTTGTGGCACGCACGTATGGCAAAAGATGCTATGTTGGCTGGAAAATACACAGGTGTTGAGGTCTCTGCTGCAAATACCATGGAGGAATGTTGGGATTTAGTAAATATTCATGAAAAAACCGGGTCTCATTTAATGATATTAGAAAATGTTAATTACAGAAGAGATGTAATGGCTGTTTTAAATATGGTTCGTCAAAATGTATTTGGTGAATTACTTCACTTTCGTTGTGGTTATCAGCATGATCTGAGATTTGTGAAATTTAATGATGGTATTACACCCTATGGTAAAGGAGTTGAGTTTGGAGAGAAAGGGATTTCAGAATCTAAATGGAGAACTCAACATTCATTACTTCGTAATGGAGATGTGTACCCAACTCATGGCGTTGGACCAGTCGCTACAATGTGTAATATAAATAGAGGAAATAGATTTGTGTCAATGACTTCTCATGCCAGCAAAGCTGTTGGTTTACATAAATATGTAGTAGATAACGGAGGTAAAGATCATCCCAATGCTAAATTAAAATTTAAACAAGGAGATATTATTACTTCTACCATAGAAACTGCTAACAGAGAAACCATTATAGTTACCCATGACTGTAATTCACCTAGACCATATTCATTAGGTTTTCGTGTTCAAGGAAGCGAAGGTTTGTGGGAGGTAGATGGAAATAGAATGTACATTGAAGGTGTTTCGAAACCTCATCGTTGGGATGAAGCCAACCCTTGGCTAGATAAATATGACCATCCGTTATGGAAGAAATATGGAGACTATGCTCAAGGTTCTGGACACGGAGGAATGGATTTTTTTGTTTTAAATGCGTTTGTTGAATCTGCAAAACAAAATATTGCACCACCCTTGGATGTATATGATGCAGCAGCTTGGAGTGCAATTACTCCGCTTTCTGAAGCTTCCATTGAAAATAATGGAGCATCAGAAGACTTTCCAGATTTTACAAGAGGTT
>ENA-ORCY01001623-ORCY01001623.1-marine-metagenome-genome-assembly--contig:-NODE-1623-length-10315-cov-3.444227_pt1 | contig 10315 bp, 4 predicted proteins | sample MGYA00248634_ERZ508507 | MGnify/ENA primary metagenome ERZ508507 (study PRJEB26178, sample SAMN06266269) | marine metagenome | isolation source: Columbia River Estuary | place: USA:Columbia River Estuary... | reverse complement strand
TATTCATTTATGATTTTTTGCTGCTTTGATAAATGATGAGAATAAAGGATGAGGAGCTAAAGGTCTAGATTTAAATTCAGGGTGAAACTGAACTCCTATAAACCATGGGTGATTTTTTAACTCTATAATCTCAGGTAACTTATTATCAGGCGATAACCCTGAAAAAATCATCCCTTTTTTTTCAAATTTATCTTTAAAAGCAATATTGACTTCATATCTATGTCTGTGTCTCTCTTTAATTAATTTGGATTTATAAATTTTACTGATTTTTGAATTATCTTTTAGTTTTGCATCATAAGAACCCAGTCTCATTGTGCCTCCTAAATCTTTATCGGTTCCTTTAATCTTTTTACCATCTTTGGTCCATTCATTGATTAATCCAATAATAGGTAATCCTTTTTTATCAAACTCACTTGAGGTAGCATTTTTTAAATTCAATTGATTTCTTGCAAATTCAATGATGGCCATTTGCATTCCATAACAAATTCCAAGGAATGGAATTTTATTTAGTCTGGCGTGTTTGATAGCTTCAATTTTTCCATCTGTGCCTCTTTTACCAAATCCACCGGGAATTAATATGCCTGAAATATTTTTAAGCTTCTTCTTAATTTCAGAAATTTTTAATTTTTCAGAATCTATTCTAACTAAATTGACTTTAACTTTATTATCAATTCCTCCATGGGTTAATGCTTCATCTAAAGATTTATAAGCATCTTTTAACTCCACGTATTTTCCAATGATTGCAATATTAACTTGTTTTTTATTATGTAAAATTATTTTAGTTATTTTTTTCCAAGGATTTAAGTTTGCAGGTTTTTTTGATTTTAATTTAAAATAATTTAAAACTTGCAAATCTAATTTTTCTTTAAAAAAGCTCATTGGAGCTTCATAAATAGTTCTTACATCTACTGTCTCAATAACATTTTTAATATCCACATTACAAAATAATGATATTTTTTTTCTATGATCTAATGGAATAGGTCTTTCCGATCTACAAATGATGATATCTGGTTGAATACCTATACTTCTTAATTCTTTAACTGAGTGTTGGGTTGGTTTTGTTTTTATTTCATCCGATGCTTTTAAGTAAGGAACTAAGGTTAAATGAATGAATAATGCATTTTTTTTACCCACATCATTTGCAAATTGTCTAATCGCCTCTACAAATGGCAGGCTTTCTATATCCCCTACTATTCCACCTATTTCACAAATAACAAAATCTTCTTTGGATGAATCGTGTTTGATAAATTGTTTTATACGATCAGTAATATGTGGAATAACTTGGACAGTTTTTCCTAAATATTCTCCTTTTCTTTCTTTTCTAAGAACATCGCTATAAATTTTTCCTGTTGTAATATTATCTGATTTTTTTGCAGACACTCCTGAAAATCTTTCATAGTGACCTAAATCTAAATCTGTTTCAGCTCCATCATCGGTTACAAAAACTTCTCCATGTTGAAATGGGCTCATAGTTCCTGGATCCACATTTAAATACGGATCTAGTTTTCTAATTCTAACTTTGTAACCTCTTGATTGTAATAGATAAGCTAATGATGCTGAAGAGAGACCTTTACCAAGGGAAGAAACCACACCGCCGGTGACAAAGATATATCGCGCCATGGTAGTATCTTATAGACATTAAATATGAAAATGGAAAGAAGTATTTTATGTTAATTATTTATCCATTTTAAGAAAACATATAAATTTTCAATAGATATCAAATTCGTATTCTATCACTTTATCACGACATTTAGTTATTAGATACAGTTGTCCCTCTGACTGCCAATTATTGCTTAATTCATTTCCACTACTATCTCTTTTTAGAAGAGATACACTACCTCTCATATCATATCTATCTCCATCATAAATTTCCCTCCTTGCAGTACCACCAGAAACAGCACCAGAACCAGTGTAGGGATTAGTCATCGTTTTAAGTGTTGTTCTTGAACCTATATTTGAGTCTGGTTTTCTATGACTATCTTGACTAGAAATATCTCTTACAGTAAGACTGACTAATTGTTCAGTTGTCGTGTACCCCCACTGAGACGCAACTGACATGCCGTTATAGAACATAGTATCACAATCAAATTCCCAAGATTGTTCATTATTCCACAAAAAATTAATTGTTGGGTTAAGCTCACACCACATTATATTTTCATAAACAGATTTAACTATGGTTCTAAAATTACCTTTGCAAGCTGATTCTTTAGCCCCAGCTGTATACCCATTATAAGCAACAACCCCGACAGATGATAAAATACCAATGATGGCAACTACCACTAATAATTCAATTAAGGTAAAACCTTTTTTATTATTTATAACTTTCATTTTTAAAATTATAATTGATTTGATGTATCTTTTTATATCAAAAGACGTCCATTTTAGGTTTAATAAACTAATGATATTTAAAAACCACTTTCTCTTACAAGAATAGCAATAATATTTTTAAACAATTTTGTAAAAGGGCTGTATCGACTCCCTTCAATATGAACATAACCAGGTAATTCGAATTGAATTTTACTACGTTTCGCAAGTTTGAAGTCTGCAATATAATGTGCTGTTTGTGGACGATATTGAAATTTTCCTCCTGTAAAATTTCTTATAGCAACTGGACCATTATGAATTGAGCTTAATGAAATGTAAGGAAGATTATTAACAGCAGATAAATCTAGTGATTTTGAAACTAAATAAACTTTATCATGAATTCCATCGTTTGGAATAAAGACAGCTGGGTTTTCTTCTAAAAATCGATCTATTTGTTCTTCTTTAATAAATCCTTTTACTTTTCCAGTACCAAATTGAACAATACCTAAAAGTTGATCTAAATTACTAACCCACATATCTTCAGATAAATTATAAAAATCTTTTATCTTTCCTTTAATGGGTGCTTTAATTAAAAGCTTATTTTGAACTTTTGTAAGACCAGATAATTCTGTTTGTAGAGCAATTAATCTTTGTTGTAACGTTAAGTATTGATCCATATTTCCTGCTGAATTACTTAATCGATTAATCTTTGTCTTGATTAGTTTTATATTTCTTCTTAATGAAATAATTTCATTCTCTAAATCAGGCGAATAAAGTTCAATTAGATTTTGTCCTTTTTCAACTTCATCATCTTTTTCAACTAATATTCTTTTAATCATTGAAGGATAAGGTGCGTAAATTTTTAAATACTGCTCAGAAATATATACTGCAGGTATTTTTAAAGATGACTTCCAGGGTAAGAATAAAACCATTAATAAAGCAGTAATAATGATTAAAGTTCTTTTGGTTTGTTTGTTAAATTTTATTTCAGATTTTAATTTGTACCAATTATTCACTTCACGAATTACCGGTAACATAATGAACCAATAAATTTCAACCGCAAACAGTATGATTCCTAAAAATTTAAATGCTAGGTGATAAACTAAAAGTGCAATACCTAAAAATAGAAAAAATCGATACAGCCATGTCGCCCAAGCATAAACGATAAAAGTCCATCTTCTTGAGGGGTTAATTTCTTCTGGAGGACTATGATTAAGACCAAATAAAGTTTCCCTTATTTTCCACCTTGCAAGAGCAAATGAACGAGGTTGTAAATTTTCAGCTTTTAACCAATCGGAAAAAACATAGTAGCCATCAAATCTCATGAAAGGACTTACATTAATTGTTAAGGATGAAATCCATGATGTTGTTGCAATGAAAAAGGCTGCACTTTTAAATCCACCCTCAGGTAAAATTCCCCAAATAAAAGTTGCAAATAACGCTAGATGTAATTCTGTAAGTATACCACCAAAGTTAATTAATAATCTTTCTTTGTGATTTCTAAGTCTCCAAGCATCAGTTGTATCGGTATATAAAAATGGAAAAAAAACTAAAAAAGCTATTCCAATCGCAGATACTCTGCAGCCATAGTGTTTTGCAATATAAGCATGTCCTAATTCATGAAGACATTTTACAAAAACTAAAGTTAAGAAATAAAGCATTAACCCTTGAAAAGAAAAGAAATAAAGAAAAGTGCTTTTAAAGGTTTCAAATTGTTGAGCGACTAAAAATAAACCAACAAAACCAAAGAAGTAAGTAATATTTCTAAATCGTTTTGAACCAAAATATTTTACATATTTTAAAGTTTTAGAAAGCCAATTGTCTGGTTTAAATAATGGAATTTTAAAAAATAGATAACTGTGTATTAAATATAATAACCAGCTCTTCTTCATGCTATTTTTTTGTTGTAGTAAATAGCTAACGTTTTGACCGGAAGGTTGGACAATTAAATTATTTTGGTGAAGAAAACTAATAAAACTTTTTATTTCATCTTCACTGGTTTCAATTCCTGATGAATTAATTTTCTTTTCAAAGTTTTTAATATCTTCACCTCCACTCCAGTTTTTAATAAGTTTAAAAGCAGTTAAACCAAGTGTGAAGTATTTATTTCGAATTGCATCATACAAAAGCCATGCGGGCGAACCATCTTCACGGCTATTACCACGAAAAACTTCTAAATCTTGTCTTAGATAAGGAACGATCATATTCCTATTAATTGTCTTACAAAAGTAATTGGTTTTCTAAGAACATAATAGAATAGAAAAACCCTTGAACCATAAACTTTATCCGTTCCTCTCAATCCTATTCTTGGAGGTTTTTTTCCCTCAAAACTAGCTCCTAATTTATAAGATAATATTTCTTCAGGAGACAAAGAAGGTTCGTAAGAAGATCTTAAAAGTTTTCCTTTTAACGAGCTAATTGGATTGATGTCTAAAAACACTTTAACTTTAGAATTTTCTTTAATCACTAACGAGTCTTTAACCGGCAACCATATCAAAAACTCAACTTCATCAGGATTTGCAACAGTCATAATTTTTTCACCCACTGCAACGGGTCGTCCTTGCCAATCATTTTTTTGATCTACAATTGCAATTCCTTTTTGTTTTGCAAATAATTTTGTATTTTTTAGCTTTTCTTGTGCTGATGCTACTTCTACTTTTTTTAATTCAACTTGTGCCACTAATTCTGCTAATCGAGCTTTTTCCTCATTATTCGTAAAGGATGATTGTCTGCTTCGAAGAAGTTCTTTTTGAGCTACTTGAAGGGATTGGTTTGTAATATTTAAATTATTCTTAAGTTCGATATCTTCTAATAAAACCAATAAATCACCTTGCTTAATTTTATCGTTATTACTTGCTACAATATTTTTAACCACCCCATCAAATGGTGAAGTAACTAAGCTTGGATTTTTTGCTATAACCTCAACTGGAGCCGTACTAGTTATTCGAATAGGTAAAATTAAAATTATAAAAATAGCTGCATAAATTTTCCATGATTTTTTTCCAGTTAAATATTTTTTATAATGATTTTTAATTGAAAAATCTTTTAAGAACGAATTAAAAGCATGACCATAAGTTGAAGACAAATGTCCGGCAAGTTCAATTTCGTTTTCAGAAAATTTTTCACTTCTTACTAATAATAAATAACCTTGTAGGCCTTTTTGAGGTGAAATAATTGGAATAAATAAAATGTTTTCGGGTAAATTTTTTGGTTTCTCAGAATTAATATTTTTAGCAATTTTGTCTAATTCTAAATTTTGAATTTCTTTATCACTTAACGATTTATCGTTGTTCACAAAGTTTTCTATAAAAGTAAGTAAAGGTGACGTTCTATCAACTGTAGCTAAATCAGAGGTTGCTTTAATATTAAATTTATCCGCTGGTGTTTTTAATAATAAAAACGCACTGATATAATCGATAATTTGTCTTGTCTCATTTGCGATTACAAAATGTAGTTCGTCTTGAGATCTTGCTTCTCTTGCTTTTTTTTCTAAACCAAATAACCGAGCAACTTTTATGTTTTTATCTTCACTCAAAATTTAACGATCCCACTCATTCCAGGTATTAATGAATCGTATTTTTCATTAAACTGTGCTTTTAATTCTATTGTTTGACTAATTGCATCCACTGTAGCTCCTAAACTAATAACGGTTGCATCTAACGTTTCTCCAGTTTCATCAATAATGATTTTTACGTTATGTCCTTTTTTTAACCATTTAAGCCAATTACTTGGAGCAACAATTTCAGCTTCTAATAATCCATCCCCAACAATGTCCATTAAGGGTTGTCTTTGTTCTATACTGGTAAAAATAGTTGTATAAACATCCATCACTTTTCCATCATAAGGAGCAATGATTTCACATCGATCCACATTTAAAGTTGCAATACTCAATTCTGCTTTAGCCTTTTCATAATTTGAAACTGTTAATTGGTATTGGAGTTTACCAATTGATCTTAGTTCTAATAACTCTTTATCATTTTCTAATTGTATTCTTGCACTCTCATGTTCGGCTTTAATTACATCTTTTTGTGCTTTATAAATTTCACAATCAAAACTAATCAGCACATCCCCTTCTTTAAAAGCATCTCCTAATAAAAAATTAATACTTTGAACTCTTGCAGCAATTTCACTGGAAATGGAAACTTTCTCCGTTGCGCTCACTAAACCTCGAGCTTCCCTTTCTTCAGAATGAACAGGGTTTAAAAATGATAAATAAATGAATAATATAAATAGTAATTGTTTCATGAGGCTAAGTTATTTTATAGTCTATTAATAAGGTCATTACCATAATCTTCCCAATCATTAAATTCTTTATCTAATTGGTCGCTTAAAGTAACAAATTTATTATTTTCACCCCCATCAAAATTTTGGGATACATTTTGCTCTTGTAAATCAATTTCTAAATCTTTTACAATAATTTTTCCATCTTGCTCAATAATAAGTTTTAATTCTAATTGAGAAACATCTTCAGGTGGATTTTCTGCAATAATTTGACCCGTTACAGGATCATACTCAAGCCAGTCAGGTACTTCGGTTCCATCTTTAAGAACAAGTTTAGTATTATTAAAATTACCTTTTAGCTCATTGGGTAAATCTATAATTAAATCATTTCCAATATTTAAAGGTTTAAGTTGAAAAATTGTTTCTGGTTTAAACGTTTCAATAATTTCATTGATATCTGCTTGATTGTTAAAATTTAATGTTTTGTTAAATGATCTTTCAACTAATCCATCTTCATTTTGTTTTACAATATTAACCGTACCGTCTTCATTAACAGTAATTGAAGAATTTGTTCTTTTTGCTTGTTTGATAATTTTTCTATCTTGTTTTATTTTTTCAGGATCAATTTCAACTGCAATTTCTCGAGTTTCATTGTTTTTATCCGTTGCAATAATCATAATTTCAACTTTATCTACACCTTCTGGAATATTTGTGGTTGTTTGACCTGTTTTAGGATTAATTTTAATCCACTCAGGTAATGCAGAACCATCACTCATTTTTCCATCAAATTTAACAATCTCATTGTCGGCTTCATTCATGACACCAAATTTCAATTTTAAACCTTCTTGTTTGTCTTTAACTTTAAGGTTTGAAAGTTCTCCTTCAGAAATTTGAAGAGAGTCTGTTTCGGCAACTAAATCAACTAATTTAAGACCTTGGGAATAATCTGTTTTTCTTGCAGTTTGTTCAAATTCAAAATTATTTAAATCAAATTCTGTTGATTGATTTAGTTCTGTGAAAGTATTTTCAACTTGAACTCTTGCTTCCATTCTAGCTTGATTTATAATAATTCTTTCAGCTTTCTTTTCTCTAATTTCTTTAACAACACCACCACCATTTTGTAATTTTAATACAATTGAACTTGTATCCGTAACACCACTACCATCTCTAACTGTATAATTAAAATATTCATAAACTATTTCACCTGGATCCAATGTATCTTTTAAACCTTCATTAACTATATATGTGTAACTACCATTTGAGTTCATTATCAAAGAACCATAAGTTCCAATTAATGCCTCCCCTAATGTTCCAGCAGTACCTGAGCCTTCAGTTGATCCTGTTCTTATCTCGGTTACTATTGATGTATCATTTGAATCTGGATCAGTATCGTTAGTTAACACATCTTTTTCAGAGTCATTTGTGACTGTTAAAGTTGAAGTTGCTGCTATATCAATTGTATTACTATCATTAACACCAACTGGGGCATCATTAGCACCTGTAACCGTTATAGTAAGTTGTCCTGTATCTGTTCCACCATTACCGTCTGAAACTGTATATGTAAAATAATCTATTCCAGTTTCTCCACTACCTAAAACATCATTAGGCGTATAACTATATGTTCCATCTGAATTAATTGTTAAAGATCCATAAGTACCAGTTAAAGGTGTAGCTATTGCTCCAAATGTTCCAGAGCCAGACTCTGTTCCTGTTCTTATGCCTGATATTTCTAATGTATCTCCCTCTGTATCTGTGTCGCCATAGAGAATATCTGAAGTCCCGTCTGTGACTGTTGTAGTAGTGCCTTCTGTTGCGGTATTCGTTTCATTATCAGCAACTGGATTATCATTTATAGCGGTTACGTTAATTGTCATAGTGTAACTTGAAGCACTATCTGCATCGCCATCATTTACAGAGAAACCAATTGTTGTATAAGGAGATCCATTTTCATCTGCAGTAGGATTTAATCTTAAATAACTATTTGAGATATCTGTTGCAGTTATTACTTGATTTAAGGTTACATCTACCCAGTTTGATCCATTGTAATACTGCAACGCACCAGCGTCTTCTAATGTTGTAATTTTTACACTTACTAATGCATCGTCATCATCTGCATCTGTATAGCCAAAATCAGAAGTTGAAAATACATATGGTGTATCCTTTTCTGTTGAAACTGTATTGTTTGATGCTGTTGGCACATCATTAACACCAGTTACTGTAAAGATTAATGTTGCAGTGTCTGTCGCATTACTATCTGAAACTGTGTAAGTGAAACTATCTGTTGCAGTATCTGAGGCATCTAAATCGTCTGACGCTGATTGATCTGCAACGTAAGTGTATGTTCCGTTAGCTCCTATTTTTAATGTTCCATAAGTTCCAGTAACTGAGGTAAAATTATTGTTATAAGTACTACTTCCAGCAACTGAACTATTGGATCCACCTGTTACTGCAATTTGAGTTACTGTAAATGCATCATCATCATCAGCATCACTATCATCTGCCATTAATAAACTTGAGCCTGAACTTCTGGTTACTGTGGCATCTTCATTTAATGCATCAGTATCGTTGACTGCAACGGGAGCATCATTGATACCTGTCACTGTAAAGATTAAAGTAGCTGTATCCGTAGCTGTTCCATCTGAAACTGTATAAGTAAAACTATCTGTTGCAGTATCACTTGCATCTAAATCGTCTGACGCTGATTGATCTGCAACGTAAGTATAAGTACCATCAGCACCAACTTTTAATGTTCCATAAGTTCCAGTAATTGAAGTAAAATTGCTATTATAAGAACTTGAGCTTGCAACTGAAGAATTAGAAGCTCCTGTTACTGCAATTTGAGTTACGGTAAAACTATCATCATCATCAGCATCACTATCATCTGCCATTAATAAATTATCACCTGAACTTCTGGTAACTGTTGCATCTTCATTTAATGCATCGGTGTCATTGACTGCAACTGGAGCATCATTGATACCTGTCACTGTAAAGATTAATGTTGCAGTGTCTGTTGTTGTTCCGTCTGAAACTGTGTAAGTGAAACTATCTGTTGCAGTATCATTTAAATCTAAATCATCTGCAGCACTTTGATCGGCTACATATGTATAAGTACCATTTGCGCCAATAACCAGTGTACCATAAGTTCCCGTTACAGAAGTTCCATTAGAATAAGTAGTACTTGAAGTAACACTTGAGTTTGAACTTCCAGTAACAGCTATTTGTGTAACTGTTAAAGATGAAACTGTATCATCACCATCTACATCTGTATCGTTATCTTGTGTAACTCCACTTGAAGCTGAGGAAACTGTCAAGGTTGCGTCTTCATTTACTGAACCAGTATCGTTATTAGCAACGGGAGCATCGTTTGCTCCAAGAATTGTAATTGTAATTACTCCAATATCTGTTGCTGTTCCATCTGATAATGTATAATTAAATGAGTCTGTGACTGAGTCACCTGCATCTAATGCATCCGCTGCATCTTGATTGGCTACATAAGAATAAGAACCATCTGCTGCAATGGTTAATTGACCATACGTTCCCGTTAAAGCAGATCCAATGGATCCTGCTGTTCCTGAACCTTCACTTGAGCCTACTCTAATTGCAGTAACAGTTAGAGATGCACTATCATCAGCATCACTATCTGTATGAGAACTTGAACTAGTATCAATAATATCACCAGAGTGTTCACCTGTTGCATCATAACTTCCTGATAAATTGGCATTAGCACCATTTGAAACTGTTAAAGTTCCATCTTCGACAATAACTCCAACATCATTTTGTGCAACTGGAG
>ENA-ORCY01001618-ORCY01001618.1-marine-metagenome-genome-assembly--contig:-NODE-1618-length-10327-cov-2.743805_pt1 | contig 10327 bp, 9 predicted proteins | sample MGYA00248634_ERZ508507 | MGnify/ENA primary metagenome ERZ508507 (study PRJEB26178, sample SAMN06266269) | marine metagenome | isolation source: Columbia River Estuary | place: USA:Columbia River Estuary... | reverse complement strand
GTAACTTTTTATTGATTGTTTTAAAAACATCAACACCTTCATCTGTTTTAAACCAAGCAGCTAATGCTGAGTATGGTTGTTCATCAAAAGGTACTGTCATTAATTTTCTATCATTACTTCCCCAGTGGAATGTTCTTTGATCTTGAGATATTTTAATTATACCTTGTTCCACGGCTTTGATACCTACGTTTCTTAATCCTACGTTTTCATCATTAGCTATAGCTAAAAATCCTGCAGGGTTTCGTTTTGCCATTAAAAGTAAATCTCTTTTAATTTCTTTAGAGCTCATTGTACTTACAGCAGATCCTTTTTCAACTCTTAAAACAGATTCAGCTTCATCAACCTCCATTTGCTTAGCAGCAAGTAAAGCTTCAATTTCAAAGTTTATCTCATCTATTTCATCAGTTGCAACAACTTCTGGTTTAAACTCTGCATATACATGACCTTTTCTAGGGTGATATAATGAAAGTAGTTTTTGTAAATTTTGTTTTTGTTTAGGTACAAACAACATTCCTTCTTCAAAAATAACATGACCTAATGTAACTTCTCCTTTTTGTTCATCAACAAATGGTGAATTCATATTGGTTGCATATCTTAATTCTCTTTGTTCTCCATTTTTTTCATCAAAATGTAATAATGGATAACGTCTTGAATGTCTTGTTCCTAATGTATATGTTAAAGGTGATACTTTATTTGTTAAGAAATAAGTTCTATCCTTGATCTCCCATTCAGGGGTTGAAATTTGTTTTGTCTTTGACATGATATAATATAATATAATTAATAAAAAAATAAAGGGCTAGGCGCCGAAGCGCCTAACTCTTTAAAAAAGTATTAAGCTTGGAATAACACGAAGTTATTAGCAGCTTGAGTAACAAGACATCTCTCAGATAAGAAATGAACTTGCATTGCATCTAGTGCAGAATTGTATACACCTCCAACAGATCCAGTGATCCAAGACTTGTAACGTCTATCGTCAGCTTCTGAAGATCTGTATCTTACGTGTAAGAATGGTCTTCTAACGTTTGTACCTAACATTTGGTCATAAACTGTAGAAGTTCCAGCAGGTACTAATACACCATCTATTCCACTAACTGCAACAGCACCTCTTGTAGAAGCGTCATTTAAGTATTTCCAGCTAGTTTTGTAGAAATCATAAGAACCTCTTCTAAATCCAGAGAATCCTAAGTTAAGTGCCATTTGCTCAGAGTTTTCAAATAAACCGTAAGCAGTACCACCTTGTGAACCACCAGAGATTTGAGATAACATATCGTCAAAACCAAGATCAGTTGATCTGTTTAAGAATAACATGTTTTCTTCAATAGCTCCTTGAGTATCTAAGTTTTTAAGGATAGCATCAAATTCATCAAGTCCAGCAGCAGCAGTAAATCCTACTTCTACGTTACCACGAGTTTGGATAGCAGAGAATAAACCTTGTGTTCCAGGGTTTGTTCCAGCAGTTGCACCAACTTGGTTGTATTCACCTTCTACCATTGACATTTCTAAGTAATCTTCAAAACGTAAACGAGTTTCAGATTCAGCTTTTAAATACCATAAATATCCAGATGTTCCGTCTTCAGTTGCAACTTCAACCCATCCAATTTGTGCCATATCAGATCCGTTTACAACGTATTTGTTTCTGATGATAACAGGTGAGTTAGAGTACTGTGTGAAAGATGGTGTAATTGTTTTGTATCCAGTAGTATCCGCAGCTCCAGTAGAATTAATGATGCTTTTTCCTTTTGCATATTCAGAACCGTATACAAATATCTTAAGGCCAGTAGCAGACAAAGATGAAGTGTTAGTTGCGGTATAAGGTGCAACTTCTACAGTAGCTAGAGCTCCTGCTTGGCTAGACTCTGTTACTAAAGCTTTTAACTCTACAGAGTTATTTGTATCTAAAATAACAATAGTTTGATCTTTAGAAATTACATTCTCTACGAAAGCATCTCCAGCTCCACCTACTGTGAAAGTTAAAGTATTAGTACCATCATTAGATACATCGTTATAAGCAACGTGTAATCTATTTTGCTCAGACCAAATTACTTGATCAGAACTCATTGGCATTTCAGCTCCAACCATACGTAAGAATCCAGATAAAGTTCTGTTTCCGTAACGCTCTACTTCTTGTTCGTAGATTTCAGGTAAGTACTGTTGTGCAAAAGTGTCAGAGTCGCCAGGGTTAGTTCCTCCGTTAAATGATAAATAGTTATCACTTAATAATTGTTGTTTTTGACTCGGTTTAATTGAACCGAATGCTGGTGTTAAAGCCATGTTTTAAGTTTTTTAGTTAAATTTTTTTGTTTTAATTCTTAATTTTGTAGAATCAAGACCGGTTACCGCTTTAACTTTAAATCCGTTTACAAACACATCACCTTGAGTGGACCTAGCTTTGGTATCACTTAGATTTTTTGATTTGTTTAAAACTTCCTTTACTGCGTCAGCTTTTCCTTGCTCATAAAAATGAGAGGCAATCTTGTCTACGTTGTCAGCGGCATACATAGCTTTATGATAACCTTTCGCATCATTAACATTACCATCTGAGTCTAGGAACTTCCCGACAAGGTTATTAATGTTTGATTGGTTTTCTGCAACTTTATCTCTATTTTGAATATTGTACTTGTAGTTCTTATCACCGACTTTGATATCGAAACCTTCGAAACCATCGTTGAAAAGTTGTTTAGTACTTTCTTTAAACACAGAGTGTTGTTGCTCAGCTACTTCCTGCTGCTTGTTGTATCGGTTGAAAAAGTCCATTGCTTTTTGCTGATCCTGAGTAACGCCCGGTCTCAACTTGATCTCGTCGTAATATTTACTCTTAGTCTCTTCTAAAAAGCCTTTGGCTTTTGCAACTTCTTCTTTAAACGCAAGTTTCTTTTTGCGTATATCTATATCCTCGTCTAGTTCTTCATCGTAAGAAAAGTCTTCTAATAGAAGCTCTACGTCTGACTCGTCTAAATAAGGTTTATTTTTTTTATAATACTCTTTTAATAATGTTGTTTCATTAATGCTAGAGTAATCAGCATTTAGTCTAGTGTAGTCTTCAATAGTTCCACCAGTTTCTTCCATGAAGCTAACTAGCTTTTCGATGTTCTCGGGTAATTGCCTGCCCAGTACTTTTTCATCTCTTAAAGCCTCTTTAACTTCAGCTTCCACTTTAGCTACTTCAACTTCTTTGATTGGTGTAAACTCTTTAACATCTTCGACGGGCTCTTGTACTTGTTCTCCCACCTTAATGCTATCTCCGGATGGTTCTTCCACAAGAACCTTCGTTGTTTCTCCGACTTGAATGGCATCTTCTGTTTTTGTTTCTTCTTTAGGTATTACCACCTTGGTAATTTCCTCTTCAACTTTTTTCACAGGTTCTTTTACTTCAACCTTAGTGATTTCGTTTTTTTTACCTAAGTTCTTAGGCTTTTTTGGCTTAGCCTTCATCTTGAAGTCGCCCTCTTGTTTTACTTCTGACATAATATAATATAATTAAATAATTGTTTACTTTCTACATGAAAGCTTGCATACCCATATCGGGTTCGTTTTCAAAGTCTTTAGGTAAGCTATCGTTCTGACGTTGGCTTATCATTTCACTTTGTTGTGTAGCTTCCATTTTGCTACGTTTATCTTTTCTATCTTCTATAGCTGCTTCTTTTTGCTGCATTGCCTGAACTTCGATTTGCTTAAGCTGCATATCATATTCAAACTTTTGCTGCATTTTAATTTTTTCTAAATCAGCTGCTATTTGCATTTTGTTTATTTCCATTTGAGATCTAGCTTGTTCGTATTGAACTTTAGATCCCGATATAGCTTCTTGCTTTTGAACTTCAGCCATAGCTGTTTTTTCAGCTGTACTAGCTTGAGCATCAGCTTGTGCTTGTATGTTAGCTTGTTGATTAGCTTGATCTTGAATGGCTTTTTGCTTACGTTTTACTTTAAGCATTTGATTAGCTAACTTAAGATTTTTAATTTGCCTTAAATCAATAGCGTCTTCTAAATCAATACCTCCTTGGCCTAATGCAACTTGAATATTTTGTTCTAGTTTAGCTTGCTCTTCGTCGTCTGGTTCTAGTTCTAAGAATATACCAAAGTCATACAAGTTTAAATCAACAACCTGTTGTAATGTTTCAACATTAAAAGTTGATATAGAGTTTTTAAGTGATTCAGCTGTTAATGGAAAATACAAAGCATCTGCTATTTTAAGAGACACATTCTCTGCTAGCTTTAACGTAAGGTATAAACTAGCTTGTTTGATATGTCTAGTTGCTACATTGGATGCGTTAGCTGCCATCTTTTGAAGACCTACTAATGAGTTCTTATCTTGCGTGCTTCCATCTCTTGCTTCGTTTAACCCTGTCACATCACGTATCATTTGTAAATAATACTGATATGTTTGTATGAGCGCTTGTATTTTACCAAGTCCGCTAGAACTATTAAGTTCTTGAATAGGCACTTTACCTGGATTCATATCACCGTCTTGTGTCATTGATCTACCTACAATAGAACCAGTTTGGAAATACATATTTAATGCTTCCGCAGGATTGTAATTAGTTCCATTACCAAGATCTACTTCAGCTAAACCGTCCATATCTAAATAAACACCGTCTGGTACCATTCTAGACATTACCTGTTGCAGTTTAAGATGCGTTAGCTGAATCATATCTGCAAATCCAATACATTTACTTACAACAGATTCTATGCGTCCCTTATACATTCTAGGAGCACATATTGTGTAGTTCATTTCAACCTTAGTTGTGTCTGCCATTGGTCTAGACATGTTCTCTGCTAGATTCCAGTCTAATATAGTATTAGTTCCTAAAACTTTAGCTCCGGTGTATAAGACCTCTATTGACCTAGATACTCTTTCAAAGTTATCATTTTCAGGTGGATCAAACGTGTCTGGTTTTTCCAAAGCTTTTAATAATCCTGAATCTGTTTGCTTTATTTTAAAAACTTGATTGTGGTAAGTCTTATATTCAAAGTACATAACCTGTACAGTGTTTTCGTCGTAATTACCCCAACCAGTTATGTATTGTCTGTTACCAGGTGTTTCTTGTATTCTCTTTAACTCTTCTTCTGATATACCAGGGAACTCTTTTTTAAGCTCTGGTATTGTTATAGACTTTACTTCGCCTACGTAGTATATATCTTCGAAGTTTGGGTCTTCTGTATATGAGTGAACCATGTAAGCTGGATCGACGTAATCAACAGTAATTCCTTCAGCTGTGTTAAAATTAGTTTTACCAGCTGCAATACCGATTGTTGTAAGATCCATATTTAATCTACGTCTTACAAGATCGTATTTGTTTTGAGCAAACACAGTTGATATAGCTTCTTCTTCTGCTATTTCAATTGACTGCTTGTAGCTAAGTTGCATATGCAATTCTAGCTCTTCTTTAGATTCTGGGACTGTGATTCCACTTGGTGATTGATGTAAGTCAATGCCTAGCGTTTGCTTTAGGTTGTCTAAGTATTCTTTAGCTACCATATCTTCTTGAAGCTTGCTAGCGTATTCAGTTCTTCTTTTTACCGAGCTAGGATCTTGAGAATAAGCTTTAATGTCATAAGACTTTTGTGATATACCATTAACTACAATGTCTACAAACTTAGATAAAATAGGTACAGGCTTCCAGTCTAAATTAAGATAAGACAAATCACCGTTTATAGATAATTCATCTTTATATTTCTGCACGGGTTGTTCACCTCTAGCGTATAGTCTTAACGAGTGGAAATTATTCCAGTTTGTTAAGTATCTATTACCTCCAGTTCTGCCTTGGTCAAACCACTCATACTCTATTGCTTGAGCAACTTGAGTTCCGTATTCCCAGCTAGCTTTTTCAGCATCGCTTACTACTTGGCTTGGAAAAGCGCTATTAGTGTTAGTGTATATACCCATTTAACTTATAATTTTTGATGTGACACCATTATTGTCATATTTTTTAATACCTAAATTTACAGCCTCTCTTTTAACCGTGGTTGTTGGAGAGTATCTATGTTTATTGCAAGCCATTAAAGCAAGTCCAGAACTTATAGAAGCATCATGCTTTGTTCTGTTGTTTATATTAAACTTAGCCCAGTCTTCTAATGTTCTTTGAAAATACATATCACCATATCCAGTTTCTTTTAAACCAACGTATGATTCTATATAAGTTTCAATTGCAGCTGCGTGTGCTTGTTTTATATCTTCACTTGAATTTGGTATTCCACCTAATTCTTTTTCTGTTACTGATAGTTTGTTATATTTTCTATCTGGTCTGTTTATAGAGAAGCGTCTATAACCTCTTCTTTTAAAATGGTATAATAATCTAGGTTTGTTATTCTCTGCTAGTATCGGCATTCCGTAAAACACGCAGGCCATTAGAACATCTTCAAAAAATATTTCAGCAGTTTGTGGTCTAGCTATATATTCTAAAAAGAAATGATTCGGTGGCACGTCTTCCATACTAAACTTGGTGAGTCCATGTAAAGATCCATTTGATCCTCTCTTGTCAACCGTACCTGATATATCATAACTATCACAACCAAAAGCTCCACAGTGTTCGTTACCTGGATATTTCAGTCCACCCTTTATTATCACACGATTTTGTAGATTTAAAGGTGGAATCCAGGAAACTCTGAATCTTCCACTATTATTTGGTACAAATATAACCTTCGTGTCTTTCTCTCCGTTTTGCCATTGAAAGCTTCCTTGAGTAACGTTAATCGAGTTTTTAAGATCTTCGTTGAAATCTATTTGCTCGTATATTTTTGTTAAGTTAAATAAAGATTCTTTAGACTCATCTCTAAACGCATGTTTTGTTGTGCGTGGAAACTGTCTGTAAAATTCATTTAAACCGTCTTGATCTTGCTTTAATCCTTCTACTTCATTATCCCAATACTCTATTACACCTTGCGTTATAGCGTCTCCAAAAGGACCTGCTACTTCTTTTTTTGGTGTGTTGAATACAGGAAAGCCATAAGAATCAATGTAGCCTTCGTAGTTCCATTCCATAGGTATGAACAAAGAATAGAGTCCTGAGCGAGTCTGTCCATTGGCGTTTCTTTGTGTAACGTCTGAATCATTGTAAAGTTTTTTAAAGTTATCTCCTCCTTTATCCAAAGCGTTAGATGTTGATCCCATCATACACTTACCTATAATTCTTGAACCTAGTCTTAAACAAGTTCTTGTAACCCTCCAGTTATTTAATATATTGGTTGGTCTTTCCCACTTTCCACTTTCATCGTGTACTAGTAGTTTTAGTTTTTCCCCGTCATAGGAGTTGTCCCCTGTGTTTTTCCAGTCGATGGTCGTGTCAAGTCCTGTGATCTCTTGTAACTTCTCGTTTGAGTCGAGTTTTCGCCTCGTGAACTTTGAAGCGGGAACCCTGTATGCGAGCTCTGTTTTCGGCCTGTCCATACCGTCTTGTATTGGCTTGAAAAAGAAGGGGTAGTTAACTGATATCGGGACAACTTTGTCAGTAAACATCTTCTTTGCATCGGGTCCAGATTTCGAGAGTATACCAAAGCGTGCATCTGTAGATATTGTTGCTTGGTTAACTGTTTCCCCACTTGCCATAAATGAAAAACCTGACCGTCTATTTTTAAGGTAGCACATCCCGTAGCAGCGCGAGTCGGCTTTACAAGCTTCCCAGAATATGTAGAATAATCTGTTTGATTCCCTAAAGTCTGGCTGCCCGACGTCAATTTTACTCCACTGCAAGTACATATAGTTAGTACCAGTAATGTAAGTAGCCAAGCCCTTATTATAGAACCAAAAGCCTTGTTCTCTTCTATTAAATTCTTCATCAATGTAATCATACCATTTTTCTTTAAAGTCCAAAGGGTATTCTTCCCAATCAAATACTGATTTGATTTTATTAAGTTCCTTTGGGTACTCAGTGTGCTTCCACCTGTCATCTTCAAATGTATGTACATTTTCAGCTTTTGGCAAAGCTATTTTTAAATCTTGTATTTCATAAATTTCACCTATTTCTCCGGTTTTACTTATAACAACCATATCGTGTTCTTGGTTGTAACCGTACTCCCACTTCTTATACCTATTAGTTCTTTTAAGAACTTTAGGTTTTATATGGTCTTCTAATACTTTATATAAAGTTTGCTCGTACATTATTTAGATCTCCCTTCTGCAAATCCTCTAAAAGACTTTTCTTCTTTTACTTCTACAGGTTTTTCGTTCAACAAGTTCTCTTCAGCTTCTATTCTATTCAATATTTCAAAAGCATCGAATATAGCTAGTTTTTTTGTAGCTGCAGCATTTTTTAATCTATCTGCTGATATATCGTCATCTGAATCAACAATAGCTTCTTTAGCCACCTTGATTAATTCCTCAACTGCTTTTTGCCCAGCTTGGATTATGTTCAACTTCGTTTCCTTGGTATTCATATTTAATTACGATATCATTAGATTTCATACAGTATAATCTTTTCCCGTCAATTAAAAACTCCCATTCTCCGTTTGGCGTATAACCAACTAAGTCTCCTGAGTTAATTCCTAGCGCATTTAAGGAGCTATTGTCATATTTTAATATACCAACAAGGCTTCTTTCTTTATCTAGCGTTAAAGACTCTGTGTTTTTTATTGGTGAAACGAAACATCTGTCTCCAAAGGACCTCCATTTGTCACCTTTATTATATAAGTAAATTTGATCTATAGCGCAAAAATGCCACTCATCTTTGAACCAAGATCTACTTTTCTTTTTTCTTCCTTTCATGTCATAGAATACTCTAAACACGTTTTGGTGTATAACAATTATATCACCAACATCAATATCAGTATTAAAAGCCTGAGGTGTCTCTACCACTCTAGCTAGTCTATTAACAAACTTGAAATCTTCAATCTTTGTATTTACAACTAACTCCTTACCGGCTATTGTTATTTTATTACTGTATTTTTCACCTAATGGTTCTACTATAAAGTCATATAAAGCTTTCAATACTCTAAGTCATATTCAACAGATATTGCCATGTGAGAATTGAATTTCTTCCATGGCATTACCTCGTTGTTTTTCTTAATGTGAATATTGTAAGAGTTATCAGACTCGTCAAGAAGTATGTGTGAAATCTCGTGACCTCCATAAACTTGTTGACCTACAGAATAATGCATAGCGTCATTCTTGTAGTCAGAACCAATACTTATTTTTCTTACAACCGAAGACATTCTAAGCTTTTGTTAGTTTAGATTCCTCTTCTTTACTGATAACCTCATACTTGCCAGTTTCTAAGTCTATGTTAATTGGTCCATATTCTTTCTCCAATTCTGACTTAAATTCCTCTACCTTTCTATTAACCCCAGCCACTTCGTGTAAAAGACCGTGCTTTTGGGTTTCTATCAAACCTATTTGGTTAACCAACTTTATCAAGTTATCTTGGTCTTCGTTGATTTTTTTTAATTGTTCTTCTGTAATTTTACTCATTTAATTTAATTTAATTGTTTATAATAATATATTTACACTTTTTCAACTGTAATTACTATTTACTGCCAAAGAAAGCCATTTTCTAACACTGGATTATTTATAAGTTCATTGTTAGCTATAGCCTCTGCTTCTACTATTGACTCCGTCTCAGCAACTGTCTCAGCCCCTAAATCTTCAAAAACCCAACTAAGTATTATTTCCTCTGTTAGTTCTTCGTAAGGAATGAAATCCGGACCTACGTTATCTGTAAATTCAGATACAAAAGATCTTTGAGAAGAACCTTCTTCATAGGTAAAACAATACTCGCTTACAACTGTTAAAACAAATCCATCGCTTGTTTTGTGTTCCATGTCTAATAATTTCCAACTCATTTTTTTATTTTTATATATTTAAACTACTCTTATTTTCAACACACTACCTGTCCTGTAAACGCCGTTAATTGGAACGCCATTCGCTGCGGCTGTAGCATCATCTACATAATCTTGAATAAGTGGAAGCCTAACATACCCGTCATTATCAACTTCTAGTGAGTTTCTTCTGTTCGAAGAATTAAAACCAGAGCCAACTTGAAAAACCACATCAGTTATAGATGAATCGTTATATCTACCTACTGCAGTTGAGTACTGTGAATAATTATTAAGGGAATTACCACAGCTGGTTGCATAATTAGCTAATGAATTAGCACCAAAACCAATACTTACAGAGTAACTATTAGAAGCTGTAGAGCCATAACCTAACACGCTGCTAAATCCACCATCTGCGTTTGTGTACGAGCCTATTGCAGTGGAATTTGAACTTGTTGCGGAAGCTTGATAACCTATAGCGATAGATCTGAAGCCAGAAGCTTTAGCTCTACCGCCAACAGCGAAACTCATTTCACTAGTGGCTCCAGAATCTACAAGATTACTACTTTGTGTTAAGTCTATT
>ENA-ORCY01001615-ORCY01001615.1-marine-metagenome-genome-assembly--contig:-NODE-1615-length-10337-cov-5.486842_pt1 | contig 10337 bp, 8 predicted proteins | sample MGYA00248634_ERZ508507 | MGnify/ENA primary metagenome ERZ508507 (study PRJEB26178, sample SAMN06266269) | marine metagenome | isolation source: Columbia River Estuary | place: USA:Columbia River Estuary... | reverse complement strand
CGATGTTTTTAATAAATAGCGAAGGCGTTATCATAGAAAAAGTAGCAACTGTTACACAGTTAATCAATTAATACGGTATTAAGAATCATGGTTAAGCACCCATAAAAAAAGCCCCGACGTTAGTCGAGGCTTTTTTTATGGGTTAGATTTTTTTATTGTTCTGGAGCTACAACTGTAGGAGCTACAACTGGCGCTGCTTTATTAACGTTGCCACGTATTGTTAAAAACTCTGTTCCTCCCTCACCACTGTGGGTTACCGTAATTGTTTTTGTAAAGTTACCTGGTCTTCCACTTGAGTTAAAAGTAGCAGTAATTACACCTTCTTTTCCTGGAGCAACAGGCTCTTTGGTCCATTTAGGAGTAGTACATCCGCAAGAAGCTTTTACGCTGTTTAAAACTAGAGGTGCATTACCTGTATTTTTAAATGTAAACGTAACAGTTGCTTGAGTACCTTCTTCGATTGTCCCAAAATCATGCTCATTTTTTTCTAAAGTCATTTTAGCTTGCGCTTCAGAAGATAGTGTGATTTTTTCGTTTGTAGTTTCTACCTGCGCAATGCTTGTCGCTGTAAATCCAAATACAAATGCTGATAGTAAGATCAAATTTCTCATTTTTGTTTTTTTATTAAGTGTCAAAATTAATGTTCCGTGTGATAAGAACAAATAGAATGCCAAAATATAATTTTAACCTATCTGTAATTGGGTTTTCGTTTTTCTAAGAAGGCTGTGGTGCCTTCTTTAAAATCAGGGGTTTCAAAGCTTCTTGCAAAACTGTCTACCTCAAATTCCAATCCGTCCTGGTTCTCGTACAAGGCATTGGTGCATTTGATCACCTCTGCAATAGCTAATGGCGATTTACCTACGAGCTTTTCTATGTAAGTAATACATGTAGGAAGCAATTCTGCAAGACCAACTACTTGTGTTACCAGTCCATAATTCAATGCGGTAATTGCATCTATAGACTTTGCGGTAATAAGCATATCTAGGGCTCTTCCTCTACCTATGAGCTGTGCCAGACGCTGTGTTCCGCCATATCCCGGAGGTACACCAAGATTTACTTCTGGTTGCCCAAACAGTGCATTTTCACTCGCAATGCGCACATGACAAGACATAGTAAGCTCACATCCACCACCCAGCGCATAGCCATTTACGGCAGCAATAACGGGTATTTCACTTTGTTCGATACTGTTAAATACTTTTCCGCCTTTGGTGCTCATTTCTTTTGCTTCAGCTTCATTAAAATGAGCAAACTCACTAATGTCTGCACCCGCAGCAAAGGCTTTCTCACCTTTCCCTGTGATTATAATTCCTCTGACGTTTTTTTCAGCATTTAGTCGAGCTACTTCTTGCCCTATTTCTTGAATCAGATTTACATTAAGCGCATTTAGTTTGTCCTCACGATTTATAGTGATGATCTGCACTACTCCACGATTTTCTGAGATGATATTCGTATACATTGAATTGCAAATGTAGGAAAGTCCCTATGTATGTGTAATGCCATGCTTAAATTGTATACAAGTTACATTGGTTCTAATTAACCTACCAAGCTAATTTAAATATAGGTCGCTAGCGCAGGCGAATATCTTAGAGTTATCTACCTTTGTTATAATGCAATTGGATAAAACACTGTCATTTGATGAGTTTGCAAAAGCAAGTTTAGCAGATTGGAAAGCAAAAGCAACCAAGGACCTAAAGGAGAAAAGCCTTCAAGAATTAACGTACACAACTTCGGATGGCATATCATTAGACCCCTATTATACGGAAGAGAATAGTTTAGTTAGCAGTAATAACTTGTCTAGCAATTGGCAGATAACGCTGCTGTCCTCGAGCGAGCTTGAAGGCGTTGAAAAGACGATTACGAGCCTATCTGAACTAGGAAAAAGTGGCGGACAATTGCTTCTAGAAAACTTGATCAAAGCCCAAAATGAAACCAAAGTATATTTCGAATTGGGAACCCTATTTTATGAAAATATAGCCAAACTTAGGGCACTTCGAATAGCCTTTCCAGACACTGAAATTAATGCAGTAGTTCCTGCGTCCGATGACGAGTTTACACATAATAACCTCGTAAGACAAACCATAGCAGCAGCTTCAGCTATAATTGGAGGAGCTAACCATATTTGTATTTTACCTTTTAACCATCAAGATACAAATCAAAGTCTCAGATTAGCCAAGAATATCCTTTTGCTTCTTAAAAGTGAAAGTTACATGGCCGATATCCAAGACGCTGCGAGCGGAAGTTGGTTTTTAGAAAAACTAACGAATGAATACCTGAATCGCATCCAAGATTCAAATGAAAATGACGCAAGCAGTAAAGGTTCTAGTTTTATATCAATGGGTTCGCAACCAGGTATTCCGCCCTATCTCCGTGGTCCTTATTCAACCATGTATGCAGTGCGTCCATGGACCATAAGACAATACGCAGGATTTAGTACAGCCGAAGCCAGCAATGCCTTTTACAGACGTAATCTTGCTGCAGGACAAAAAGGACTTTCGGTAGCGTTCGATTTGGCTACACACAGAGGTTATGACAGCGATCATCCTCGTGTTACCGGTGATGTTGGAATGGCAGGTGTTGCTATCGATAGTATTGAAGACATGAAATTATTGTTCGATGAAATTCCATTGGGCGATATATCTGTGAGTATGACGATGAATGGCGCAGTGCTCCCCATCATGGCATTTTATATTGCAGCTGCTAAAGAACAAGGAGTTGATAAATCACAACTTGCTGGCACTATTCAAAACGATATTCTAAAGGAGTTTATGGTGCGCAACACCTATATCTATCCGCCTTCTCCGAGCATGCGCATCATTTCAGATATTTTCAAATATACCAGCGCCAATATGCCTAAGTTTAACAGCATAAGCATAAGCGGGTACCATATGCAAGAAGCCGGTGCCACGCCAGAACTGGAGTTAGCATACACCATTGCGGATGGACTGGATTATGTGAGAACAGGTATAAATGCAGGATTAGCAATAGATGACTTTGCCCCTAGACTTAGTTTCTTTTGGGGTATAGGAATGAATTTTTACAAGGAAATTGCCAAAATGCGCGCAGGCCGACTATTGTGGGCTAAGCTTATTAAAACATTTGATCCCAAGGACGATAAATCGATGGCACTTCGCACACATTGCCAAACAAGTGGATGGAGTCTTACCGAACAAGACCCGTATAACAATGTTGCCCGAACAACTATCGAAGCCCTGTCAGCAGTTTTTGGTGGGACACAAAGTTTACATACCAATAGCTTTGATGAAGCTATGGCTTTGCCAACCGATTTTAGCGCCAAGATTGCCCGAAACACCCAAAAAATAATCCAAGAAGAAACCGACATTACTAAAGTGATAGACCCTTGGGGAGGTAGTGATGTGATAGATACGTACACCAAAGAACTTGCAGAAAAAGCATGGGAATACATTCTAGAAATTGAAGAACTAGGAGGGATGGCGAAAGCTATAGAAAGCGGAATTCCCAAAATGAGAATAGAAGAATGTGCAGCGATAAAGCAAGCCAACATAGATGCAGGTAAGGAAGTTATCGTAGGAATCAATAAATTTAAAGTAGACGAAAAAGCGGACTTTGATATTTTGGAAGTAGATAACCAGGCAGTGCGCATTAGCCAAATCGATAGAATTAATAAGGTTAAGTCTACCAGAGACAATGCACAGGTAGAAGGTATTTTAACGAAACTGGAAAATGCTGCATCAACGGATGAAAATCTCTTGGAAATTTGTATTGATGCTGCGGAAGCAAGGGTAACGCTGGGTGAGATGTCATTTGCTTTGGAGAAAGTGTTTGGCAGATACCAAGCGAATAATGCTACCATAAGTGGCGTATATTTGAAAGAAGTGCAAAACAATGAAACCGTAATAGCAGCGCGCAAGGCTGCAGATATTTTTGCTGTTAAAGACGGGAGAAGACCTCGTATATTGGTAGCTAAAATGGGTCAAGATGGTCACGATAGAGGTGCCAAGATAATTGCTACAGCCTTTGCAGATTTGGGTTTTGACGTAGATATAGGACCGCTTTTTCAAACACCGGCAGAGGTTGCTAAACAAGCCATGGAAAACGACGTTCATATTTTAGGCGTATCTTCCTTAGCTGCAGGTCATAAGACGCTTATGCCCGAAGTAGTACGTGAACTTAAAAAACAAGGAATGGAAGACGTCATAGTCGTAGCTGGAGGTGTGATACCCGAGCAAGATTATGAGTATTTATATGCAAATGGAGTTGATTTTGTTTTTGGTCCCGGAACTGTTATAGCTGAAGCGGCAATAGGAATATTAAATAAGCTGAGCTAGCCTTCTATACTTTTTAAAGATATATTCACTTTTCTGTACAATTTTTAAGGCTATAAAGATGTTGTTGATTGCAGTGAACTAAGGAATGGTAAGTTTGGTGCAAAATAGAACGTTGAAAATAATCAAATCGATAGCTCTCATGTGTTTGGGAGCGGTGGCACTTGTTATGTTTTTTGAGTCTTTCAAAATAGAACCAGAAGAGCAAGCAATTTGTCATACACAAGGATTGGAATGTGTCACAGCATCCATCGACTTAGAAGTATCCAAAGTAGATACTAATGCGATCATCCAACTTGCTACTCAAAAAAAGAAAGAAGAGTTAAAAGATGCTTTTTTTACCGCCCTTGCAGGAAAGAAGCTCTGGGGGATAGACATTTCTAAGTATCAGCGCAATATTAACTGGTCGCTCATGGTAAGGCGTAACAAGCCAGATTTTGTGTTTGTAAAGGTGTCCGAAGGAACTACGATTCTAGATCCATTTTACAAGACGCACAAAAGAAATTTGGAGAAGCACAACATTCTTCATGGCGGCTACCATTTTATGAGTTTTACAAGTAGTGGCAGAAGCCAAGCATATAGATTTATTAAGCATGCCGGTCTTAAAAAAGGCAATATGGTTCCTGTGTTAGATGTAGAATACACCAGTAGACACCTTCCTAATAAACGCAAAGTTATAGGTGAAATCAGAAGTTTTTGTACCATTATAGAGCAATATTATGGGGTTAAGCCTATCATTTATACGCATCCACATTTATACGCTAAATACCTGAAGGGAAACTTCGATAACTACCCATTATGGCTGTGCGATTATAAGAATACACCCAGATACAATTGGGATATATGGCAACATACTGCTAGTGCAAGGTTATATGGCTATCAGGGCCGCATAGATAAAAATGTGATGAAAAGCGACAAGAATACGCTGAGTAAATTAGTGATGTTTTAAACTGCTACAGGCGCACTAATTCTGGCGTGCGGGTCATAACCTACAAGCTCAAAGTCATTAAAGTCAAAGTCAAAAATAGATTTTTTGTTCGGGTTTAATCTTACTGTCGGAAAGGGTCTTTCCTCTCTGCTTAACTGCTCTTTTACCTGTTCAAAATGATTACTGTATATATGTGCATCACCAAAAGTATGTACAAATTCACCGGGTTCGAGTCCGCATTCTTGCGCTATCATAAGGGTAAGAAGCGCATAACTAGGAATATTAAATGGCACTCCTAGAAATAAGTCGGCACTGCGCTGGTAAAGCTGGCAACTTAACTTCCCATTAGCAACATAAAACTGAAACATACAATGGCAAGGGGTTAGCGCCATATCATTCAATTCTCCCACGTTCCAAGCATTTACAATAATTCTGCGACTGTCAGGATTATTTTTTAAGGTATCTAGTACATTTTGTATTTGGTCAATTTTATCGCCGTTAGGAGCCTCCCAACTTCTCCATTGCTTGCCGTATACAGGGCCAAGATCTCCGTTTTCATCTGCCCATTCGTTCCATATTTTAACCCCATTATCTGTAAGGTATTTTATGTTGGTATCGCCTCTTAAAAACCATAAAAGCTCATATACCACAGACTTCCAATGAACTTTTTTGGTTGTGATTAGAGGAAAAGAATTAGATAAATCAAAACGCAACTGACCACCCAATACACTTACAGTACCGGTGCCCGTTCGATCTGTTTTGGTAGCACCATTTTCGTACACATATTTTAAAAAATCTTCGTATTGACTCATTTGATTGCAAAGCAAGTTTTTATTATCGATAAATATTTCGAGTATTATTCGTCGTTACCAACAATATTTTAACTAGGTTGTTTAGTTTTGCGACGCTTTAAGATAAAACAAAACAAATGGCTGTAGCAATAAAATTACCTAGAATGAGTGACACGATGGAAGAAGGAACCATCGTAACATGGTTTGTCAAAGTAGGTGACACCGTAAAATCTAGTCAAATGATCGCCGACGTAGAAACCGATAAGGCTACAATGGAATTGGAAAATTTTGAAAAAGGAGAAGTGCTACACCTTAATGTACAAGAAGGTGAAACGGTTCCTGTAGAAACAACAATAGCGATTATTGGACAAAAAGGAGAAGATTTTTCACACCTTCTTAATGAATCTCCAGCGGCTCCTTCTGAAGAGGTGAAACCTGAAGCGCCAACTGCGACAGCAGAAGCAGCGAAAGAAGTAAGCACAAACAATACTACGGCACCTGTTCAAGCGAGCTCTAGCAATAACGGACGAGTATTTGTCTCGCCACTTGCTAAAAAAATGGCAGAAGACAAAGGAATTAGCCTTGAGTCAGTAGCCGGAAGTGGTGACAATGGCCGTATTATTAAGAAAGATATAGAAAACTACAAAGCTTCTCCGGCAGCTAGCTATGCTAGTGTAGGGGTTGAAAGTTATGATGACTTGCCTATCACTCAAATGCGTAAAACCATTGCTAAACGACTTGCCGAAAGTAAGTTTACTGCTCCTCATTTTTACTTAACCAAAGAGATAAAAATGGATGCTGTAATGGAAGCACGTAGCCGAATGAATGAGTATAGCGAAACCAAAATATCAGTAAACGATTTGGTAATAAAAGCAGTTGCATTAGCGCTTAAAAAACACCCAAATATAAACTCAGCTTGGCTGGGTGACAAAATAAGAAGAAACCACCACGTGCACATAGGTGTAGCCGTAGCTGTGGAAGACGGTCTACTCGTGCCCGTTGTAAGATTTGCAGATAGCAAATCGCTATCACAAATCGGAACGGAAGTAAAAGACCTAGCGGGTAAAGCAAAAAACAAAGAATTACAGCCTAAGGACTGGGAAGGAAATACATTTACTATCTCTAATTTAGGCATGTTTGGTATAGATGAGTTTACTGCAATCGTTAACATGCCAGATGCTTGTATCTTAGCAGTAGGAAGCTCCAAGGAGACGGTAATAGTAGAAAACGGTGTAATGAGACCAGGTCACGTGATGAAGGTAACCCTTAGTTGCGATCACCGAGTGGTAGATGGCGTGAGTGGAGCAAAGTTTTTACAAACTTTTCAAGACTTGCTAGAAGAGCCGGTACGTCTTTTGGTTTAAGCACACTGTTTTTTGTATTAGATAATTGCCGTTTTAGCTGTTATCTACCTTTGCGATAAAGTATTCAACGTAATTATTTAGATTTTATATCTGGCTTATCTACGCAATTATACGTCGTCAGATTTAATCTTCTTTTGAGAACCGCTGTTCGCTGGGCTTGTATATGTACAATCTTTAACGTACAATTGCACAGCCTTTCGGGCAATTCTCAAGAAATATTCCAAATATTTTTCTCGAAACAGTTTAAATTATTATTCTAAAAAATACATGTACGATATTCTTTCATTAGGAGAGATGGTTCTTCCAGAACTACGCAAAATTGCTGACACATACGATGTGCCACACAAAGGTCTTAAAAAAGAGGACTTGATTTATAAAATACTTGATTACCAAGCGGTAAACCCAGAAAAGTTTAAAGATGCTAAGGTTGCAAAGATTGAAACTTCAACGTCTTCAGAAACAGATGCTCCCAAACAAGTAAGAGTGAAAAAGCCGGCTCCAATTAAGAAGCCAAAACAAGATATAGAACCTGAAATTTCGGATACAGAAATTACTCCTGTTTCCCAACAATCAGAAAAGGTTAATACTGATAATACTTCCTCTAAAAATTTAAGACCTCGAAAAGAAAAACACGAAACTCCTAGAAAAGATGAAAATCTTAACTTAGGAGGAAAAGAGGTTCAAAATGAAAAAATAAGCAGAGAGGAAAGAATAGCGAATAACCCTAACCCCAAGCCTAATCCAAGACCCAATCCTAATCAAAATTCAAACCAAAATTCAAACCAGAATCCAAATAAAAGCCTAACCCCAGAAGAAAAAGAAGCGCGTGACAAGGAACGTGCCGAAAGGGAAGCAGAGCGATTAGAAAAAGATGCGGAAAGAAAAAGAGTTGATGAAGAAAAAAGAGCGAAGAAAGAAGCTGAAGAAAAGCTTATTAACTACCTAGAGTTAGAAGGTATAGTAACCACCCAAGGGGTTTTAGAGGTGATATCTGATGGGTATGGTTTCTTAAGATCTGCTGATTATAACTATCAACCGTCTCCGGATGATGTTTACATAGCTCCTAATCAAATACGTCAAAACGGTCTTAAAACCGGAGATACAATAAGAGGAAGTATCCGTCCACCAAAGGAAGGTGAAAAATACTTTGCACTTATTAATATCTTAGGCATAAACGGCCGCACCGTGGAGTTTGTGAAAGATAGAGTTGCATTCAACCACCTTACACCCTTATTCCCCGACGAAAAACTGAATCTAGAATACAAATCAGACAATTATTCTACACGAATAATGGATATCATTGCTCCTATAGGTAAGGGACAACGTGGTCTTATTGTAGCTCAACCGAAAACAGGTAAAACCAACCTATTAAAGGATGTGGCAAATGCAATAGCACATAACCATCCTGAAGTTTATATGATAATTTTGTTGATAGATGAGCGTCCTGAGGAGGTTACAGATATGGCTAGAAGTGTAAAAGCTGAAGTAGTAGCTTCAACTTTTGATGAACCCGCTGATAAGCATGTTAAGCTTGCCAACATTGTATTAGAAAAAGCAAAAAGACTTACAGAATGTGGCCATGATGTAGTAATATTATTAGATTCTATTACTAGACTTGCGAGAGCTTATAATACGGTTCAACCCGCTAGTGGAAAAATACTAAGTGGTGGTGTTGATGCCAATGCATTGCAAAAACCAAAACGTTTTTTTGGAGCTGCACGTAATATTGAAAACGGAGGTTCGCTAACTATAATAGCAACAGCACTTACCGAAACAGGATCAAAAATGGACGAAGTTATCTTCGAAGAGTTTAAAGGAACTGGTAATATGGAGCTTCAATTAGATCGAAAACTATCAAATAAGCGTATTTTCCCTGCTATTGATATTGTATCTTCTAGTACGCGAAGAGAAGATTTATTATTAGATAAAATGGTGCTCCAAAAAATGTGGGTGATGCGTAATCATTTAGCTGACATGAATCCTGAAGAGGCAATGACTACCATGCTTAACTACATGAAAGGTACAAAAAATAACGACGAGTTTCTCGTGAGTATGAATGGCTAATGAAAATGTGTTTAGCAGTCATATTATTTTTTTTGACATTAGAAACAAATGCTGCTTTTTTGATGCCTTCGGGTACTCAACAAAGGATACAATGTACAGACGATTCAACGAGTGGTATTCGTAAACCGTGTAATTACCCCTCTGGCAATTATGAAACTATCAGCACTGATCAGTTGCAACCAAAATCTGTTTTTGATTGGGTTGATTCCATTGCGACAGCGATGGGTGTTCCTCCTGGATTTGTAAAAGATGTAGGAAGAAATGAAAGTAAATGGCCAAAACCCAATAATTTAAACTATCTAATCCCCAACGGCGATTTGCAAATAATGCCGGCTACCTACAAAATATGGTATAAAAAATTGGGTCTTACAGGAGGAAAAACACGATACAACTACTTGATAGTTGGCATAGCGTATCTAAAGTATTGCAAGGATCAAGGTGATGGCACATGGCGACAAGCTAGATATATTTACGCCAGAGGACGATGGAAAAACCCTAGTCAATGGACAAAATTGGAGCACCGCTTCATGTCTGACATAGACTGGAAATTATATGATTAACGGAAGCGTTGCGCATGTGATTTTACATATAAGACAATAACTAATCAAAAACAGTTCTGTTAAAAATCATCAAAACAGACACTATTAAATAAGATTCCCAAAAATAGAGCAGAGATTAATGCGGATTACCGCATTAATCTCTGCTCTATAAGTTCAAATGACACCTTGAATCACAATGGATTCTGTTAAAAATGTTTTGTTTATCGAATTAGGGTAAGTGTACCGCTGTATTCATATTCTTTGTTATTGAGTGCAGTTACTTTAAGAGTATAGGCATAAACGTCTTGTTGTACGGGTACTCCTCTATATTCTCCATTCCAAGGTTT
>ENA-ORCY01001614-ORCY01001614.1-marine-metagenome-genome-assembly--contig:-NODE-1614-length-10348-cov-2.676273_pt1 | contig 10348 bp, 10 predicted proteins | sample MGYA00248634_ERZ508507 | MGnify/ENA primary metagenome ERZ508507 (study PRJEB26178, sample SAMN06266269) | marine metagenome | isolation source: Columbia River Estuary | place: USA:Columbia River... | reverse complement strand
AACCTTTCCATCAAGTGAGGCTTCAAAAACTAATACTGCATCTGCAGATTTTGATACTCTATTAATTAAATCTTTGGAAGTAATGCTGCCAGTTTCTTCATCAGTAGTTGCAATTAATGCAATTTTATCTTTAGCATTATCAATATTTGCTAATGAGTAAAGTGCTTGAACAAAGCCAGCTTTCATATCAAAAACACCTGGACCAGTTGCAATATCTCCATTTACTTTCCAAGTTGGTATAAATGAACCCTTCGGCCACACCGTATCTAAATGGCAAAGTAAAACAATCTTTGGTTGCTTAGATCCCCACCAAAAAACTGGCCTACCATTTTCAGAGAGATTTTCTGCCTTCGTTTTTAAAACCTGATCGGCAATTTCAACAGCAAGATTTACTATCTGATTACATGCAGCTAAATCTTCAGTGGGTGACTCACACTCAACTAAACGCTGGATATCGGCAATAGCGGTCATAGGTCTAAGTCTGCCTTATTTTCCAAAATGGTGAGTGACGGTGCTACGCCATTGATTCTAGGTATTCGAAATTGAGTAATTTCTCCAGTTGTCTCATCCCGAGCGGTTAGGGTGCCAAGTGAAATTGATATTGGCTCAATAATTCGGTTTGAAACTCCACCATTATTATCAGCATAGCTAATAACTAAAGTGCGTTGCTCATCAATATATTGATTAATGAGCGCCAGAGTTTCATTAGATGAGGTACCAGCAACAATTGGTTCAACTTTTCTACTTCTTTCGCCTGCTCTAATTGTTTTAACCGCTGCTGAAACAATACTTGCCTTGGGCGCAGTAAACTCTGAAATAATTCGTGGTGGTTTAGGTCGTGATTTTGCTCGTCTTAAATTTGGTTGTGAAAGCAATACGCCACTGGCATTTTCTGCAGCAGGTAAGTAACCATATTCTCTTAATTCGCTAATAACTTCAGGTAGTTCAAGTTCAGTTACTAGAACTTGTGAAGCGATTTTTCTAAGCCGTAAGTGTTCACATTTTTTATCGTGCAATATTTGCTGAACTAATCCTTCATCTTCACATCTAATATATGTGTGAGCACTTCCAACTCTTAACCTGCCATGACGTTTAGCAACATCTGCAATTAAATAATCTAATGGCTGCGGCATAGGAGTTTTAGAAGTTTTTGTTAAAAACGTCTTTATTTGTTCACCTGTTTTGCCATGGTCTAGGCCACGCCTTATTGATGCTTCACTAAATCGGTAAACAGTTGCACCGCCCCTACTTTCAATATCAGCGATCGTTCCCATTTCAGCTGATAGTTCAGCGGTTAGTGGCCCTGGAGCAACTGCGCTGTTATCTGCTTGAATTAAAATATGATCAACTGGTTTAGGAAGTGCGGCTTCAACTCCAAGTAACTCACTTGCGTTAAGCAGGTTACTACCAAAGGTTGATATTCCACCTTGTCCAGTTATTCCTAGCCACTCTGCCTCTCTTAGGTTCCACTCAATAAAATCACTATTTACTCGCTGTGGATTCCACCATTTAACTACCTCTTGTATTGATTTCATCTCTGGTGAAATTTTTGGATTTTCTAATAGAACTTTTAATGTTGTTCTTTTAATTAATGAGACTCCAGCACGGTCTAGCTCTGGCCCAAGGGGTGCAATATTTTTATCAATTACTTTACCAATTAAGCCACTAACTCTTGATGTATCAAGCCATAGAACTGCAAGTGAGTACCAGCGTTCTTCCGCTGGTTTTGTTAACCAAATATCAAAAGCAGATGTTGGTAATATTTGATCATCTGAGTCAACAACAACTAATCCACCTAGATAACAAAGTTCTGCAACGAATCCAGCGCATGCTTCATCAACACCTAAATGCTCGGCAATTCTTTTAAGATCTCTAACTCCTATTCCACCGGTACGAAGTGCGGTGGGTGGCTCATCAGATAGATTATGTAATAACTCTTCACACCATCTTAAAATAGTTGAAATATTGGCAATTGCTGCTAAATCAATCTGTTTTTGGGCTACTTCTTTTCCAGTTAAGGCTGGTGCAGTAGTAATTAATTCTTTATGAACTTTTCCTTGTCGAAGCTTTATGCCAAACTCTCGAGGCAGGGCAACAGTGTGTGAATCAAGTGCAACTAAAATATTGTTATCAAGTAGCCAACCAATAGCAGTACCTGGCTTTTTAATATTTGTAATTGAACCTCTAGGTGGACCCCAAGTTAATTTTGCTAGTACATCAGCTGATGATTTAGGAACATCTTTTAGTTTTGTAAAATCAACTTTGCTGCTTGACTGCGGGCCTAAACCAGCCGGTTCATCACCAATTAAAAGCTTTAAATTTGTAGGTGTTCGAAAGTTGTTACCCTCTTTGTATAACAAGCCCATTTGCCATAGGTAATCCAGTGCAAATGTACTTTCTTCACTAGTTACTGAAATTAACTCTGATTTTTTAAATGGTTCAGGTAGCACACATGCTGCTTCAATTATTTGATAGTGCCACATGTTTAATGAATCCAGTGCTCTAACTAGTGAAGGAGTAGAGGTGGCACGTGCAGCAAGGGAGGAGAAATCATTTGGGACTGGTGAAACTAAATCTGGTCGGTATTGAAAAATTAACTCAAGGTCTTCATCTGATCGCGCGCGTAGCTCATCTGCAAAAGTGATCGCGACAGTAGACATAACTGGCCTACTTTACTCGGGTTTTAAGTGCTCTATTTACCTTTACGATTTCTTGGTGAGAGTAGTGAGGCAAGTGCAGCCAGACGACCAGCAATTGGCCCAAAAAACTTTTTAATTCTACGAGCTCGCCTGAAGTCATAGACTGGCCAGTTATCCCGGTATGCCCTAATTTCAAGCAAGGTATCTGGATTAATTGCACGTGGATAACCAACTGCTTCAAGGAGTGGAATATCGTGGTGAGAATCTGAATATCCGTAACAATTCTTTAAATTAAAACTATTTTTATTTGCTAACTCACTTATTGCCTTTGCTTTTTCCTTTCCATGTAATAAATTTCCAATCATTTTTCCAGTATAGATACCATTTTCAGTTTCAGCTTTTGTACCAAGTGCGCCAGTAAAACCCAATCTTTTTGCCATTAAGTTAGCCATATCAAGTGGTGTAGCAGTTACTAACCAGACTTCTTCACCTTTTGATAGATGCTCCTGTGCAATTTCAACTGTGCCCTGCCAAATTGCAGGGGAAACGTACTCTTCATAAATCTCTTGTCCAATTTTTTCAATCTCAACCACGTTATGTCCTTTAATAAAATCAGTGGCAGCATTTTGAAATCTAGCTATTTCATCTTTATTTTCTTTACCGGTGAGGCGATATCGAAGGTTTGCTAATACAAAAGCAGAAATGTCTTTTTTTGTGAAAAAACCCCTTTGGTACATCCCACGCCCAAGAAAAAAGAGCGTAGATCCCTTAAGTAGGGTGTTATCAACATCAAAAAATGCAACTCTTTTTTCTGTGAGCGCCATATCACTACCTTAGCGAACAAGGCTGAATTCCTCTGCTTTATGCTTACACCATGACACAAACAATTCACTTTGTCAGACATGGTGAAGTCCATAATCCAGAAAAGATTCTTTATGGTCTTCAACCAGGGTGGCGATTAAGTGAGCGCGGCCAACAAATGGCGCAAGTAATTGCTCAATGGTCAAAAGATTTAAATTTAGGAGCAATTCATGCTTCACCCTTGCAGCGTGCGCAGGAAACTGTTGCACCAATTATTAATCAACATAATTTGTCCCTAACTAGTGATGCAAATTTAATTGAGGCAAGTAATATATTTGAAGGAAAGAAATTTGAGTTAGGTAGCGGTGTATTAAAACACCCAAAATCTTGGCGTTATCTTTGGAATCCATGGCGACCGTCGTGGGGTGAACCATATGAACAACTAATTAATAGAATGCTAAAAGGTTTGTTTGCCGCTAGGGACGCAGCTGCTGGCAAAGATGCTATTTGTGTTTCACATCAGCTGCCAATTTGGATACTGCGTAGTGCTATTGAAGGACGCCGATTAATTCATGATCCCCGAAAAAGACAATGCACACTTGCCTCAGTTACTTCATTTAGATTAGATAATGATGGAATGATTGAATCTGTTTCATATTCAGAGCCTGCTAAGCATTTACTAGCGTAAAAATAATGAAATTACTTATTACTATTTTAACCTCCTTACTATTAACTAGTTGCGCTGGTGGCGGACTTTCTAATTCAAGTGAAAATTCCTATGTTGCAGGAAGTGGATCAGCAGTTTATATAAAACAATCTGATCGAAGAGATGCGCCAAATTTTTCTGGAAAAACTTTAACCACTGGAGATATAACACTTAATTCAAATCAAGTTACGGTCATTAACGTATGGGCGTCATGGTGTGCACCATGTAGAGCTGAGGCCCCGTTACTACAGGAATTTTCAATTCAATATCCGCAAGTTCAATTTGCAGGTGTGCTAACTCGCGACAATATTTCTTCTGCTAAAGCATTTTATGAAAACTTTAAACTTACATACCCAACATTTATTGATGATTCAATTTTAGTTGGCTTTAAGGGATCTTTAATTCCGAATGCGATCCCAACCACATTAATTATTGATAAGCAGGGAAAGGTAGCGGTCCGTATAAGTGGTGAAGCAACCGTTGCTACCTTAAAGAAAATGCTGGAAAAGGTAATAGCTGATGCGTGATTTCTTTATAAACCAAGTATTTGATGGCAACTTACTAATTGCAATATTCGTGGCGGTTATAGCTGGGCTTATTTCATTTTTTTCACCATGCGTAATTCCACTTGTACCTGGATATATTTCATACGCATCTGGAATGAGTGATACTAAAAGCAGAAGTAGGGTTTTTCTCGGTTCGCTACTATTTGTTTCAGGCTTCACAGTTCTATTTATTTCTTACGGCCTCTTATTTGGTGGATTAGGCTCTCAAATTTTTAAAAACTCAAGAATAATTTCAGTGGTACTTGGTTTATTAATAATTGCCTTAGGCTTTATATTTTTACTTAACGAGAAGTTTTACAGAAGTTACAAGCCAGTATGGAAAACTAGAACAGGATTAATTTCAGCTCCGTTTTTAGGATTTGCTTTTGGAATTGGTTGGACTCCATGTATAGGACCAACACTTGGAGCAGTTCAGGTACTTGCATTTGAAAGTGCAACTGCACAACGTGGAGCAATTTTATCTGCTGCCTACTGTTTAGGCCTTGGGCTACCATTCATATTAATGGGGTTATTTTTGGATAAAGCGGAGCCAATGCGAAAGATAATTGCTAGAAAAGGAAATTTAGTAACAAAAGTTGGTGGAGTGATTTTAATAATAATTGGCGTAATGCAAGTAAGTAATTTTTGGGACATTCTAATGAACTCTATGAGAGATTTAATCTCCGGATTTATTCCAATTCTATAATGAGTACTGTTTTAGATAGTAGATCTTTCCTACGCTGGTGCTGGCGACAATTAACAAGTATGCGCACAGCCTTAATCTTGCTTCTTTTATTAAGCATTGCAGCTATTCCTGGATCTTTATTCCCACAGCGCACACAAAATCCGTTAAAAGTTAGAGAGTATTTTGTTAACGATCCAGCAACAGCAAAGTGGCTAGATCGGTTTAGCCTTTTTGATGTTTATGGATCACCTTGGTTTAGCGCAATTTATCTACTTCTGTTTATTTCATTAATTGGTTGTGTCCTACCTAGGAGTATTGAACACTTAAAAGCTATTGGTGCAAAGCCACCAATTACTCCAAAAAATTTAGATCGAATGGAGTTTTTTACCGAAATTGAAAAAGTAGACCTAGATTTAGCTGAGAAATATTTAAAGAAGAAGGGGTTTCGAATTCGCAGGGATATTGACTCAATATCCGCTGAAAAAGGTTATGCAAGAGAGAGTGGAAACCTTCTATTTCATCTATCTCTTGTTTTAGTTTTAATTGCTATTGGTATTGGCTCATTATTTGGCAGTAAAGGTGATGCCATATTAAATATTGGAGAGCGTTTTATAAACACACCAACTTCATATGACATTTTAGGGTTTGGTAAGTATCAGTCTGAAGATTCACTGCCGCCATTTTCAATAACTGCGAAAGCTTTTAAAGCTGAATATGATCCAGCAACAAATGCACCATTGGATTACACCCTCACAATTAATACCGCTAACCCAGTAGGCTCATTAGAAAGAGATGAAATTATAAAAGTAAATAAACCACTTAAGTACGGAAGTACCAAAATATATTTACAAGCAAACGGTTATTCACCAACAGTGATTGTAAAAGATAAGAGCGGCAAAGTTGTATTAGATGGACCAGTTACTTTTCTACCTCAGGACGGAAATCTTTCATCGATTGGTGCAATTAAAGTGCCTGATATGGACCCCCAAATTGGATTTGTCTCTTCTTTTTTACCCACCGCAGATAGAGATCCAGTACGTGGAGGATTTTCTTCATACCCAGAGGTGCTAGACCCAAGATTATTAATTTCAATTTGGCAAGGTGATTTAGGTCTTAACACCGGTGTCCCACAATCTGTGTATCGAATTGATACCAGCAAGATGCAGAGAATTGGTCTTAAAGCCTTAGTACTTAACGAAACTTATGATTTTGGTGAGGGCAGCATCACATTTACAGGTTGGAAATCTTGGGTTAACTTACAAATTGTTAATGATCCTGGCAAAGGTTATGCACTAGTAGGTGCAATACTTGCGATCTTAGGTTTATTAATTTCATTAATTACTAGACAAAGAAGAGTTTGGATTAAGCAAGGTAGGAAAACTCAAGTTGCAGGTCTTGCAAAAAATGCAATTCCAGGGCTAGAGAATGAGATAAAAGATTTAGTAAAGGAGTTAAGTAATGAGCGATAAAGTAGCAGCACTTTTATCAAACGATTTTATTTATGCTGCTATGGCTCTTTATACCCTAGCCTTTTTAACACATGCTGTTGAGGTTGCTTGGTCAATTAAAACTCCTGCAGCTTCAGTTAAAAAAACCAAGCTAGATTTTTCCCGTACCGAAAGAGTTGGAAGACTCGCCTCAGCTTTTATGATAATTGGATTTCTACTTTTACTAGTTGCCGTAGTTTTACGAGGAATTTCTGCCAATCGAGTTCCTTGGGGAAATATGTATGAGTTTTCAATTACTGGCGCATTAGCCTTTTCAGCTGCTTATTTATTTGGTTTAAAGAAATATAAAATCCGCTTCTTAGGCTTACCAGTAGCTATTGCAGTCTTATTAACCCTTGGAACAGCAATTACTTTGCTTTATCGACCAAGTACGCCGCTTGTTCCAGCTCTTAAATCACCTTGGCTTGTAATTCATGTTTCTACAGCAATTATTTCAGGTGGAGTTTTCTTACTTGCTAATTGCATTGCTGGGACTTATTTAATATTAGATAGGTATGAACAAAAAGGCGTAAGACCTAATTGGGCTTTAAAATTACCAACACTTGAGGTGCTAGATAATCTTTCTTACCGATTAGTTGCATTGGTATTTCCGTTATGGAGTTTTTCAGTTATTGCTGGTGCAATTTGGGCAGAGGCTGCATGGGGCAGATATTGGGGATGGGATCCAAAAGAAACTTGGGCATTTATTACTTGGGTTGCATACGCTGCATACCTACATGCACGTGTAACTGTGGGATGGCGAGGACGTAAGGCAGCATGGCTTTGCTTATTTGCTGGTTCAACATTTTTATTTAATTACATATATGTAAATGTTTGGGGAACTGGCCGCCACACTTACTCCGGTCTATAACTTCCTTAGAAAATCAGGGTTGTCATCGGGTGGAATTATCCGACCTTTACCACCACGGTTTTGTCCAGGCTTTCTTGGTCTGCCAGCTATAAACCAAGCGATATCTCCGATGGTTCTAGTAAGAATAATTATTAATAACCAAGCCCACTTTGGAAATCTTCTTACTTTTTCTTGAGGCGTAATTGCGCAATCAACTAAAGTATAAATATCAATTACTATAGCTAGAATAATTAAATACTTAATCATGTGCCTACTTTATACCCTCTATTCCTAGATAGATAGTGAAATTGCAAGTGTTAGTGCTAACAAAAATTGCAGCCTTGAAGTCTTACCCAAAATTGTAATCAATTCTTTACCACTTGCTCCTTTTAGTACTTGATTCGCCGCACTATATGTAAGTGGAAGCCAGAGCAAGGTAAGAAGGGCATAATTATTAATACTAGCTGCCGCTGCAGCGCTTACTTGAGCTAGTACAAGTAGTAATAAGTAGAAAATACGAGTATTAGCATCTCCTAATTTAACTGCCATGGTTCGCTTTGAAACTAATTTATCTTGATTTAAGTCTCGTAAATTATTGATGACTAAAATAGCGCAAGATAAACTACCCATTGGAATCGAAAGTAGTAGTGCACTACTTGATATTTGCTCAACCTGAACATAGTAGCTACCAACTGTTGCCACTATTCCAAAAAATATAAAGACGGCCAACTCACCAAAGCCTAAATATCCATATGGTTTTTTACCACCCGTATAACCCCATGCGGCCAAAATTGAAATCAAACCAACGGCTATTAACCAGACAGATGTGTTAAATGCCAGGAGTGTTCCAGCAATTATGGCAACAAAAAATGAAATAAAGGAAGCATTTTTAACTGAACTAGCAGTTGCCAAATTAGATGCAACTAGGCGGGTTGGGCCTACTCGGTTGGTATCAGTCCCACGTACACCATCTGAAAAATCATTTGCGTAATTGACTGCAATTTGAAGTGATAGTGAAACTATTAGTGCAAGTAATGCATTAATTACTTTAATTTGATCTGCAAGTGATGTTCCAACTATTACCGGTGCGATGGCTGCAGGTAAAGTTTTAATTCGTGCACCTAAAATCCATTTATTCATTTGATGCTCCTATTTTTCTTGCCAGGTCTGCAGCTGCCCTTCGATCTGGTTTACCAATTGAAGTAGTAGGAATTTGATCAAATAAAAATACTAACTTCGGAGTCATTATTGAACCCAGTTTCTCTTTTAGACTCATTAAATCAATTTTACTATTACTGCCAAGGCATAGTTTTTCACCCCACATATCATCTGGAAGAGAAAAGGCAATTATTTCTTGGTTGGGAAGTAGTTCTCTAACTTTTTGTTCAACTAGTAGAAGTGAAATATTTTCACCTCCAGAGATGATTACTTCATCTGATCTACCATTAACTTTTAGCATTCCTGAAGTGAAACTACCTAAGTCAGTGCTTTCAAACCAACCATCATTGCTAAATGCTTTGATCACTCCTTCATCTGATAAGTATCCACTAGCAATCATTGGGCCAGTTAATTTAATCTGACCAGCATCATTTAACTTTATTTCAACCCCATCTAAAGGCTTCTGGTTATAAACACAGCCACCACTCATTTCAGTCATTCCATAGGTGGTAACAATTTTTACATGTTTATTTGCTGCCTCTTTTTTTAATTTATCACTTAACGGCGCTCCACCAACTAAAACTGCTTCAGCTGCTGTTAAGTGCTCAAGTAGTTTTGAATCTGAAGTTAAAGCTTTATACAACTGCGTTGGCACTATTGACACAAAATCTGCATCTACATAATTTTCTGTATTTCTATTATCAATTACTCGGCTACCGAGCGCTGTGGCTCTAACAATTACATTTAATCCTGCTATGTGTGTCGTAGGTAGCAGCAGTGACCAAGAGTCTCCTGGAGTTGCACCTAAATATTTATGACTAGCGTTTGCCGAAGCAATAAGTGCTGCTGATGAGAGCACGACTGATTTTGAATCTCCAGTTGATCCGGATGTATTAACAACAAGTGCTACTTCATTTGCAACCTGTTTTGTTTGGGTTTGAGTGGTAGAAAGGGCTGCGCCTGATCCTTCAAGTGCTACCGCTAAATTTTCTTGTAATTGTGGGATTGACCACTCAGCCTGAATCGGGATTAAATCGCGCAGTTCTTTTTCTCCCATAATCCCCGTAGGCTATCTCTTATCTAAATCCGAATGAAACCTTGGGAGCTGATCTTGAGTAAACCGATTAAACGCCCGCCAGGCGATCGCACGATTCCAAAGTGGCAAATCGGTATTGGAGCCGAAAATTTTGTTGATATTCGTTACCAGGTCGCTGAAGGCATGGCGAAAATAACAATTAATAGACCTGAAGTTAGAAATGCATTTAGACCACAAACACTTTTTGAATTAGCAAAAGCTTTTGATTTAGCTAGAGATAACGATCAAGTTGGAGTAATCATTTTTACCGGTGAGGGTAATGAGGCTTTTTGTTCCGGTGGAGATATAAACGTTCGTGGCGATGACGGCTATTTAGGCGATGATGCTCTTTCCAAAAAAGGCATCGGTAGATTAAATGTTCTAGATCTTCAGGTACAAATT